>Ga0209430_1000718_pt1 | contig 30571 bp, 29 predicted proteins | sample BarGraIncub1133A_FD_184504 | JGI IMG/M metagenome (GOLD analysis project Ga0209430, IMG submission 184504) | Arctic peat soil microbial communities from Barrow, Alaska - Barrow Graham LP Incubations 11-33A (SPAdes) (version 2) | ecosystem: Environmental > Terrestrial > Soil > Wetlands > Peat... | reverse complement strand
CCTGCCAACCATTGGTAGTGCAATCGGGCAGGCTTCGTTTTTTTTCGACCTGCAGGAGGCGAATGTTTGAGTTTCCACCGCCGCGCCATTCTTTTTCAGCCACATTTTCACCACGGGCTGGCGGGGTGTACTTTTTCAGGCCGATACGCATGGGGTATTCCATATTAGACTGTCCGCCGCATAGCCAAACGTCACCGACCAGGATGTTTTCCAAGATGGTATCCTTTCCACTTGCAGAAATGCGAATGATACGGGGTTCAAAAGAAGCGGACATGGGGTCAAGATTAACCGACCAGTGACCGTCTATATCGGCAAAGGCATTTTTTGTCTGGCCTGCGAAGGAGACACTAACGGGTTCGCTCGGCAAGGCCGTACCCCAAATGGGAACAGGTTGGTCGCGTTGCAACACCATATTGGATGTCAGCACATTGGGAAGCTTGACACCAGCTTGCGTCCCGAAAAAGAGGCAAAGCGCCATCAAAAGTAGAATACGATTCTTCATGGTTTAGATTTCGTAATCCACCACCATTCGATCGGAACGGACGTCCATCACGAATGCTTGCACCGCTTTGTGTTTGGGATGTTGCTGGTAGAAATCGAGATCCGCTTTGGTGGCGAACTCGGAATACAAAGCGACGTCACCACTCATCGGACCATTTACGAAATCAATACCGATTTCGAGTTTCAGCAGACCATCGATCTGACCGTTCAGCGCTTCGAGTTTTTCCTTGATTAGCAGAGCGTTGGTAGCTTTGTCATTTCCAAGGGCTTCGTCCTTGAGTTTCCAGAATACAATGTGTTTGATCATTTTGAGAATTGTTTGATTTGAGCTGCAAAAATAGGGAAAAAGATACATATTCCGGGCCAAAAAGCAGTAAGTTAGAGTCTGGATTTCCTGTCTTATAGATTGCATCGATATTCCTTATGACTTCATAGATTTGCTATATTGATATTCCACTTATATTTGCATCAGAAACGAAATATATCAATGCATTCAACCTTATAAAAAATCGAATTTATGGCAACAATTACATTAAAAGGTGGTCCCGTTCAGACCTCCGGCTCTCTTCCCACAGTAGGCTCACAAGCCAAAGATTTTTGTCTGACAGGCGCCGACCTTGCCGACGTCAGCTTGGCCAACTATGCTGGCAAGCGCGTGGTATTGAATATTTTCCCGAGCGTCGACACCGGTACTTGCGCCGCTTCAGTCCGTCAATTCAACAAAGAAGTCGGCAACATGAGCAACACGGTCGTTCTATGCGTTTCCGTTGACCTGCCCTTCGCTTTGGCCCGCTTCTGTGGTGCAGAAGGCCTGACCAACGTCGTTACCCTGAGCGAACTCCGCGCCCGCAAATTCGGCGAAGACTACGGCCTACGCATCATCGACGGTCCTTTGGCCGGTCTGTTCTCCCGCTGTGTTGTAGTTTTGGACGAAGCCGGTAAAGTGCTTTACACCGAACAAGTCCCCGAAATCACCCAGGAACCGGATTATGCTCCGGTGGTTGCACTACTGAAATAAGTTCGCAAAGTTTTTGAAATCAACATAGAAGGCTGTCCGAAAGGTTGGCCTTTTTGTCTTCTAACAAATATACCACATTGACGGTATTACCCAGTTTCCGCACCTCCCCTATTTTTGCATCAACAAAATGATACAACTATGAGTGCGATTGATGAATGGTTCAAACAGCTGAGAAAAAACAAAAACGTAAACAACCAAAATAAAGAGAATCAAGCTATGGCAACAACCGAACAAGCACAGCGTTTCGAAACGCTCCAATTGCATGCAGGACAAGAAGTCGACAAGACGACGCATTCCCGCGCACTGCCCATTTATCAAACGTCTTCCTACGTATTTGAAGATGCCAAGGACGGCGCCGACCTCTTCGCCCTGCGCAAGTTCGGCAACATCTATACCAGACTGATGAACCCCACCACCGATGTGTTCGAAAAACGTGTTGCAGCGCTGGAAGGCGGCATCAGCGGTTTGGCCACTTCCTCCGGTCAATCTGCTCAATTCATTGCATTGAATAATATCTTGCAGGTTGGCGACAATTTCGTTTCGACCTCTCATTTATATGGCGGCACATACAACCAGTTCAAGAATCAGTTCAAACGTCTTGGTGTTGAAGTTCGCTTCACACCCAACGACACGCCGGCTGCTTTTGAAGCATTGATTGACGACAACACCAAGGCCATTTATCTGGAAACAATCGGTAATCCAGAACTGAATGTTCCCGATTTCGACGCAATTGCAGCCGTAGCTAAAAAATACGACCTTCCCCTGATCGTAGACAATACCTTTGGTGCAGGCGGTTACCTTTTCCGTCCCATTGAACACGGTGCAGCTGTAGTCGTGGCTTCTGCCACCAAATGGATAGGTGGTCACGGGACCTCCATCGGCGGAATCATCGTGGACAGTGGCAATTTCAACTGGGGAAATGGTAAATTCGCCTCGTTTTCTGAACCTTCTGAAAGCTACCATGGTTTGGTTTTCGCCGATGTATTTGGTGTGAACGGACCGTTCGGCAACATTGCTTTCAACATTCGTGCCCGCGTCGAAGGGCTGCGTGACTGGGGGAACACCATCAGCCCGTTCAATTCCTTCCTGCTGATACAGGGTTTGGAAACGCTTTCTCTGCGGATGGAACGTCATGTGGAGAATACGCTGGAACTGGCTTTATGGCTGGAAAAACACCCCAAGGTAGAGTACGTCAACTACCCTGGCCTTAAGAGTAGCAAGTACCACGAACTGGCCAAAAAATATTTCTTTAAAGGATTCGGGGGCGTACTCACTTTTAAAGTGAAGGGCGATGCAGTGAATGCCGATACGCTGATAGACAATGTGAAGTTGTTGAGCCATTTGGCTAACGTCGGTGATGCAAAGTCACTAATCATCCATCCATCTGCAACGACGCACGAACAACTTTCTGCAGCAGATCAAAAGGCTTCAGGTGTGGAACCAGGTCTGGTGCGTATTTCAGTAGGTATCGAACATATTGAGGATATCAAGGCCGACTTGGAACAAGCGTTCAGTCATGTCTGATCTTTGAAAGTTGTTTATTAGGAATGTAAGGAGGGTGTATCAAATGATACATCCTCTTTTTGGCAATACGGTGCAAGATGTTTCAATAGAGCGCCAAGGTCAAGGCGCTGTTTACGAAAACTCCCGGAGCGTACTTAACGTACGTGAGGAGAGTTGAGTGAACAGACAACGTTTTCGATGAGCAAGAGCAGAGGCAAACTTGTTTGACTATGCCGAGCGGAGAAAACGACTGAGTGATAACTCGAACGCAGAGATTGGTGTTCTATTGAGACATCTTTTTTGTACTTTTGCATTCAGAAAAAAAAACGACTATGGAACTCAACATCTTAGAAGCGATCACTCAAACAAACGTGCACAAAGACCTCACGCTTTGGACGGACAAACTCCTGAATTGGGCTTTGACCAGCGGTATTCAAATACTATTTATCGTAGCCATCGCCTGGTTGCTCAAAATTATAGCCAAGCGCTCCATCCGTCGAATTGTCAAGACAGCAGTGACCCTGGACAAACATCATGTGATGGAAGACGGTGAAATCAAGCGTATGAACACCCTGATTCGAATTTTCAGTTGGACGATGAACACCATTATTGTAGTCATTGCCGCCATGATGGTGATGCAGGAATTCGGGGTAAAGATTGCGCCCATTTTGGGAACAGCCGGCATTGTCGGCGTTGCCATCGGTTTCGGCGGCCAATATTTGGTCAAGGATCTGATAACCGGTTTTTTCATCATTTTCGAGAACCAGTACCGCATCGGAGATGTGGTTAATATCGAAGGAATTGGCGGAACGGTAGAGGATATTAGCCTGCGTGTCACCACCTTGCGCGACATGAACGGTACGGTGCATTACATTCCCCATGGCGAAGTGAAGAAGGTTTCCAACAGCTCCAAGCATTTCGCCAAAGTTAACATCAATGTGGGCGTCGCTTATGAAGCCGACATCGACTATGTGAAGGAAGTCATCAATCGAATTGGTAATGAACTGGCGACTGATCCTGCCTGGAAAGACCTCATCAATGAAGCGCCTCAGTTCCTGCGGGTGGATTCACTGGACGACAGTTCGGTGAGCATCAAGATTGTCGGTGAAACGAAACCGCTGAAACAATGGGAAGTGTCGGGTGAGCTCCGCAAACGGATCAAGGAGGGATTTGAGAAGGCTGGCATTAGCATACCCTATCCACAACAGGTGGTCCACCACATTGGCACCGGCATCTTACCAGACACAGAAGTTTAAGACTATGGCTGAACCGACCTTCGAATTCTGTGATTACAACAACCCGGTGCACCTCGAAGCCATGGGTTTTCTGCTCAATCATTATATGGAAGACCCAATGGGGGATCATCCGCCTTTGAAACTGGAGGAATTGGCGCTTTTGGCAGAAAAAATGGCCGAACGACCGAGTGCTTTTATATTATTCATGCTTTTTGATGGAAAATATGTCGGAATGGCTACCTGTTTCGAACTTTTGTCTACCTTCAAAATCAAACCGTATCTCTATATTCACGACTTCATTGTGCACGGGAATTTCAGGGGTCTGAAGCTTGGCCGAAAGTTGATGGAAAAGCTGGTTGACATAGCCCAGGAGCGTGATTATTGCAAGATCACCCTTGAAGTACGAGAAGATAATAAAGCCGCATTGGCATTGTACAGGAATATGGGTTTTGTGGAATGCGACCCAAAAATGTATTTCTGGACCAAAATTTTGTGAACGGGCCGGGTAATTCTACGCTTTATCCGTCTTTTCGATGATGTATTCGGGACGATCCTTCATTTCGTCGAAAATGATGCCGATGTATTGTCCCAGGACGCCGACGGTAAGCAATTGAACACCACCGAAAAAGATCACGAGCAGGATGATGGAGCTCCAGCCTGTTTCAGCATTGGTAAAACCGAAAATCTTACCCAACACAATCCAGATGGCGTATATCACACCAACCAATACTGCGGTAAATCCCAGGCTCATAGCTACTTTCAACGGTTTCTTGGAGAAATAGAGCATGGCCGTTCCTGCGAAATGAAGCATTTGGCGGAATGGGTATTTCGTTTCACCTGCAAAGCGTGCATCCCGTTGATAACGGAGCGGTACTTGCTTGAAACCGACCCAGCTGATGATGCCACGGATGTATTTCCCTTTTTCGCGGAAACGCTTGAATTCATCGATGATGCGGCGGTCGATCAGGCGGAAATCGCCGGTATCAAGGGGAAAAGTGACTTCAGAAAGCCAATTCAGCAACCGATAAAACACTTTTGAGGTGAACAACTTGATGAAACCCTCGCCCTTTCGGTCTTCACGAACACAATACACCACATTGGCTTGTTCTTCCCGTTGCTTTTTGAGCATGTCGGGAATGAGTTCGGGAGGATCCTGCAAATCGGCATCGATGATGACGGCAAAGTCGCAGTCGCATTGATGCAAACCCGCCGTTACAGCAGGTTGGTGGCCGAAGTTCCTGGAAAAGTGAAGCACGGTGACCCTTGGATCGGAGGCAGCGATTTCAGACAAGATAGGACCTGTTCGATCTGTGCTTCCATCGTTGATGAAAATGATGGAAGATTCAAAACCGGCCAGTTCATCCATTACCTTTTTCATGCGGGCCCAGGAGGTTGGGATCACAGCCTCCTCATTGAAACAAGGAACAATCAGACAGAGTGTTTGCATAATCAACGACGTTTTTTGAAATAACGACTCATCAAGGAGAAAATATTCCGTTCGCTGAAAGTCAGCTTCTTATTGACAAAGTATTGAAGGAGGGCAACAAAGAATACCGAAATAGCCTTGGAAACCATGCTGTTCAGGTGCATGCCATCGATCATCACTGCAAGCATGATGGAGCTGAGGGCCATACCGGCCAGAGCGATGCTGAAAAAAGAAATGAACCGATAGAAGAGTTTATCCTTGACCTTGAACGTAAAGATGCTGTTCAGGATGAAGTTGTTCACCACTGCCAGGGAGGAGCTCATGATGTTGGACAGGATGTAGTTGATGTGCAGTATTTCATAAAACACATAAAACAGCCCCATGTCCACGACCAGGCCGACTACACCTACCAGTGCGTATTTGACAAAGCTAGAGTTTAATAATCTGACAAACAACGATTTCATCATTCAGTTCATTGAAAGGGTTTGAGCGTTCCAATTCTTTAAAAACGTACTGGCCCGAATAGTTTTTCCGCACTTTTTCCAGCGTTTTTTCCCCTGTCACCAAGAAGCCACTTGCCGGTCGTTCCACATCAAAGTTTTTAAAGTGGTTTCCCAGGTAGAAATTCAGACCATAGATGTTCCGGTATTCCAAAAGCTGGTTCATCACATACCCTTGACGCTCAAGGCTATAACGCTTTTCTAGCGTTATAGCCAAGGGTTTCAGGGAATATCCGTTTTTATAAACCGGAAATATGGCACCTTCCAGAAAAACCTGTATGCCTATACAAACGGTAAATATACCAAAAATTGTGGTGCGAGCGTTTTTTGAACGAATTCCGTATGTAAAGAAGACGGTGACCGAAATCAAAAGAAACCAGACGAATACACCTATCAAAGTTGGGTTCCGGAAGGCATTGGCAAACAATGCGATTATGTACGTCGTCTTTGCATCGTGCGCCCATGGAGATGTAAGTGTGCTGAGATCCACAAAGTAGGCAATCGCCGTAAGCAGCAGCAGGATGGAAGCCACCACGACCGTCACTTGGTAAAGTATTTTGAAAAGTTTCGGCGTGAATTGTTCCGCCCAAAAGTAGACTTTGGTTAACAAATATGCAGCGAAGGGATATACGGGCATGATGTACACACTCCGCTTAGACGATGGAATAGAATAAAAAACCAAGAATAGGAGAACGACCAGCACACTGAAAAGCGTAAACGCGTCCATCGAGACAAAACGCTTCCAAGACACGGGCAAACGTTTCTTCCAACCTTCTTTATATTTGAAAACAAATAGGATCATGATGGGAATGAGCGTCCAGGGCATCAATCCGAGCAACAATGCAGGAATGTAGTACCAAAATGGACCTTGATGCCCCAAGGTATATTGAATGCCTAAAGCTTGATCTTTCATTCCCAGGAAACGACCGATATTTTCAGCAAAGACGACGGTCAGAAATGTTTCGCCCTTGACCTGATACGCCAGAACGTACCAAACACTAAGGATAAGTAAACCCGGGAATGCCACCAATAGGCTTTTCCAAAGGACTTTCCAGAAATTATGACCGCGGAGCAAGTAATAAAGCGCGGATATTCCAACAGGCAAAATCGCACCAACCGGTCCCTTCACCATACAGGCGCAACCGATGCACAATACCGTCAGTATCGGATAACCTTTCAGCCCTTTTTCCTCCCATTTGTAGAGTCCGAATAGCGATGCAGACATAAAGAATGCCAGCGTCATGTCCACGCGGCATTCGAGGCTGTATCGGTGCAATTCAAAGGAAGTGAGCAAAATCAAGGCTGAAATCACCGCTGTTTGAACGGTTTTGCGCTTCTTTAGAAAAACCAGTGTGAGCATAGCCATTCCGATCAAACCCAGCGACGATGGCAAGCGAGAAGACCACTCGCTGACCGAACCGGACAAAAAGGAGATTCCGGCTATGATCCAGTGCATCAGGGGCGGTTTGAATCCGATTTCGTCCGCATAATCCATGGGTAGGATCCAGTTGCCGTCGTTCAGCATGGAAAGCGCTTCGGTGGCTTCACGGGGTTCCCCCTTGGTGTAGAAATCACCAAGGCCGATCCATGGCAAGATCAGTAGCATGGCAATCAGCAAGATACTGAGTACCGGCTTCTCCAGCAAGGTTATTTTCAAGGCAGTGGCAATACTGTTCATGGTTTATTCGTCCAGGTTTGGTGCATTAGTTCGGCTGTCTTATGGGCAGCTCCGGGTTTGCCAAGTGCTAAGCGGACTTCGGCATAGCCATCCAATACGGCCTGGCGTTCAGGGGTATCGGAAAGAAGCGGTTCCAGTGCAGTGGTCAAATTGACGTCGTTCAGCAAGGCACCCATGAGTTCATTCACCACCGTCTTGCCGGCTAGGAGATTGACCAGGGAAAAATACGGCACATGCATGAAATGGCGAAAAATCCAGTTGGGGAGGCTTCCACCAGCCACAGCGTACGAAACAACCTGGGGTGTTCCGATGAGGGCAGCTTCCAGCGTAGCCGTTCCCGAGGTGACGATGGCGGTATATGCCATCCGAAGCAAGGAATAGGTTTCCCCGAAAATCAGCTTTTCGCCGTGCAAAATAAACTGTTTGTAGAAGGATGGCGTTTGCCCAGGAGCACCGGCAATAACCAATTGGAAAGCAGGATAACGACTGGCCACTTCGAGCATTAGCGGCAGGTTCCCGTGAATTTCTCCTTTACGGCTGCCTGGCAGCAAAGCCAGCACCGGACGTTGATCCAATCCATGCAAGGTACGGAAGGCCTTTTCGTCGAAAGGTTGTTCAAAATAAGCCGCCACACTGTCCACAGATGGATTTCCAACGTAGGAAACCGCGAATTCGTGTTTGGCGAAAAACTCGGTTTCGAAAGGAAGGATCACGTACATGTGATCGATGTATTTTTTGAAGGACTTGATGCGGTATTCTTTCCAGGCCCAGATTTTGGGAGAAATGTAGAAATGGACCGGCAAGTCGGGCATTGTTTTTTTAGCAAAAGCGGCAATTTTCAAATTAAAATCGGCATAGTCGATGAGAATCAATACATCCGGTTTCCAGAAAATTATTTCATTTTTGCACAAAGCCATGTTTTTCAGGATGGTACGCGCATTCAGTACGACAGCTATGACGCCCATAAAGGCCATTTCGCGGTAATGTTTCAATAGCGTTCCGCCAACAGCAGCCATTTGGTCTCCGCCGAAAAAGCGGAACTCGGCTTGAGGGTCGAGCAGCTGGAGTTCCCGCATCAGATTGGAGCCGTGCAAGTCTCCGGAAGCTTCACCGGCTACCAGAAAGTATTTCATAATTCCCAGGATTTCATCGCTTCGAGCAGTGGGTAAGACGTCATGTCAATTTGGGAAGGCACGACTGAAATATAGCCCTTTTCCATGGCATGCATATCCGTATCGGCGGAATCCGGTTCATCATTCCGAAAACTGCCCATCAGCCAGTAATATTCACCGCCGCGGGGGTGCTTCCGCATCTCGAATTCTTCCACCCATTTACCGTCTGCCTGGCGACAGAGACGTATGCCTTTGACTTCAGGAACCAAGGGAATATTTACATTCAGACAAATGCCTTTGGGCAGGCCATTTATTAGAAGTTGTTCCGCAATTTTGTACAAAAAGGGACGTGCAGGTTCAAAATCGGCTTCCACCCGGTGATCGTCCAGCGAAAAACCGACCGAAGGAATTCCGTTCATACAGCCTTCCAGAACAGCACCCATGGTACCTGAATAATGGATGGCAACGGAGGAATTCGTTCCGTGATTGACACCGGAGAACAACAAATCAGGATGTTTATCCGGGAAAAGAATATTGAGCGCCAGCTTGACACAATCAACAGGCGTGCCGTTGCTACGGTAGACTTTCAGGCCTGGTTCTTCCGAAACCAATACCAGATCGAGCGGCGTTTTGACGGTAATGGCGGTGGACATTCCAGACTGGCCGAACTTGGGAGCCACTACGGTCAAATCACCGAGCGGTTTGAGAAGGTCGATCAAGAACCGGATGCCCGGAGCCATGTAACCATCATCGTTGGAAAGGAGTATCTGGGGGCGTTTTTCCATAATAAATTGAAGTAAAAAGCAGCCTTGTCAGTTTGCTGCTTCGTGTTCTTTTGCAAAACAAAAGTACAAAATATTCACAGAAGCCAATGACAGGTTTCCAACCTTATTAACAATCTATAAGAAGAACTGTTGATAACCTGCCCCCTTTGCCTGCCCCCTGAACGAAATATTTCCCTATCTTTGTGCATCTGATTATCAAATTACACGGAGAATTGCTTGTTTATGGGAAAAATTATTGCTTTGGCCAATCAAAAGGGTGGTGTCGGTAAAACGACGACGACCATCAATTTGGCGGCATCACTTGCTGTTCATGAAAAGAAAGTCCTGGTGGTCGACGCTGACCCGCAGGCAAATGCATCTTCCGGCTTTGGCATTGACGTCAAGTCCTTGGATGCAACCATTTACGAATGCCTCATCAACAACATCGACCCAAAAACCGCCATTCTGAATACTGAACTGGAAGGTTTGCAAATCATTCCCTCCCACATCGACCTGGTCGGTGCCGAACTGGAAATGATCAGCATTCCCGAACGCGAAAACATCCTGAGAAAAATACTGACACCCTTCAAGGACCAATACGATTACATTTTGATCGACTGTTCTCCCTCTCTGGGGCTCATCACGGTGAATTGCCTGACCGCAGCCGACTCTGTCATCATTCCGGTGCAATGTGAGTATTTTGCACTGGAAGGCATCAGCAAATTACTGAATACCATCAAGATAATCAAATCGAAGCTCAATCCAAAACTGGAAATCGAAGGCTTCCTGCTCACCATGTACGATTCCCGTTTGCGTCTGGCCAGACAAGTCAGCGAAGAAGTGAAAAGGCACTTTGACAAACTGGTTTTCAACACCATGATCCAGCGCAATGTCAAACTGAGTGAAGCACCCAGTTACGGGACGCCGGTACTACTCTACGATGCCGATTCCAAAGGCTCTGTAGACTATATGCAGCTCGCTCTGGAGATCCTGCAGCGGAATAAAAAATAATTTACTATCTTGTGCGGCTAACCCTATTGTAGCCACAAAACGAACGAAGCACCATGGTTGTCAAGAAAAATGCTTTGGGAAGAGGTTTGGACGCTCTGATCAGTTCGGATGAAATCCGGACCGAAGGTTCCTCCTCCATCAATGAAGTCGAATTGTCCAGGATTTTCCCCAACCCCGACCAGCCACGCCGGGAATTTGACGCGGAAGCCTTGCAGGAACTCGCCGTATCCATCCGGACCATCGGTGTCATTCAACCGATATCCTTGCGCCTCATGGCTGACGGCACCTACCAGATTATTGCCGGGGAACGTCGTTTCAGGGCAGCCAAGATTGTTGGTCTGACGCAGATTCCTGCCTACATCAAGACCGCCGAAGACGATGCGGTCATGGAAATGGCCCTGATTGAAAACATACAACGTGAAGACTTGAATGCCATTGAAATTGCACTGGCATTTCAGAAATTGCAGGAAATATATAAATTGACTCAGGAAAAGCTGAGTGAACGCATTGGTAAGAAACGGGCCACGATAGCCAATTACATCCGTCTGCTCAAATTACCTGCCGAAGTTCAGATTGGCCTACAATTTCGCAAGATCGACATGGGCCATGCCAGAGCGCTGGCTGGCATTGAAGATCCGACCGTCCAGCTGGCCATTTACGAAGAAGCCGTGCTGCATGGTTACTCGGTCCGCAAGGTAGAGGAATTGGTTCGTTCCATTGCGGAGGGTGAAACCCCTGAACCGCATGCTGTCGCACCGAAGCATGCAAGTAAAACTCCGGAAGAATACCTTGCCCTGCAGAAAATTCTTTCAGAGAAACTAAAAACCAAGGTTCGCTTTAAAATTGGCGAAGGCGGTAAAGGTTCCATCATGATCCCATTCAAATCGGAAATGCAACTGGAGGCTTTACTGGAATCATTCGACAAAATGCTGCAATAGGGTCTTGAAAAAGTTGACGCGAAAATATGGTCGTCTGAGCTTGCTCCTTTTCTTCGCGCTCCTACACGCTGGAGGCGGAACAAATGGATTGATGGCGGCTGCGGCAGATTCAATCCTAGTTCAGAAGTCCTTGCTTGCCGGCAACACCCTGACTGAAAGCGTTCAGAAAGGAGTCCGGCTAACTGGGAAAGACACCATCCAGATCATTATGAAGCCGGATTCGGTCTACAAACCAGACCCAAAAAAAGCGATTTGGTTTTCCTTGCTTTGCCCCGGTTTGGGCCAGCTTTACAATCGACGTTACTGGAAACTACCCTTCGTGGGTGCCGGAGTGATCGGAGTAGCATATGCCATCAACTGGAACAGTAAGTATTACAACGCGTACACCAATGGTTACAGGGACATCATGGATGACGACCCTAGCACGAAAAGCTATTTGAAACTGCTGCCTCCCAACTCGAATTACCCGGAGTCTCAGTTAGTGAATGTACTGAAGAACAGGCAACAGACTTTCCGCCGATCCAGGGATCTGAGTTACATCGGTGCCGTCGGCGTTTACGTTTTATGCATATTGGACGCCTTTGTGGACGCACAGTTGTATGATTTTGACATTAGTCCTGACCTTTCCGTGACCCCGTCGGCACCAAGGATAAACAATTACGGCGGAGCCAAAGCGGTGGAATTCAGTCTGGCTTTTCAATTTTAAAAAAGAAAAAACGATATATGAAAAACGTACTTTTCCTAATCATCGGGTTTCTCGTTTGTCTGTCTGTTCAGGCAAACGATAGCATCCCTCGGGTGGAAGACTACCTGAGCGGATCTGGCGATGACCGGGAAATAGCACTCCCCGAAAGCTTTGACACTAATATGGACAGCCTGTTGCAGGATTGGCATATGAAGACATTCATTCCCATCGACCGGAATTGCAAGTTCGATTCCCTCAATCCCTACGTTTCGGATACCGTAATGATGAATCGGCTGGCTGATATGCCGACCATCATCAAGATGCCATACAACAGGATTATCCGCCAATTCATCGACAAGTACGAGGAAACCCGCCGCAAACAGGTGGCCGTCATGCTGGGTATCGGCGATTACTACTTCCCCATGTTCGAACAGATGCTCGAAAAATACCGGATGCCCAACGAACTGAAATATCTTTCCGTTGTGGAATCCGCCCTGAATCCCAATGCTACCTCTCGTGTAGGTGCCACTGGGCTCTGGCAATTCATGTTCGGCACCGGTAAAAGCTATGGGCTGGAAATCAACAGCCTGGTAGACGAACGCCGCGATCCGCAGAAATCGACCGAGGCTGCCGTTCGGTATCTGAAAGACCTCTATGGCATTTTCGGAGACTGGCATCTGGCCATCGCCGCGTACAACTGTGGTCCCGGCAATGTCAACAAAGCCATTCGCCGCGCAGGAGGAAAAAAAGACTATTGGGACATCTATTACTACCTGCCACGTGAAACCCGTGGCTATGTTCCGTTGTTCATTGCAGCCAATTATGTGATGACCTATTACAAGGAGCACCGCATCTGTCCAGTTCGCACGGAATATCCGCTGCATACGGATACGCTGATGCTCAGCAACAAGATTCATTTTGATCAGATTGCTGGTGTTATCGGTGTTTCCAAGGAAGATTTGGTAAAACTCAATCCGCAATACCGTCGCGAAATCATTCCGGGCACCCCCGATAAACCGCAAAGCGTTTGCCTGCCGGCCAATTACACCCTGGCGTTCATTGATTTTCAGGACAGTATTCCAAACTACCGATCGGGTGACCTGCTGAACCCCTTGCTCACGGTGGAACCTTCTGGCCAGGAGAAAGCGCCGGTAGTGAAGGCAAAATTCCATATTTATAAAGTTCGGAAAGGAGACACTTTATACGAGATTGGATTGAAATACCATACCACTACCTCGGCAATCAAAAAAAGAAATGGACTTCGTAGTAGCACGATCAATCCTGGCCAGCGTCTAAAAATCTATTGATAAAAGACGATTATGGGAGACATTTCGACATTTACACAAGCTGAAAAAGACCAGATCAACGAGAAGTTTCAAGAACTGCTTCAGGAATATCTCAAATCCAATCACCGTAAGAAGGTCGAGCTCATCACGACGGCCTTCAACTTCGCGAACCATGCCCACGGAGGTATCCGCAGGCGTTCGGGCGAACCCTACATTATGCACCCGCTTGCGGTAGCAAAAATCTGCTGTTCGGAAATCGGGTTGGGTTCCACCTCCATTTGTTCCGCCCTGTTGCACGATGTAGTGGAAGACACCGAATACACGGTGGAAGACATCGAAAAGAGTTTTGGATCGAAGATTTCGGTCATCGTGGAAGGTTTGACCAAGATTTCAGGCGGTATTTTCGGGGAACAAGCCTCCGCACAAGCGGAAAACTTCCGTAAGCTGCTGCTGACCATGGCCGAGGACATCCGGGTGGTGCTCATCAAAATGGCCGACCGCCTGCACAATATGCGTACCCTTGGTGTGATGCTACCCAGCAAGCAATACAAGATTTCCGGGGAAACGATGTACCTTTATGCCCCGCTGGCCAACCGCCTGGGTCTCAACCGCATTAAGACTGAACTGGAGAACCTTAGTTTCAAATACGAGCATCCCGACACCTACGCCGACCTTTTCCGCAAAATTGAAAGTACCGCTGTCGCCCGAAACGAGCTCTACGAGAAATTTACTGCTCCTGTTCGGGAAAAGCTGGACGAAATGGGTATTGATTACCGGCTGAAAGCCCGTACGAAATCCATTTATTCCATTTGGAACAAAATGCAGACCAAAGGCGTTTCCTTTGAGGAAATCTACGATATATTGGCAGTCCGCATCATTTTCAGCACCGAGGTTCCGAGAACCGACCCCACACTGTTTTCCATCGAGAAAAAGCGCTGCTTTGCCATCTATTCGGCCCTGACTGATATTTATAAGCACCACCCCGACCGCATCCGCGACTGGGTGAGCAGCCCGAAAGCCAACGGCTACCAAGCCCTACACGTCACCGTTATGGGGCCGGACGGCGAATGGATTGAAGTCCAAATCCGTAGCGATCGCATGGATGAAATCGCCGAACGCGGTTTTGCGGCTCACTGGAAATACAAATCCGGTGAAATTGAGGAAGAAAACGAACTGAACAAGTGGATTTACACCATCAAGGAAATTCTGGAGAACCCGGAACCCAATGCCATCGACTTCCTCGACACCATAAAAATGAACCTCTTTTCGTCGGAGATTTTCGTTTTCACCCCGAAAGGAGAAATCAAGACTATGCCGACCGGTTCCACGGCGCTGGACTTTGCCTTCACGCTGCACTCTCAAATTGGTTTCCACTGCATCGGGGCCAAAGTGAACCACAAACTGGTGGCCATGAGCCACGTCTTGAAAAGCGGAGACCAGGTGGAGATCCTGACCTCCAAGAGCCAGACTCCGAAAGTCGAATGGCTGGACTGGGTGACAACTGGCAGTGCCAAAACCCGCATCAAGGCTAAGTTCCGCAGAGACAATAAAGATCTGATCAAAAAGGGAGACAACTTATTGACCGACTTTTTCGCCCGAATCCGCTTTGGATATGACCAAAGTTCAACAGACGTACTCATGCATCATTTCGACGTTGAAAACAGGGACGATCTGCTTATGAAACTTGGTTCTGGCAAAATCGAACTGACAGACGACCTTAAAGTGCTATTCAAAAAGAGTCAAGACAACAACAAGCTCTTAAAATACTGGAAACTGACGCTGGGCATCAGCAACAAGCCGAAGCCCGAAATGCTGGGTGAAACCACCGAGAAAATTGACTACAAGGCAACCCATAAGTTGACCGAGGAGTCCTTCAATCAACAATACAAACTAGCCGATTGCTGTCATCCCATCCCAGGAGACGATGTTCTGGGTTTTGTGGAAGACAACGGAAGTGTTTCCGTACACAAGCGGCAATGTCCTGTGGCCATGAAGATTAAGTCCAGTTATGGTACCCGCATTCTTTCGGCTGAATGGGCCACTCAAAAAGCCCTCTCCTTTCCCATCGAACTGGAATTGCGGGGTATTGACGGTGTGGGCATTGTCAGCCAAATCACCAAAATCGTTTCCGACGAGCTGGCCGTAAACATGACCAAACTCTTGTTCGAAACCAAAGACGGCATTTTCAAGGGCCTTATCGAACTGTACGTACACGACGTTGAAGACGTCAACAACCTCTGTGCCAAGATTTCACAAATCACTAATGTGCAGTTGGTACGACGCAAGGAGGAAATGAACGGTTAACTTTCCGCTTTTTAAAAACACGCTCATTAGAAAATGGTGCTCTAAAAAAGGGAGCCCGACCAGCCATCCTTGGACGGTTCGGGTGTGGTAGGTTCAATAGGTTCTGGCTGTTCGTAAAAGAGGTTCTGTTCGGGAGTGGGTTCGGGCTCCGGTTCTAGTTTCGGCTGGTACATCAATTCGGGTTCCAGTTCTTCGTAAAGTGCCCTTGCTGCGGATTCGTCCGATTGCTCTTCTAAAGGTTCTTCGATCGGTTCGGAGCGTTCTTCGACTTCTAGTTCTTCCGTAGGTCGCTCCATCGGTTCTGAGGGCTGTTCGACTTCTGTATTATCGACAACTGTTTCCACTGGCTGAACGGTAAATTTTTCAGCATCGAATTCGGTCGATTCTTCTGTCGGTTCAGCAGTCATGTGTGGTTCGGGATCTTCGAGCTCATACGTGAATTCGGCTTCTTCAACTACGTCCGCAACGGTTTCCTTTTCTGAAAAATCGAATGGTGAATCTTCCAAAATCGGTTCGGGTTCAGGCGCTTGCAAATGTTCTTCGTCGGGAACAGGGATTTCCTCCATCACAAATTCTGTGGGCGGGTTTTCCTCCCTAAGGGATTCGACTGAAATCATTTCCGAACCGGGTTCAGCAAAGACCATCCGTTTTGAAATGGGCGCCTCTTCCGAAAATTCAGGCGCTTCCTGAGCAGGCTGACCCAATTCGGTCTGGAGTTTCAACAACTCCGACTTGATTTTTTTGAGTTTTTCGGTCAATTCATGCTGCGCCGTCATACCATTTTTTTCTTCACGAAGCTTTTTGCGGGCACCTGCCAGCGTCATTCCCTTTTCCTTGAGCAGGAAATGGACGAGCCGGACATTCTCGATGTCGTCTTTGGTGTAATTGCGCGTCCCTTTGACGTTTTTTTTGGGTTTGATGACCGTGGGAAATTCTTTTTCCCAGAAACGGAGCGTGGACTCGTTGACATGAAAGACAGCAGCCACTTCACCAATGGAATAGAACAGTTTTCTCGAATCGTCAGCCATAGTTTTCAGGTATTAAAAATTAGTCCATAGTTTGTCCGTAATTGGACGATATTTGAACCATTTGGTCGTATTGAGCGGGAGAAAGATCCATGAAATAATAGTGTGCAGGGTTCTGCGGAGCGCCTTTGAAATGAACTTCGTAATGCAAATGCGGGCCGGTGGATTTCCCTGTGTTGCCTACCGCACCAATGACTTCGCCGCGTTTCACTTTCGAACCGAAGTGCACAGCCATAGCGCTCAAATGGCCGTACAGCGTCTGGAAATTAAACCCGTGGTTGATGATGATGCAGTTCCCGTAGCCCTGTTTCCAGGAAGCGTACACGACATTGCCTTCACCTGTGGCATAAACATCCGTACCTGTTCGGGCGGAAAAGTCCATACCGGCATGAAAGGTCGCCACATGGTATATTGGGTCGATGCGCCTGCCGTAACCGGAAGCCACCGTCTTCATATCGCGGTTGAGTACAGGCATGATGGCCGGAATGCAAAGCAACCGCTGTTCCTGATTTTTAACCAGATCCAACAAAACATCGTACGATTTGGATTGAGTATAAGCCATTTTGGACAATCGGTCGATTTCTTGGCTGGTCTGGGTCACCAATTCCTTATTATTCAAATCGTTGAATTCCTGGTAACGGTTGGTGTTGCCAAAAGAGCCTTCACGCAGTTCGGGAGGGATCGGGTCTGCCTGAAGGATGGCACGGTAGAGGTTGTCGTCGCGTTGCTCAAGGTCGATCATCACGGCCTGCACATGCTTGGCTTGCAACTGCAGCACCTTGTACTGTGACTGCAACCGCTCGTTCTCTACCCTGTACTTCTTGGCATCTGGCGTTTCGAAGATGTTGAGATAAATGAAAAAGAAGAGCACTCCCATGGATATCCCGCTGAACGCGTGAAGCAGCAATTGCTTGATCCAATCGATCGCCGATTTCTGGATGCGTTCGAAACTTAAGGACTCTGGATTGAAGTGGTATTTGACTCTTTTGCCCACGCGCGTGTATCTTTTTCAGTGCTAATACATGCAAAAGTAACAAATTAGCCGTATTTTTGCGCCCGAATTACTAAATTATAACACATGACCGCCAAAGAAATCCGCGAATCCTTCAAAGACTTTTTCGCTTCCAAGAATCATAAGATTGTTCCCTCCGCCCCGATGGTGGTCAAGGACGACCCCACGCTGATGTTCACCAATGCCGGCATGAACCAGTTCAAGGACATCATTCTGGGAAATGTGGCGCCCAAATACCCTCGGGTGGCCAACTCGCAGAAATGCTTGCGCGTCAGCGGTAAACACAATGACTTGGAGGAAGTTGGACACGATACCTACCACCACACCATGTTCGAAATGCTGGGCAACTGGTCCTTTGGCGACTACTTTAAGAAGGATGCCATCCAGTGGGCTTGGGAATATTTGGTGGACGTGGTAAAACTGGATCCGAACCGATTGTATGCCACCGTTTTCGAAGGCTATGCCCCCGAAGGTCTGGAACGTGATACTGAATCGGCTTCCATTTGGGCTCAGTTTTTGCCGGCAGAACGCATCATCAACGGCAACAAAAAAGATAATTTCTGGGAAATGGGCGACCAGGGTCCTTGTGGTCCGTGTTCTGAAATACATATTGACCTGCGTTCGGACGAAGAACGGGCTTTGGTGGACGGCTTGACGCTTGTGAACGAAAGCCATCCGCAGGTGGTCGAAATCTGGAACAACGTGTTCATGCAGTTCAACCGCAAAGCGGACGGATCTTTGGAACCGCTGCCAGCCAAGCATGTGGACACCGGCATGGGCTTCGAACGCCTATGCATGGCCATCCAAGGCAAGCGCTCCAACTACGACACCGACGTATTCCAACCTATTTTGAAGGAAATCGGCAATCTCTGCGGCGTCACCTACGGCGCAGATGAAAAGACCGATATCGCCATGCGTGTCATTGCCGACCACATCCGCACCATCGCCTTTTCCATCACCGACGGCCAGTTACCTTCCAACGCCAAGGCCGGCTACGTGATCCGCCGCATCTTGCGTCGTGCCGTGCGTTACGGATACACCTTTCTGAACCGCCGCCACGCCTTCATGTACAAACTCCTTCCCGCGCTCATCGATTCGATGGGTTCAGCCTATCCTGAATTGCAGGCGCAACAATCGCTGGTTGAAAAGGTGATCAAGGAAGAAGAAGAATCCTTCCTGCGCACCCTCGAAACCGGTATTCGCCTCTTGGATAAATTAATGGCTGAAACCAAGGCTGCTGGATCTACCGTTCTGGATGGCAAAAGCGTGTTCACCATTTACGATACGTTTGGTTTCCCAGTGGATTTGACCGAGCTTATTCTGCGCGAAAACGGACTGACCGCCGACATTGACGGCTTCACGGCTGCCATGAAAGAACAGAAAGACCGGGCTCGTAACGCCGCCGCTGTGGAAACAGGCGACTGGGTAGTTTTGAAAGATCAGGAGTCCGAATTCGTAGGCTATGATTTCACTTCCTGCGATGCAGAGATTTTGAAATACCGTCAGGTTTCACAAAAGGGCAAGTCCTATTACCAATTGGTACTTGACCGCACGCCATTTTATGCCGAAATGGGCGGACAGGTGGGCGACTGCGGCTACCTTGAATTGGAGGGTGTGCGCTTGGTCATTGAAACCGTCAAGAAAGAAAACAACCTGGGTGTGCACATCACCTCGAAGATGCCAGCCGATCCGACTGCCGTGTTCAAAGCCGTCGTGGATGTGGAAAAACGCAACGCGACTTCCGCCAACCATTCAGCCACACACTTGCTGCACGAAGCGCTGCGCGACGTACTTGGTTCGCATGTGGAACAAAAAGGTTCGCTCGTAAACCCCGACAACCTCCGTTTCGACTTCGCCCATTTCCAAAAAGTGACGCCCGAAGAAATCCGCGAAGTGGAAAACCGCGTGAATGCCGCGATTCGTAGAAATATTTTATTGGACGAACACCGCCATACCCCGATTGCCGAAGCCCGCGCAATGGGTGCCATGGCTTTGTTCGGTGAAAAATACGGCGAGGAGGTTCGTGTGATTCGCTTCGGAAATTCTGCTGAACTCTGTGGTGGAACGCATGTGGACGCAACTGGCCGCATCGGTAGCTTCCGCATTGTGACGGAAAGTTCCATCGCTGCCGGTATCCGTCGCATCGAGGGCATTACTGGAGCTGGTGCTGATGCCGCCTACTACCAGATGCAGGATGAACTGCGTACGGTGAAGGGTTACTTCAACAATACGCCCAACCTGACTGCAGCCATCGAAAAGCTGGTAGCCGAGAATCAGGAGAACTTGAAGAAACTGGAAGCATTTGCTGCAGACCAGGCCAAGGTTTTGAAAAACGAGCTGCTTCAGAAATCCACTACTATTAATGGTGTGAAATTGGTTGTTTTTGAAGGCGAAGCCACGGCTGAAACCATCAAGAACATTGCCTTCCAACTTCGTGGAGAAATCTTGACCGGACTGGCCTTCATCGCCGGCAGTGTGGACAGTGATAAGCCGCTGCTCACGGTAACTTTCAGCGATGATCTTGTCGCAAAGGGGTTGAATGCGGGGAATCTGGTGCGCGAAGCAGCCAAAGCCATTCAGGGCGGTGGTGGTGGACAACCGCATTTTGCAACAGCGGGTGGCAAGAATGTAGCTGGTTTGGCCTCTGCTGTACAGGATATACGCTCAAAAGTAGAATCCGAAATCTAATGTATTTGCTTGATAAAGAAAAGTCTGAGGGATCCCAGGCTTTTCTTTGTTTTTAACAATACCTTAAGATATTTTTACTTTATCTTCTTTTACATTTGCATAAATGAATTCCCCATGCCATGAGAAAATTCATTCTTATGCTCTTCTGCATCTTGTTCCTGCAAGCTCAGGCTCAAATCCGAATCACCGACCAAACGGACAGCCAACCCGTCGCATTCGCACACCTGCTTACCGATGACGGTAAACTAGCCGCAACCTCCGACATGAACGGTGTGGTCGACACGACGATGCTCGGTAAAACCCTACTGACTGGCAACAACCACATCAGCATTCAGCAGATTGCCTATGAAACGCTGATAGTGAGTTCAGCCGAGCTTCGAAATGCTCATATTCTAGGCATGAAGCGACGCATCATCAGCTTGCCAGAGGTTATTATCGACCGGAAATCCAAAGAAGTCCAGTATATAGTGTTGAAAGGCTTCTTCCGCAGTTACCATCTGGAGAACGGGACACCAAAATTCTACAGCGACGGCATCGGTGAATACTATATTTCCACAGATGGGAAGGATATAAAATTCAAAATGCGCGAATTCAGAACATTCCGGAATGATTCACAGATTGTCAAAGTAAAAAAACGCACGTTTGTTGTTGTTATTGGGATGATTTGTATACCTCAATTAAATAAAGGCAAGAATTTATCTGACCAACTTGGAAAGAACTATTCCTTCATCCCAACGCCTTCCGGTGCCGATATCATCAGAGACAAGGTAAAAGCAGGATTCGTTCGGATCACACCTTCAACGGGTTCCATTCAAACCAACATCGACTTGCTTTCACCAAAAAAGGAAAAAGTATTTTCTCTATTAAACTACATTGTGCGAACTGTCAGCAACAATCATTCGGAAGTTTTTCGGACGACAGATTTGAACCAATTAACCTACGATAATCTGGAAAGCATTACGAATACGGCAGATGTCTATTTCAAACATAAAAAAGATCCGGTCGATGTCGAAAACACAGGTTTAAGTGAATTCTATATTTATGAAACAACGATCATCCCAAAGTCTAGTCTTAAAGGTATTAAATTCAATGGTCTTGGACTTAGGCATACGCATTCCTACACCCATGAATACTGGAAAGAGCTCCCCATGCATCACATTCCACCGTTAAGCAAGAATATTGAGGAGGCATTGGGGAAAATTTTAATTATGTATTAATTCTATTTTAATTTAATATTATTTTATTTATCTTTACAGCATTATTGATTTAATGTTCGTAAAATGAATATACCCATTCTCGACCCCGAATATTGCATTGAAAAACAAATCTTCCGGCACAGTCGAAAAAGCAATGCGATTTACCTGATAGCGGTAGTGGCTGTCTTTGCGGCCCTGCTCTCCCTCCCCTTCCTGTACGTGGACATCGTTGTGCATGGCGTCGGCGTGGTGCGTCCCATCACCGAGAAAGTCGAACTAAAGGCGCCGGTGGCTGAAACCATCGTTCAGCTATTTGCTCAGGAAGGCAGTCGACTTCAGAAAGGCGACACAATACTACTGTTGAACCCAGCTTCTTTGGACGCCAGCTTGTCCAATCAGCAAAGTCGACTTCGCAATTTCTCGGATCAAATTTCGGATTTGAAGGCGCTTTGTTCATTTCAAAAAACGGCTTTCCGCACTGATAAGCGGCATCAGGAGTACATTCTTTTTCAACGGCAAAAAGAAGAGCTCACGCTTTCCATCGAGGCAGCAGAGCGCAAACTGAATCGCAACGAACCCCTTTTTCGCACCGGCGTCATTCCTCAGGACGAGTACGAAAACTACCAACACGAAAAGCAACGGTTCGAACGCGAATTAAAAACCCTTTGGGAGAACCGTTTGTCGTTGTGGAAATCGGATTTGTATGACCTGCAGCGGCAACAAGAGGAGTCGCTTGCCAGTCTCCGAAGGCTGGAACAGGAACGAAGACAGTATGCCCTGACGGCTCCGGTTCATGGGACGTTGGAGCAATGTTCGGGCCTGTATCCCGGTGGTCGTGTGTACAACGGTCAATCCCTCGGCGTGATCAGCCCAGACTCCACCCTTGTCGTGGAATGTTACCTTCACCCCAAAGACATCGGCTTCCTCCATATTTCAATGAAAGTCAGCGTGTTGGTCGAAGCCTTTGACTACAACCAATGGGGCAAGTTGAGCGGTTGGGTTTCTGACATTTCCTCCGACTTTGTGTTGCTGAATGAAACGCCTTTCTACAAAGTGAAATGCCGCCTCGAAAAGCCGTTTCTGACCTTGCGGAACGGCAAGAAGGGCATACTGAAAAAAGGAATGACCGTGCAGACCCGCTTCCTGGTGAACCGCCGGTCACTGTTCCAATTGATTTATGAGAAAATGAACGACTGGGTGAATCCATTGAATTAATAAAAGGCACGAACACCAGTGTTTAACCTGAAAACCTAATAATGCCTCAAGGGACGGGATATTTACCAAAAGTTAGTAAACCAAAATCATGAAAAAAAAGTTTTGTATCAAACAACACGACATCACCGACTGCGGAGCAGCCTGCCTAGCCTCGGTTTCAGCCAGTTATGGATTGCACATACCCATAGCTAGGATCCGTCAGTATGCTTCCACCGATAAACGAGGGACAAATGCGTTGGGTATGGTGGAAGCGGCCACGAAACTGGGTTTTAGCTGCAAAGCTGTACGTGGTGCGCCGGAAAGCCTCGGTAAAATCCCGCTGCCAGGCATTGCACATGTGATCCGTGAGCAACTGCAGCATTTTGTAGTCATTTATAAGGTAAAACCAAAGACTATCACTTTTATGGATCCCGAAGACGGTCGATTTCACACGATGCCCACAGAGGCGTTTTTAAAAATCTGGTCGGGTGTGCTTATTTTGCTTGTCCCTGATGAATCCTTTCGCCGGGAGAACCTGAAGGAATCGAGTCTCCGACAATTCCTGCAGTTGCTGAAACCCCACCGCACCGTAATGAATCAAGCCCTGTTCGGCGCGATGATCTACAGCATCTTGGGTCTGGCCACTTCGATTTATGTGGAGAAAATCGTGGACAATGTGCTGGGGGACGGTAATGTGAACCTTTTGCACTTGCTCAGTATCATCATGATCCTGTTATTAATCCTGCGCACGTTCATAGGCAGTATGAAAAGCCTTCTGGCGCTGAAAACCGGTCAGAAACTTGATGCGACGTTGATACTTGGCTACTACAAACATTTGCTGACGCTGCCCCAACCCTTCTTCGATACCATGCGCACGGGTGAAATCATTTCCAGAATCAACGATGCGGTCAAGATACGCTATTTCATCAACAACGTTTCGCTGGAACTGGCTGTGAATTTGATGATTTTGGTGTTCACATCGTTACTGATGTTTGTTTATTCCTGGAAGCTGACCGTGATCACGTTGTTCTGCATTCCGTTTTTCGTTCTGCTTTATGTGGTGGCCAACCGGCTTAACCGAAAGTTTTCACGCAACATCATGGAGCGTTCAGCCGACCTGGAATCTCAGTTGGTAGAATCGGTCAACGCTATCGGCACCATCAAACGGTTCGGGATGGAACGGTTCGTTCATTTGAAAACGGAAACACGTTTTGTACGGTTGCTGCAGGGCACCTATTCCAGCGGACAGGCAGGCATTCGAATCAACGCTTTCTCGCAATTGGTTTCAGGCGGTATCACCATTGCTGTGCTTTGGACGGGCAGTAACTTGGTCATGGCCCAGGAATTGACTGCCGGAACACTGATGTCCTTTTACGCCCTCACCGGTTATATTCTGGGGCCAATCCTATCACTGATTGGGGCAAATCAAACCATCCAGGACGCGCTCATCGCTGCTGAACGACTGTTTCAAATCATGGACTTGGAGCAGGAAGAAGATGCCTCTGGAAAACTCGAACTCACGCCTGCCCAAATCGGAGACATTCACTTTCGGCAAGTTTCCTTTCGATATGGTACCCGTCAGCAGGTTTTCGATGATTTCAGCCTAACTATTTCGAAAGGCAAGACTACGGCCATCATCGGGGAAAGCGGTTCCGGAAAAACAACGCTAATTTCCTTGCTGCAAAACATTTATCCCATTCAGCACGGGCAGATTAGCATCGGCGATTGCGAGCTCCGTTTCATTCGAAATGAAAGTCTGCGTCGGTTGGTGGCCACCGTTCCACAGGAAGTTCAGCTCTTTTCGGGCAGCATTCTGGAAAATATTGCCTTGGGGGAATACGAGCCGAATATGGAGCGGGTGCTTTCCATTTGCGGTTCACTGGGTATTCGTGCATTCATAGAAAAAATGCCAAATGCCTACCAAACGGTAGTGGGTGAACACGGGCTTTCTCTTTCCGGTGGTGAACGCCAGCGAATTGCCATTGCGCGAGCACTCTACAAAAACCCGGAGATTCTCATTTTTGACGAAGCGACTTCGTCGTTGGATTCGCACTCGGAAAAGCATGTCAAGAACACATTGCGCGCCTTTGCATCGTTGGGTAAAACCGTCATCGTGATTGCACACCGCCTTTCCACCATACAGGATGCAGACCGAATCGTGGTCCTTCATCAAGGGGCAGTGGCTGAAGCAGGCAATCATCAGGAATTGTACGACCAGAAGGGCGAATACTACCGGCTTTGGCAAGCCATTTTACCCATACAGTCATGACGACACAACTCCTAAAATATACGGAACGCCTCCGTCACGCCGACCAGCTCATCCGAATGGAAGCGACCGGTGCACCGCGTTTGTTTGCCCAGAAACTGGGTATCAGTGAAAGTTATCTCTATGGAATTCTGGATGAAATGAAGGATATGGGATTGCCGTTGACGTACAATAAAAGTCGACTGACGTATTTCTACACAAGGCCAGTCAGACTGCGTATTGAGATAGGCGTAGAAAATATTTTAAAATAATTTACATTGATGTGTTTTATTTTAATTTTATTTTAATATTTTTGCACACACTATGATAATATAAAAGTGTTGTCTTATATATTTGCAATACAATCGTTGCAACGTTGCAGGCGGTCACTGAAAAGCCTTAAATGAGTAAGTACAAAAAAACTTTTTATAAAAATCTATGAATACAATGAATTTAAAAGCCGCCGGAGTGATGGAGCTGAGTGCGGTGGAAATGCGTGAGATTGATGGCGGTTTGCTTAAGGAAATTGCTGCTGCCATACTTGATGTAATCGATAATTGGGATGCTTATGTGGCAGCATTCAAAAAGGGCTTTAACGAGGGTAATAATTACATCAAATAAAGTGCTATGAAACAGTTGAATAACGATGGTCTTTTCGTAGACCTGACAAGCAAAGAAATGGCAAACCTGAATGGTGGCAGTAAAGCTGTGGAGATAGTGTTATACTATGCAGGAAAAGTCCTTGGAGCACTTGCAAAGTCACAAGAAAGACTTGGCGACTCTGGTCAATGGTTAGCCTAAGTTTTTTTATTCACTCAGTGGTGCGCAAGCACTACTGAGTGATTCTTTATTATGAGAATTTCCAAAAAACATAAATTATATGGTAAACATTCATGCATTTTCTTGGCAACGCATAAAGACATTCGCTCAATCAATGCCTTTTTACTGGTATGTACCCACTGTCTATGTGATCATTTTTGTCATTGGAATTCCATTAGAATACCTTACGAATTTGTTACATATTCCGGATAAGGAAATTACATCACAATTGATACCTGACAGTTTTTTGTTAAAGGTCTTACTTGTTGTGATAATCGTTCCATTTTTTGAAACCTTTTTAACTCAGGCTTTGCCTTACCACTTTCTCAGCCTATTTCAATTTATGAAACGAAACCAATGGTTGATCATTCTTATTTCTGGTATCCTCTTCGGATCTGTTCATATATTTAGTCTTCAGCATATTTTTTACGCAACCATCATCGGGTTCTTTCTAAGCGGCACGTATGTTATTCGTGCTAAGAAGGGCGATTCTTTCCTTTGCACCTACCTGCTGCATGCTTTGTTCAACTTAGTCGCCATGCTGATTTCACAATTCTCCTGAACCATTCTCCTTTCATTTGTTAAATATCTTAAAAAAACAACCTTTTACTTAATTTTTCACCCAAAACCGCACCACATTTCAAACTTCTTTGTACTTTTGCGAACATTGTTAGATTTTTTACCAACAGTATAAATGGGACATCAGGAACGCAAAATTCGTGACAAGGAAACGCTCCGCAACGCCATGCTGGCAGCAGCACTCAGCATTGCGGAAAATGAAGGCTGGCATGCCCTGACTATCCGTAAGATAGCCGATGCCATTGAGTACACGGCCCCCATCGTGTATGAACATTTCGAAAACAAGGAAGAATTGATTTCTGAAATCATTCACAACGGTTACAACACCTTGTTCAAAGAATATCAATCTGTTTTCGAACTCAATTTGGAGCCAAAAGAAACCCTTTTGGAAATATCGTTACGTCACTGGGACTTCGCTTTTAATAATAAGGTGTTGTACCAGTTGATGTTCAGCCTCGAGCGACGCAAGCCCGGGGATGAAGTCATTAAAGGCATGACTGCCATCAAAGATATCTTTGTCAAAATCACCAAGAAGGAAGGATGCGATCTTATCCCTTTAATTTTTAACTGGGTTTGCCTAATGAGCGGAACCATCAGCGCCATCATGATGTTTGAAGGTCACCCGAATCCACATTCCAAAGACATGCCCTTTTCTCCAAGAGAAATGTACAAATCGTTCATTGAACGGTTCCTAAACAGTATAACACTTTAAAAATCACACTTTAACAGCTTTATGAAAAAGAGAAGATTCGTATTAACCGCATTGTGCACACTCCCCTTACTGGCATTCAGTGAAGGGTTTTCGCTGAAACAGTGCATAGACTACGCCGACAAAGCGAACGGAAACATTGTAAACGCAGGTTACGATGTGGAAATTGCAGGGCGTAAAGTCAAAGAGCAAATTGGCACCATCCTTCCGCAAATTGATGGTTCCGCTAGCTACCAGGATAAATTATTAATCGGAAAAACGGTTATTCATTTTGGTGGAGTAGATCAGGCAATGCCATTTGGAAAGAAACACAATATGTCTGGATCAGTACAACTCACGCAGAAGTTGTTTGACCCAACCTTTCCGTTGGTTCTTAAAGCATCCAAAATTAGTGAAGATCAAGCTCAACAATCATTAAAAATGACGAAAGAGCAAGCAGCCTATAGTATCAGTCTAACCTATTTTCAGACCCTGGTCATTGGCAAACAGATGAGCACCTTGCATTCCACGCTGAACACTTCAGGCAATTTATTGAAATCAACCGAACTTCGATTCCAGGCTGGTATGGCAAAACAAATCGATGTGGATAAGATACGTGTCAGTTACAACAATCTAGAATCACAAGTTCAGCAAAGCGAATTAAACCTTGCTCAATCACTTAACAATCTAAAATATTACATGGGCATGCCGGTCGAATCTGTAATTGCACTGACAGATTCGGTGATGAATGTTGATAACCAAACTTTAGAAGAACTAATTAGTGATTTTAACTTAGAAAATCGTACTGATTACCAATTACAAAAGATTGCTGTGAAAGCATTTGAAGCCGATAAATCACGTAATCAGGTAGGTTACTTGCCAACATTGAACTTTTCAGCCGACCTAGGGGGAATGGGAACCAGTGACAAATTTAACTTGCTTAATGGTGGTGGATATTGGTTTCCGAATTCTGCATTGACATTCAGTCTGCGAGTACCTATTTTCGATGGGCTTCAGCGTCAACAACGCATTGCTCAGGCCAATCTGAACATTCAGAAAAGCAAAGTGAAAATGGCGCAGAGCGAGCAATCCATCCGCTTGGACCTCTCAAACTATGAAAACCAATATCGGACAGCTGTCAACAATATTAAGAATGAAAAAGAGAACCTGACATTGTCCGAAAGCGTTTACAAAAACACCCAACTTCAATATCAAGAAGGCATGGCCAGCTCACTGGAACTCGTTCAGGTTGAAAGTTCTTACAACGAAAGCACTAACAATTACTACGCCAAATTACTGAACCTTTACATCGCCCGCATCAATTTGGAACAGGGCAAAGGCAATCTACTGAATTATATAAACAACAAATAGCACAAAGCAATGAAAAATCGAATCATCAGTATCATAGTCATCGTTATTTTGGTCGTCGGAGCCGGATTCATGCTCAAGAGAAGCCACGAAAAAATCAACGCAGGTAAAATCAACCTCATTTCTTCTGAAATCGAAGTCAGTGTGGCCGAAGTCGGAGAATCATCCACCGGAACCAACCTAAACTTGACGGGTACGCTCAATCCCTATACGGAAGTCGTCGTTTCGTCACAGGCAGCAGGTCAAATCACCAGCTTGAATGCCGAATTGGGACAAAAGAAATCCAAGGGTGCCGTCATAGCCACCATTGACAATCGCATCAAAGCGTTGACGGCGGAAACCGCCCAACTCAACGCTGACAAACAAAAACGCGACCTGACCCGCTACGAAAGTTTGTTCAAGGGAGGCACCATCACCCAGCAACAGATCGACGATGCCAGGATGGCCAACGTCAGTGCACAGCTTCAGCTCGAGCAGGCTAAGAAACAATTGGCAGACGCAACGATAACGGCACCCATCAACGGAGTCATTACGGAAAAGAATGTTGAATTTGGTTCTTTCGTGAACATAGGAAGCCCAGTCGTCCGCATGCTGGACATCTCCCGTCTCAAAATCAGGATGAACGTTTCCGAATCAAATGTCTATAAGCTTTCCATCGGCGACAAGGCCAATGTGGTCTGTGATGCATTCCCGGACAATACCTTTACTGGTAAAGTCAGTTACATCGCTTCCAAAGGAGATGACTCCCACAACTACCCGGTCGAAGTGATTATCAGCAACAATGGCAAACTCAAGGCCGGAACCTTTGCCAACGTGACCATCGGACTTCCTGGAAATGGCAGTGCCTTGAGCATCCCTCGTGAAGCCTTGCTGGGCAGTTCAAAGAATGCCAAGGTCTATGTTGTCAAAGACGGCAAAGCTCAGACACGTGACATCACCGTTTCCGGTGGTAATGAAAAAGTACTTTTCGTAGCCAACGGACTGGCCAAAGGAGAACAGATCGTAACAGCCGGTCAGATCAATCTCATTGACGGAATGACCGTCAACATAGCACCCAACAAGTAATCGCAGCATCATGTCAATAACTGAACTATCCATCAAACGACCAACGCTGGTCGCTGTAATATTTGCCATACTTGCCATCGCTGGGGCCCTGTCGTACTCACTTCTGAAATACGACCTGCTTCCCAAAATCGATGTGCCAATCGTTGCTGTCATGACGGTCTATCCTGGCGCTTCAGCCGCCGATGTTGAAAGCTCCGTAACCAAGAAACTGGAAGATGCACTTTCGTCCCTGGAAAATGTGGACAACATGGCTTCCTCCTCGCAAGAAGGATTCTCCGTAATTACCATCACTCTTCACTCAGGGACAGACATCAACATAGCCCTGCAAGAAGCACAGCGTAAGGTAAATACTGTTGTAGCCCTATTGCCTACCAATGCCAGAACTCCTTCTCTCTCCAGTTTTTCAACCGACGACATCCCCGTGATGCAGATTGGTTTGACGGCTAAAATGCCTGCAACGGAATTGTATCAGTTGACCAAAGACCAGATCAAGGCACAGCTTTCCAAATTGAACGGAGTTGGACAGGTTACTCTGATCGGCGGAACGGAACGCGAAATCCGAATCAACATCGACAAACAGAAATTGGAAGGCTTCAAGCTTTCCATCGCATCGGTCTACCTGGCACTTGGCAATTCCAACCTGGAACTTCCCACCGGTAAGATTGAAAATGACAGAAGTCAATACACCGTGCGTTTGGGCGGTAAGATTCAAAATGTGGATCAACTCCGCA
>Ga0209430_1000716_pt1 | contig 30605 bp, 32 predicted proteins | sample BarGraIncub1133A_FD_184504 | JGI IMG/M metagenome (GOLD analysis project Ga0209430, IMG submission 184504) | Arctic peat soil microbial communities from Barrow, Alaska - Barrow Graham LP Incubations 11-33A (SPAdes) (version 2) | ecosystem: Environmental > Terrestrial > Soil > Wetlands > Peat... | reverse complement strand
GAATTTACAATGGATTTTCCGAGCCGCAAACCGGTCCTGTGCGCAGCCCCGGAAGTCCTTGAAAAGGCACTGGGCGCAAAGGTACTTGAGACATATGCCTCCCGTGATCTTATGGTTCTTGTGGAGAGTGCGGAAACGGTCCGGAAGATGAAACCGAATTTCCAGATGCTGGGAAGAATCAAAGAATTCATGGGTGTTATTGTGACGGCAAAAGGCGACGACTGCGACTTTGTTTCCCGGTTTTTTGTTCCGAATGCAGGTATAAGCGAGGACCCGGTGACAGGTTCCGCACATTGTACGCTGATACCGTACTGGAGTGAAGTCCTCGGGAAAAAGGAAATGACGGCACGTCAATTGTCCTTGCGCGGAGGCAGGATATCCTGTATGGACTGCGGAAAAAGAGTAAAGATCGGCGGTGAAGCCGTACTGTATATGCGCGGTGAAATCGAGTGTGTATAGGTTTTGCCTGTATGACCATTGGCGTCCCGGGCACAGATTACAAAAGCTGCATAATGAAGAATGCAGGGGAAGACCGGCTTAAGGGGCACGAATACCGGCGCCGGCCGGACAGACCGCGGAATAATCTGCAAGACTGGATTATACGGCTTGCAGGATACCGACGGCTGAGGTGTTTCCAAAGCCCGTCTGCGGATCTTTCGGAGAGTGGACATTATACATAAAGGCATTCTGGCTGCAGATATTTTCCACAGTATTATGGCCTTCCTCAACGGATGCATGCCTTACACGGCCGACGACCATGACAGTCTGACCATTTCCGGAAAGGTCTTTAACAAATTCAAGGGTGCATTCCATACACAGGAACGCTTCGTGTATACGAGGTGCATTTATCGTCACGCAGGGTTCTGCTGTAAACCCACCGGAAGCAATTTCATCTTCATCTTCTTCATTTGTTGCGATAGTCTTAATACAGGAGTCATAATATTCCGGACGAACGAAATTCAGGCAGAATTCCTGCTCCCGCAGGATGTTCTGATAGGTGTGCGTGCTCTGCATGAGTCCCTGCATTACGGCAAAAAAACCGCCGCCGTCACCTGCAAAGGAGCTCCAGGCCTGGAAACATGCATTGGGCTTTCCATTTTCCTTGCGTGTTGTGACCAGAAACATCGGGGAAGGGACTCCGCAGGCGAATTCCATATGGGAGAAAATATCATACTGACCCGGCCAGTCTTCCATAAAAGTCTCGGGTCTGTTTTCCATTACTTCAATTTTCATAATCGGGCTCCTTTCGTGGCTGACGTCAAAGGTGCATTTTCATATATGCCTTAATCATAGCAAAGTTGTCCCGGCTAAACAACGCCGGCCGGTTGACAGGTATTTGACATTTCTGCCAAAGTATGGCGTTATACAGGAGAGAAATGGTCCCGTCAGTCGGAGGAGCTTCCCCTTCACCGTGTTCTGGACCTTGCTATTCTGGTCTGCCGCTCCAAGCAGTATTTTGCAGAAAGTTACCGCCTGCCGAAGCTGTATGATCCTGAGAAACCTGCGATTGACCGCATCGGTCTTCAGGGGGATGCGATGACGGTCGCCGTATGCGCAGATAATCCGATGATCGATGAGGACATCCGCCTTTTTGCCGATGCCCTTAGTAAAGATGATGAGCTTATCGGCGAGCGTCTATCAACTCTGTCACGCATACTTAAGGAACTAGGGTATTGATAGTATGGATAAACAAAGAAAAAAGGACATGTCCGCCGCATTAGAGGGACGTCATTTGTATTGGAAGTCCTGGAAACCCTGGGAAAAAAAGAGACGCAGGCAGACCGGGAATTTGCGGACGATATTGCGGTCCTTAAAGATCTCTGGCTCGAGAAGACGGATCCGGCATCCTTATATTGATAACAAACTGCAATGGAATTTGTATGATTGCATCCGCAAAGACGTATGGCAAAAACCAAATACGCAGCAATCGCGTTCAAGTTTTTGATTCTCCAAAGAGATAACATGAATGCAGGAGGTGAGGAATATCAGACAGTCAGATGTTGTCCATGCAGTTTCGCGAATGCAGGACTATATTGAAGCCCATGTTTCCGAACCGATTACGCTGCATCAGCTGGCCGGAACGGCCGGATACTCACAGTGGCACTGTGAACGAATTTTCAGGGAGCTCACCGGGAAATCACCATTCGAGTACATCAGGGCGCTTCGGCTTTCGAAAGCTGCCCTGATCCTGCGCGAAGGCAGGACCAAAGTCATTGATGTTGCATTTGACTTTGTTTTTGATTCCCATGAAGGCTTCACGAAGGCGTTCTCAAGACAGTTCGGCTTGCCGCCGGGCAGGTACAGGCGGGAGACCCCTGCTATACCCCTTTTCATGCCGTATCGAGTATCCGTAACACCGGCTTCCCAGGAAAAGGAGAGAGAAATAATGAGTACAACAACAAAGACTGTGTTTGTTCAGGTTGTGGAGCGGCCTGAAAGGCAGATTATGGTCAAAAGAGGCGTAAAGGCCACGGACTACTATACCTACTGTAATGAAGCGGGGGATAAAGGAGGGTGTGAAGCCTCGGAAAGAATCTGGGGTGTTCTATCAAGTGTGAAGGAAGCGCTTTATGAACCGATCGGCATGTGGCTTCCCCCGAAGATGATTCCGGAAGGCACATCCAAATATGTACAGGGAGTCGAACTTCCGCTTGACTATCACAAACCTCTGCCCGAAGGCTATGAGATGATCACAGCGCCTCCGTGCAAAATGATGGTTTTTCAGGGTCAGCCCTACAAGGATGAAGACTATGAAGAGGCGATTTTCGATATATGGGAACTCATGAAAACCTACAATCCTAAGCTGTACGGATATGAGTGGGCAGATGAGGACGCCCCGCGTTTTCAGCTTTCACCAATGGGATACAGGGGCTATATTGAAGCACGCCCTGTTCGTCCTGTCAATCCCGTCTGATGACAGGCACATTTGTATAAAGACAATTTGAAGGAAACCATAGAGAGGCGCCTTTCGGGTTTGAAGTAAAATTCATCCGGGGGCGGCTCTTTTTTCTGGAAAAACCCATGGAAGAATGCTGAAAATGGTAAAATGTTTTGTAAGTATTATTTGAATATTGTCGCATAAGAATATATGATGAAAATGCCGGCAAAGTTTTTCAGGATCAACCGTTGGAGGGAAATATGGCAGATAATCTACATCCTTTTGTCCCGGGTGACTGGGAAGCTGTGAATAGAATTTATAAACAGGGAATTGATACAAATCTTGCGACATTCCAGACTTCGTGCCCGTCATATGAGGAGTGGGATTCTGCACACCTTTCTTGCTGCCGGCTGGTATATGTATTGGAAGGGCGAGTCGTAGGCTGGGCTGCACTCTCTCCCGTATCAAGCCGCTGCGTATATAAGGGTGTCGCAGAGCTAAGCATATACATTGATGAAACCGTTCGCGGAAACGGAATCGGGACGCAGTTACTCAACCGCATCATTGAAGAGTCTGAATCGCACGGAATCTGGACCCTGCAGTCTGGAATCATACAGGACAATAAGGCAAGCATACTGCTGCATCTGAAATGCGGCTTCAGGGAAGTCGGTTACCGTGAAAAAATTGCCAGAAATGCACACGGTGAGTGGAAAAATACCGTGCTGATGGAGCGGAGAAGCACATTGAATTTCGAGGGCTGACTTTTGGACATGAAAGCCCGGGTGCCCAGACAGTCAAAACTACATAAGTTCAGCAAAATTCTTAACCGTAAAATCGGACAAGGCGACAATCTGATCCCACTCATGACCGGCATATGCATCATAAACGCCGCAGACCCGGAAACCGCCCGATTTTGCACCCTTAACGGCAGTCAGGATATCCTCATACACAACGCATTCTTCCGGCAGGAGGCTGAGCTTCTGTGCCGCAAGTAGGTAAATATCGGGAAATCCCTTGCCGCGGCTGACTTCCTGCAGCATGGTGAAGGATTCAAACATATCATAAATACCATTATTCTTCAGTACCGATTCAATGCTTTCCTGATGAAGGGCCGTTGCGACACCGAGCTTCACTCCCTTGTCCAAAAGATGAGTAAGATATTCCTTTACATTTGGTTTGAGCTTGATTTCGGAAGCATAAGCCTTTTGTGCCATGCGATTCCATTCGGTAATGACTTCTTCCGTACTTTCGCTCAGGCCATATTTTGTAATCGTATATTCAGCAGCTTTATGAAAACCAAGGGGAGTTACTGCCTGCGTGTACTCTTTTGTCGCTGCAATTCCGCGCTTTTCAAGGAAGCGGATATCAATTTGTTCCCATACAGACAATGAATCAAGCAGAGTACCGTCCAGATCAAATATTGCACCTTTGATACCGTCCATATATTTACCTCACAGCTTTTAGTCAAAAATCACCTGTATGGAAATAATAGGGATCTATTTTTGATTGCCGAATAACACTATTGTAGCATCTGTTGATATAATGAAAATATGTTTCCTATCATCATTTTTACACCTGTCCCTATAAACAGGACATTTCATGTGATATGGGAGGAATACTATATGCTGGAGATAAGGGAATGCCGGGCTGAGGACTTATCAGGATTGTTGGAATTATATTCGCATCTGCATGATGATCCTGTTCCGGTCATAAGTGACAGAATTCTTACTACATGGGAGAATATTATAAAGGATGAGAATCACCATATTATCGCCGGATTCATTGACGGCGCAATGGTTTCTTCATGCGTCCTTAACGTGATTCCGAATCTCACACACAATCAGCGGCCTTACGCCGTAATTGAAAATGTCATCACCGATACAAACGCAAGAGGAAGAGGCTATGCCTCCGCAATTCTGGAATATGCCAGACAGACTGCAGATAAAGAGGGCTGCTACAAAATTATGCTGATGACGGGTTCCAGGAAGGAAAGCACGCTTCATTTTTATGAGACGGCCGGTTACAACCGGTTGGATAAAACGGCTTTCATCCAGTGGCTGTAAGTGGTATCCGGTATCTTTTTATTCGTCTTGTCTGTAATATTTGACCCCGGTTTAGAGGCGGGTTTTTCTTTTTTGAAAAATCGTCTTTTTGTCTTGACAGGAATGTGTAATAGCCTTAATATGAACTTGTGACCAATTACGTAAAACGTTCACAGAGCAAATAGGAGGGCGATTATGCCGCGAGGATTTTCCAAAATTGAAAGGGAAAGAATCAATACAACGATGATAGAGGCCGCAATGGAAAGGCTGAACACTACTGGCGTAACCAAAACGACCGTTGAGGATTTTACCAATGCCGCACATATTTCCAAAGGGGCATTCTATAAGTTCTACCCATCCAAAGAGGCTTTGTTTTTTCGAATTTTCGAAATATATGAAGCAAGCGTCAAAAAGAAATTTACCGTTCTTTTGATGAATATGGATATTCAGGATCCCGGGAAAGGGTTGGTCCATATTATCCGGGAATTGCTTTTCTCAAGTGAAATGCAGGATTTCATACAGCATGACGACGATTTCAGTTATGTGCTGCGCGTTGTAGAACCGGAAGTCGTGCATACACACTATGGGAAAGATATGGAATTCATGGATGCCGCGTATGCGGCGGCCGGGAAGCTCGGACTAACCGTAACGATGGATAAGGAAAAGGCACTTGCCTATGTACAGTCACTTTTTTTGTTATTTATGGGAAGAAAGTCAATTCCGCTAAAGTATTTTGAAGATGTGATCGACGGATTCATTGAAAAATTCGTCGATGAACTTTTAAAACCGGGGAGATAAAAAATGAATAACGCAATAATCCGGATAAACTGTCTCACGAAAGTTTACAAAACGGGGGCGGAAGAACTTTTTGCGCTCAACAACGTTGATCTTACGATAGAAGAGGGTGAAATAGTGGCGGTTCTGGGCCCGTCCGGCTCGGGAAAATCGACGCTTCTCAATGTCCTCGGAGGAATAGACGAAGCAGACAGCGGAACAGTTACCATCGACAAATGGGATGTCACATCTCTCAAGGGCGGTAAACTGGCTGATTACAGAAGAGAAAGCGTCGGCTTTGTCTTTCAGTTCTACAACCTTATTCCGAATCTGACTGTTTACGAAAATGTTGAAGTAGTCGCTGACATCTGTAAGGCACCTCTCAATATTGAACTTCTTCTGGAAAGCCTTGGTATTGGGGATCTCGCGAAAAGATACCCCGTCGAACTGTCCGGCGGTCAGCAGCAGAGAGTGGCAATTGCCAGAGCTTTTGTAAAAAATCCGAAAATCCTGCTGTGTGATGAACCAACAGGTGCACTCGACTTTGCTTCTTCGCTGGATATTCTCCGACTCATCAAAGAAATTAACGAAAAATATAATACAACCATTTTAATAATTACGCATAACAGCGCCATTGCCGGCATGTGCCATAGAGTCGTCCGCTTAAGAAGCGGACGGATTACGCACAATGAGACGAATGAGAATATCATCCCGGTAGAAAGGATAGAATGGTAATGACACTTAATAAACGTATTACACGCACTTTTATGGAACATAAAGGCTTCTATATAGGCATGTTTCTGCTGATTTTCATGTCAACCGCCCTTTTTCTCGCATTCAATACATCAATGACAAGCATCAAAAAAAGTGTTGAGCAGAACCGGTTGGACTGCCGGATGGAGGATGCTGATTTTACATACTCACGGCTTTTGGATGCGGATGAAATCCGGTCATTCGAACAGGCGTATGATCTGGACATACAGGAAAGTATATATAAGGACATGTATTTGGCAGAAGGGGCAACGCTTCGCATCCGGCCGGTTTATGATGAAATCAATCTATACTCTGTGTATGAAGGCCGCGCACTCGCAAAAAGAGGCGATATTCTTGTGGACCGGTTTTTCCTGGATGCACAGAATCTGAGAATAGGGGATACGGTTACCCTGGCGGATAAGGAATTTACTGTCTGCGGCGTCGTTGCCTATCCTGATTATATTGCCACGATAAAATCAGCCGGGCAGCTTGTCATCAGCGGGAAGGACTTTGGAATTGCTGTTGTCTCCGGAAGCGATTACCGGTCATTTACAGCTGCGGAAAGAATGAATTATAGTGTAAAATTTGCAAGTGGTAATGAGGATGCGTTTCGCTTTGCACTTGCGGACGCCGGCACTGTAGTTAACTGGACAGATGCCGAAAACAATATCCGGATCTCCGGGTTTGATGGCGAGATCGACGCATTAATCGTGATGAGCAGCGTGGCGCCTCTCTTCATTCTTCTGGTCAGCTGCCTGATCATGGCTGTCATCATGGGGCGGATGCTCCGGAAAGAATATGCCTATATCGGAACCCTTTCGGCATTGGGTTACAAAAAGAAGGAGCTGCTTGCCCATTATCTGCTCCTGCCGTGTGTGATTTCACTTATGGGTTCCCTCTGCGGACTGATCGGGGGATACTTCCTTACAGAACCCATGGAGGGAATTTCAAAAGTCGAATACGGGGTACCGGCTGTGACACTTTTCTTTCCCGCGCGGACTTTGCTTGCAGCCATATTTCTGCCGCTACTGCTAATGGTCCTTGCAGCCGCCTTTTCTGTGCTTCGGGCACTTAAAATCAATACGGCGATACTTCTTAAGGCCAGCGCAGGGAAACAAAAGACAGGGTTTCTGACAAGACTGATTCCGCACAGGGCGGGACCGTTTCGGCTTCGCTTTATTTGCAAAGAGATGCTGACCAGTATTCCCCGAAGTCTCCTTATGATGCTGGGTGTGTGCATGGCTTCGCTATTCATACTTTCCGGATTCATTATTAACGGCTCTGTCAAAAATGTAATGGAAACAGGAATGAAGGACGTGTACAAATACAAATACCAATACACTCTGAACGTACCGCAGACCGGTGCATCTCAGATTGATGTGCCGGACGAAGCCGAAACCTTTATGCTCGCAGCATTCGATTATGAGACAGCAGAGAAAACATACGGCGTTACCATCATGGGAATCCATAAGTCCACAGAATATGTGACACTTACGGATCTTGACGGAAATGCAGCGGCAAGCGGCAAGACAATAGTATCGGAGAGTGTTGCACGTCGTCTGATGATCAGCCCGGGTGATACTATCACACTGAGAAACCGCTCTGACAGAAAGAACTACTACGTTAGAATTGATGCTGTTGCAGACGTGAATATCGGTGAAAATATATTTATGGACATAAATCAACTGAACATGATGATGTCATACCCCGAAGGGACTTACATCGGTATCTATTCGAACAAGGCGCTTGATCTTGACAAAAGTATGCTTCTGAATACGACGACTGACAAAGAAATCCAATCAGCTTTGGAAAAATTTGTAGAGACCTTCCGAATCTTCCTGTACATTCTTTCACTGGTTGCAGCAGTAATAGGCGTTATCGTGATTTATACCGTTACAACACTTCTGATCAGTGAAAACAGTAAAAACATTTCTATGCTTCAGGTTATGGGTTATAAAAAGACGGAGATTTCCGGACTGCTGCTGCGGGCAAACACGTTTCTCGTATGGGCGGGATTCCTTTTAGCCATACCTGTGAGCCAACAAATTATGAAGGTATTCTTTGCGGAACTGACAAGCAATATGTATTTTGCCTTTGATGCCCTTCTGAGCGTAACAGACATTGCCTTTGGGTTGGCCTTCATTCTCTGTATTTACTATTTGACTCTTTTCTTTGCCCGGAAAAAAGCTTATGCCATCCGTCTTTCCGACTCGCTCAAAAGCCGTGAGTGAAAATATAGAAGGAGAATTTTCTTCAACCGTCGTTTTCTCTGCTTTGTCCCTCGAAAAACATACGAAGGTTTTCCGGCAGCACATAGGGATCTGCCGGTTTGGACGGTTCAGCTTTTGATCCGTATACTTCCCTGAGAATTGCGTTAACGATCATCGCTTTGGGCGGCGAATCGTAATCGTTACCTTCATATGTGAAAACACGGCAGTCTACACTGTCTCCGCACAAGTCTCCGCAATCGGAGCAGTTGGATTCCCTGACAGCAACTTCGATATCTTTTCCGTTTATCCGAATGGTGGGTGAACTCAAAAATGCATGTTTCTCTGCAAGGGCTGCTGAATGAATATTCACTTTATTGACGACTACATTATAACCTGCAGCTGTAAGCACCGAGGATACATCCGATATGGCATCGTCCAGATTGCTGTCGGTTCCCCGGCATCTTTCACAAACGCTTAGATCCAGATATAGAAAATCGACAGTTATTATTTTTTGCACAGGCGCGGAGCAGCAGCCGGAACCCTTGCAGCAGTCTTCATTTTGATCCGTCATATTACTTGCCGGCCTCTTCAATGAATTTTGCGATTTCGCCCGGCTTTAGTACCTTGCCGAATGAAACGACCTTTTCATCAATAACAAGAGCAGGGGTGGATATTACACCGAAAGCTGCAATTTCAACAAAATCGGTAACTTTAATGATTTGGGCTTCCCTGCCAAGGGATGTCAGGGCTTCCTTTGTGTTCTCCGTCAGAGTCATACATTTTTTACAACCGGAACCAAGAATTTTAATAACCATAAGATTTGTCCTCCTGCATTTTTTATACCTTTTTTTAAAAACATAGCATTAAGCTGTGAAAGTTAATTACATCAGGAATGAACCAAAAGCATTAAACATATATCCAATTAAGATAATCCCGGCAGTAACTATACCGACAAAAGTGATGAGAAGCTTCGATTTTACTACTTTTTTCAGCATAATAATTGAGGGAAGGGACAAGGCGGTTACGGCCATCATGAAGGAAAGCGCCGTACCGAGTCCGACGCCCTTGCCGACGAGGGCTTCTGCGATCGGTAGCGTACCGAAAATATCGGCGTACATCGGAACACCTACGAAGGTCGCAAGAAGGACTGAATACCATTTGTCCTGTCCAAGGACTGCAGTGATAATATCCTGGGGAATCCAATTGTGAATTGCAGCTCCGATGCCGACACCAATCAGGATATAAAGCCAGACTTTTTTGACAATACCCAACACCTGTTCTGTTGAGAAATCGATCCGGTCCTTTTTTGTCAGTTCGGATTGGGCGATCTCATGCACTTTATTGCTGAACACAAAGGGTTCTACATATTTTTCCATTTTGAGCTTGCTGATTATCGTGCCTGCTGAAACAGCCAGCAGGACGCCTACAATCACGTAAGCCATTGCTATTTTCCAGTTGAAAATACTGGCAAGAAGAAGTACGGACGCAAGATCAACCAACGGGGAGGAAATCAGAAAGGAAAAGGTCACGCCAAGCGGAAGGCCAGCATTGGTAAATCCTATAAAAAGAGGGATGGATGAGCAGGAGCAAAAAGGTGTTACCGTCCCTAAAAGGGCACCAAGGATATTTGCTGTAATTCCGTTAAACCGCCCGAGGATCTTACGTGTGCGTTCCGGCGGAAAGAAGCTCTGTATATAAGAAATCACAAAAATCAGAACCGACAGCAGAATGAATATTTTGATCGTGTCATAGATAAAGAAATGAACACTGCCGCCCAGCCGTTGGGTTGTGTCCAGTCCGAAAACATTCTCAACCAGAAGTTTTACCAGGTCGGACAGCCACTGCATTTTTAAAAGTTGATCGTTGAGCCATTCTAATACAATCATTTACTTGTTTCTCCCTATAACTGGTTCGTCAGGCGGAAAGATTTTCTGGTCCGCACAGGAACAAACGGATTTTGGGTCCGTGCAGATGCTGAAATGTTCAAGAAGATCCCTTGCTTCGCAAAAATTCTCAGCTATCAGCGAATACCGCATCCAAAGTCCGTCCTTCCGGCTTTTTACAAGGCCGCTCTGCGACAGAATCTTCATGTGGTAAGAAAGTGTCGGCTGTGAAATATCAAACCGTTCCTGGATTTTACAGGCACAGAGTTCTCCGTCATACAGCATGTGAAGGATGGAAAGACGTGTCTCATCCGCTAAAGCTTTAAAAACCGGTACACAGTCATTATTATTTGGTTCCAAATCAGTCACCGCCTTCTCGTATAATCAAACTATATTGAATTCTTTCTATATAGTAAACCTTACATAGAAAAAATTCAATATAGTTTTTGAAAATAAATCAGCCGTTTTCAGACTGATCCGCTTTACAATGCATTATTTTAGAGTTTCAGCGCTTTTATAGATCTTGCTTATTTCCTCTTTGGATATAAATTTGGATATAAGAAATGCAATGATAATAATTCCGGGAATGTCGACAAGCAGACGAGTGGCGGCAAATTTGGCTCCGAGAGCTGAAAATTCGAACATAAGCATCGGAATCTTAGTTGTTGACCAGGCACCGATGAATATAAGAATATTGCTGAACTTCACGCCCTTTTTCATAAATACGGCGGCAACCGGAAAAGCACCGTAGAGGGGTCCGGCTGCAGCGGATCCAATCACGAATGCGAGAATGACCCCTTTTGCCCCTGAACCTTCACCCATGTATTTGATCATCGTTTCACGGGGTATCCAGACATCAAGAAGTCCCAGCAGAATAAATACGGGGGGAATAATCAGAAGCATCTGGATAAACTGGCTGCCGGCATTGCCGAGTGCTTTCATACCCAGGTCGTAATTGAACAGTGTAAGGACAGCCAGCCCGGCCGCTGCCAGAATGAAAGCACGGTATTTTAATAGGAGTGCGGGCATCTGCAGCTTCATTTTTTCACCGTCAATCCGATTACCAGGGCGACGAGAAAGGAAAAGGCAAAAGCAAGTATATTACGGATGATTGTAACTTTTTTGCCGAAATACTTGATTTCAACGGGCATTGTCACAATGCCGACCATCATGAGCGTTGATATAAACGCACCAATCTGCATATATCCTGCGCCTCCTGCAAGCAGCATGGCAGCAGTCGGGAAAGCAATAAATCCCGGAATCAGCGTGATGGATCCGATGACGGAGGCCAGAAGCACCCCGTACCAACCGGAATCCTTACCGATCATTTTTGAAATGGCACCCGGATTCAGAACCGCAAGAAGCAGACCGACCAGAAGCAGCACGACAAGGAGCTGCGGCAGAATGTTTTCAAAAGCCTTCCATGCCTTTCTTAAAGCCAATCCGGTTTTTTTCCTGTCTTTGAAAAAAGATGCCGCTAAGAGTATGACGGTAATTCCATAAAAAATATAAGTGTCCACGTCACCCCTCCTGCCTGCATTTCTATAAGTTAAGTATAATAGAAAATATGCCGTTGAAACAAATTCATTATTTTTTATATGATAAATAGTGTTAAACTGTAAAAAACTGAGGATTTACATATGATGGAGAACAAGGAATCCGCTTCCCGTTTGGCAGGACGGTCACCTGGAAAGACAGCAAAATTCAGATGTAGAGGTGGAATGAGTGCAGATATTTTATCTTCCGGATTCTTGCACGTTGGTTCTATTTTTACTGCTTTGGCCAGCCTTTCAGGTAACGGCTGCACTTCTTACCCTTGCAATGGATAATTCGCTTTTCTCATACAAATCGTTTATGTTCCGCGGCAGGAAATGGGAGGACGAAGGAAAAATATATCAGAAGATATTCAAAGTTCGCAGCTGGAAAAAATACCTGCCCGACGGCGGCGCACTTATGAAAGGCGGATATGTCAAAAGACCTTTGCAGACCCTCTCAAAAGAAGGCCTGCAAAGATTCCTTGTTGAATCCTGCCGTGCCGAATTATCCCACATCCTGGCGATTCTGCCTTTCTGGGTGTTCGGTTTATTCGCGCCGCCCGGAGTCATTCTCTTTATGTTTATCTATTCCATGGCCATGAACCTGCCCTGCATAATCACACAGAGATATAACCGGCCGCGTATTGTCCGCCTGCTTCAGGACGTGGAACGTTCTGAAATCGGCATGTAAAGATCCACTCCTCCGACATGATTGGCATCCTCATCAAAGCCCAGATGCTCTTCGAGCCACTGATGCTGTCCGTTGGTATACTTGCTGTCCGACAGCCATCGGGAAAAGCGGTTCCAGGCAGCCATAATCTCCTGCCCGATATCTCCGTCATCACTTCGTTTAACGGAAGTGACTGCATAAAGCCCCCCTTCCAGTGTTTTTGTCTTTATCAGCGGGTCATCCACAAGTGTATCCGGATCTATAGTGACACACACTTCATACCCGTATTCCCGCTGATCATCCGAGGTTGGGGAAGGATTGTTGTAGCCGAAGATCCGTGTGCGCTGCTCATTTATCTGGATTCCGGATCCGTTGATCCATTTTTTCATAACGGCAAACGCGTTATCCTCGGGATTTTTCCCGAAATAACAGCAGTAAGCCGCGCGCATCGGCTCGAGTTTCCTGAGCACTTTAATTTCCGGGTATTTTTCCTGAAGAGTTTTATCTTGTTTATCAAAAAATTTATCCATAATACTTATCCTCTCAAACGAAAATGTCCCCTCGGTTTTTCGGAAATCACTTGGTAATACTCCTGTTATTCGCCTGAACGCTCTTGAAAATGAGTCGGCACTGTCAAAGTCATACTTAACAGCGAGATCCATCACGCTGTACTGTGCGTTTTTAAGATCAGCGGCGGCCAGGCTGGTTCGGCGAAGTCGGACATATTCTTTTGCCGGATATCCCACAAGAGCAAAAAACATCCGGTAAAACGTTGATGTCGACATATAAGCTTCGCGGGCGGCCATCTGCAGGTCAACGGTGCCTTCCAGGCAACTTTCCAAATACTCGAGGGATCTTTGAATTCTTTCATAATAGTTCATAAGGGAGCGCTCCTTTGCTCTTGTGAGTTGAGAATAGCACAGACATATTGAGCATGTCCGACTTTTTGTGTCAAAACAAATCGCGGCGATATATAATAAGTTCACTTACCTGCAGTATAAACTGGATTTTTTATGAAATGGATCTCCTGGTCGAGGCGCTTGTGTCCTCAATCAGAAATCTGAAAAGGATGCTGTATTGAAAAAGAGAACAAAAGCGAAACTGTTTGCACTTACGGCGGCTTTACTGTATGGAATACAGGTGCCGGTACAGTATCCCTTTTGGGCAATTTTGAAATTGCAGCCACAGCGGGAGCTTGGGGCCGCGCGCACCAGTGCGTTTTACGCGGCCGCCCCTTTCGCAGGCGTTGTTTTGTCATGGCTTGTCTTACAGGAAAAAATAACATGGACATTTCTCATGGCGCTGCTTCTTATGGTCGCCGGAACGGCATGCGGCATTTCAGAAAAACACATACACATGAAGAAATGCGGCATGACCACTCACACACACCGGATACACATCACCGGCACATGCACGAATAAGCCAGAGTGAGCCGGTGATGAAAATGATCCGTAAGACCGGATTCGACGCTTTTGCTGATAATGATTGCGCATTTGTAAATGCCTGCATATAATTGAAATAGTTAACAAAAACGGAGAGGCTTCTTTTTTCGGTAAATCAGACTTGCAATACATCCGTCAACAAAATGCGTGTTTTTTATATTCAGTGAGGAATTGGATGATGCACGAAGAAGATGGGAAGAATGTATTAAACAGTTATTTGGAAACGAAGAAAAAGGCGAGAGACAACAATGTTTTCGCTTATTTTGCAGTTGTGTTATACGTAATTATATTTTTTATAATTATGTTTCTGCAAACCCGGGGTTTTGGGTCAAATATAAATGGTATTCTTGCGCAAACCCAGGTTCTTCTTTCCGTATTTATCGTCGTATTTGTTATAAGAACCGGGTATTTGGTTGCTATATTTGCCAACGCATTTGAATGCATTGTGGTTTTAATGCAGATAATAATCAATAAAGACATGGTTGCGCTGCCAGGCGTTATTGTTCCATTAATTACAATTTTGATTGTGACCGTGATTTCAATATTTGGCAGACAGCTCCGTACCAGAATGAATGAGGTTATCCGGCAAAAAGAAGAACTTGAAAAACTTTATCTGGAAGTTGCATCTGCCAAGGAAAATATACAGAACAGAAATGAACTCCTGATAGAAACGCAAAGAATCATGGAAGAAAAGGAAGACAAACTCCAGCATCTAGCCGTATTTGATCTTCTGACGGAACTGCCGAACCGCAGTATGATAATCGACAGACTTAAATTTATGGTTACAATCGTTTCAAACAGGCAAATGGGATTTTCGTTGATTTCTTTTGATCTTGATAACTTCAAAAGAATAAATGAATCCCTTGGCCCTGCTTTGGGAGACAAAATGCTGCAGGCTGTAGCTCTTCGGCTTTCATCCCTGATTCATGATGATGATCTGCTTGGCCGTCTGGGCGCAGATGAATTTGCCGTGATCATTCAGCGCCCGTTGAAGGAAGAAGACCTTCTCGCATATGTCGAAAAGATGCGGGTTGGACTCCTCGATTCGTTCCTCATTGAAGGTGTTGAATATGGGATAAGTGCGAGTTTTGGAATAGCTATGTATCCGCAGGATAGTGTAGATGGTGAAGAGCTTCTTTCCTGTGCAGACACGGCAATGCATAAAGCGAAAGAATATGGAAGGAATTGTGTTCAGTTTTTTAGAAAAGAAATGAAAGGTGATATTCTTGAGAAAGTGATGTATGAAAACAGCTTGACTTTGTCTATCCAGAACAAAGAGCTTTTTCTTATGTTTCAGCCTCAGTTCTATACGGATTCGAAAAAATTAAGGGGCTGTGAAGCACTTGCAAGATGGAATTCTGCTAAATTCGGACTTGTACCGCCGTCGAAATTTATCCCGATTGCTGAAAATGCAGGCTTCATATTGCCGCTTGGAGAGTGGATTCTCAGGGAAGCCTGTCAAAAGTTCAAATATATTCATGATGAATATCATCAAGAAGTGATTGTTTCAGTAAATATATCCGCTGTGCAGATTATGTCGCCGACATTTGTTCAGGTTGTTAAAAACATTATTGAAGAGACGCAAATAAATCCAAGGCTTCTTGAATTTGAAATCACTGAATCAATGATGATTACTTCTGTGGATTATGTAATAAAAGTCTTGAATGAGTTAAGGGCACTCGGAGTCCGAATTGCCCTGGATGATTTTGGAACAGGATATTCATCGCTTCGGTATCTTCAGATGCTTCCGATTGAGACTCTCAAAATCGACAAGTCATTTATAAATTTTGTCGGGCTTAATGATAAAAAGCAAATGCTCGTTGAGTTCACGATTGCCCTGGTTCACAGGATGGGCATTTCCGTTATTGCTGAGGGTATTGATAATGACAGCAAGCTTGCCTTCCTCGAGAAAAATCACTGTGATTTTATTCAGGGATTCTTGTGGGGGGAGCCCATGAATGAAATGGATTTGATGCAGTTTGTCGAAAATAAAAACGAAGTGAAAAATATTTAGGAGCCGAGCATTAAATGCCGTTTAGCCTGTAGTCCTGGACGTTTGTTAGGATTATAATTTAGATAATCAAATCAACGTTTTGCTTTGTCCCTTTTTCCCCGGCCTTTGTCCGCACTATTATATGGAAGGCACAAACATGAATACGGAGGTGAAAAGTGCAGGTTGTTTATCTTCCGGACTTTTACACACTGGTACTCTTTTTTCTCCTCTGGCCCGCATTTCAGGTAGGTGCCTTAATGATCTGCCAAATGATAAGGCCTGTCTGCTTTTCGCAGAATGCCTTTCTTTTTCGATGCCGGAAATGGGAAAACGGCGGCAAAATTTACCAGCAGGTTTTCAAAGTACGCAAATGGAAAAAATATCTTCCGGAGGGCGGTGCCCTTCTTATAGGAACATATACAAAAAAACGCCTTCTGATCCTCTCAGAAGATGACCTGCGAAGAATTGTCACTGAATCCTGCCGGACCGAATTATCACATTATCTGGCCATTACTCCGTTCTGGGTATTTGGTTTTTTTGCTCCGCCCAGGATCATCCTCTTTATGTTCCTCTACTCACTTATAGTGAACCTTCCCTGTATAATCACGCAGAGATATAATAGACCCCGTATCGTCCGCATTCAAAAGGAGTTGGGAGTATAGTATTGAATACAAAAAAGAAGGCAATTATTTATGCCCTTCTGGCAGCCGCACTTTATGGAATACAAGTGCCGTTTTCCAAAATCCTTGAAGGTAAGCTGGACACCTTCTTTTTAGCAGCACTCCTGTATCTGGGTGCAGGTGTTGGAATGATGGCCGTACGGGCGGTCGAACTTCGTACGGGTCCCGCAAGAAGCGAGGCGCCGCTGGAAAAGAAGGATTTCCCATATGTAGTTCTCATGATTCTTCTGGACATTGCCGCCCCGATTCTTCTTTTAATGGGACTTCGCCTCAGCAGCGCCGGTTCGGTTTCGCTCCTGGGGAATTTTGAGATTGCCGCCACTGCTCTTCTGGCCATGCTGCTTTTTCATGAAGCGGTCGGAAAAAGGCTCTGGATCTCAATCACCCTGATCACCCTTGCATCTATAATACTCACCGCCGGGGATTTGTCCGCCGTCAGACTCTCTTTAGGTTCCCTTTTTGTCCTTCTGGCCTGCGCCGTTTGGGGGCTTGAGAATAACTGCACAAGAAAACTGTCCGGCAAAAACCCGATGCAGATTGTCATTTTGAAGGGCTGCGGATCAGGCTCGGGAGCATTGATGCTTGCCTTTCTTTTCGGGAAAATACCGGGTGCGGTTCTCTATATCTTTTTGGCTGCTGCCCTCGGCTTTGTGGCATACGGGCTCAGTATTTATTTCTATGTGAAGGCACAGCGGGTATTAGGCGCCGCGCGTACCAGCGCTTTCTATGCTGCGGCCCCCTTTGTGGGCGTTCTGCTGTCCTTTATGGTTCTGAATGAGAAAATCACATGGACGTTTCTTCTGGCACTTGTCCTGATGGTCACGGGTGCTGCTTTCGGCATTTCCGAAAAACACAACCACATGCATGTACATCTGCGTGAAATACATGAACATACACACTCCCATAACGACGGACACCACAATCACACACACGATTATGCAGTAATCGGGGAGCACAGCCATATGCACACGCATGAGGAAATCAGGCATAATCATCCGCATACACCAGATACACACCATAGGCATACTCATGAATAAGCCGGGCTGATATCCGTGCTGTATTTACCACAGGAAGAAAAGCTTCGCAGCTATATCACAGGCTCTGTTTTCCGGATACAAAAATGGAGGCAGGATATCTCCCGTCAACAAGCCCTGCCAATTGCGGGCACCAATCATATGAAGATCTTGTCCGGGCATACAGTGTGATTACGGCCTTTCTTTGAGATATTCAAATTTTCAGAAAAACGCACAATCTAATGTACAATTAAAACGTTTAGCCTTAAAATATTATTGTGCAATGCCGCACGGGATTTTTTTATGGTAAGAAGAAGGAGATACACATATGGATCCAATTTTATTGGTTGTTATCATTGTTGCTGGTATTCTGTTTCTGTATTTATTGATATTCAAGATTTTTGGTCTTCGCGTTATCAATTCCAATGAAGTAGCCGTCATCGAAAAATGGTGGAGTTTCAAGGGATCCCTTAAGGATTCCATTATTGCGCTGAACGGTGAAGCGGGTTATTCACCGCACCTTCTGCGTGGTGGCATACATTTTAAATCTGCCCTGATGTACAGGATTCACAGATATCCGCTTATTACAGTCCCGCAGGGACAGATCGCGTATATCTTTGCCCGTGACGGCAAGCCCCTCGAGCCAAGGCAGACGCTCGGCAAAGTTGTCCCGGAAGCGAACAACTTTCAGGACATCATAGGATTCCTAAAAAACGGAGGCCAGAGAGGTCCGCAGAGGGGGATTATCAGGGAAGGTACCTATGCAATCAACCTGGCCCAGTTCATTGTCATAACATCGGGTGATATCAAAGCAATTTTCACAGGTTCGAAGCAGGAGCGCTCGGAGCTTGCAAGCATGCAGCAGACACTTCTGGCCCGCAACGGATTCAGCCCGGTTATTATCATGGGCAATGCCAGTCAGGTATCCGATATGATGGGTATTGTCACAGTACATGACGGCCTTTCCCTTCCGGAAGGTGAGATCATCGCCCCGTATGTCGGCGAAGAACATGCAAGCTTCCAGGATCCCGAAGCTTTCCTTGCAGAAAACGGACGCCGCGGTAAACAGATCCAAGTACTTATTGACGGTACGTATTACATCAACCGCCTGTTTGCTACTGTGGAATTCCGCCCGAAGACTGTCGTTCCGATCGGTTTTGTAGGCGTCGTCGTTTCTTTCTTCGGCAAAGAGGGTATTGACACGACTGGAGCGGATTACCATCACGGGGAACTTGTAGCCAACGGCTGCAAGGGTGTCCTTGAGAAGCCGCTTATGCCCGGTAAATATGCATTCAACACGGATGCCGGTAAAGTGGTTCTTGTTCCCACGACAAATATTATCCTCAAATGGAATAAGTTGGAGATGGGCGACCATAAGTATGATGAGAACCTTACCGAAGTCGATATCATCACCAAGGATGCATTTGAGCCGGCACTTCCCCTTTCTGTTGTTATGCATATCGATTACAAGCAGGCTCCGTGGGTCATTCAGCGTTTCGGCGACATCAACATGCTGGTAAACCAGTCCCTTGATCCCCTTGTCAGTGCATATTTCAAAGATGTTGCCCAGACAAAGACGATCATCGAGCTGATTCAGGAGCGCAGTGCGATCCGTGAGAGAGCCGTTGATGAAATGCGCGAAAAATTCCAGAAGTACAACCTGCAGCTTGAGGAAGTGCTGATCGGTACACCGAAGCCGGCAGTCGGAGATGTTCAGATTGAGAGTATCCTGATGCAGCTTCGTGAGAGACAGATTGCAGAAGAGAAAAAGGTTACTTACGGAAAACAGCAGTCGGCTGCCGAAAGTGAGAAATCCCTTCGTGAAGCCGAGGCCACTGCTGCACAGCAGAGCTTCCTTACCAAATCCAAGATCCAGATCGAGATCGAAGGCAACGCCGGTGCTGCCCTTGCAAGTAAAGCTGAGCAGGAAGCCAATCAGATCGTTGCCCTTGCCCGTGCTAACAACACCCGTATCCGTCTTGAAGGTGAGGCGGAAGCTTCCAAGGAATCCAATGTAGGCCTCGCAAAAGCACAGGCCATTGATGCTCAGGTCAAAGCATACGGCGGAGCAGAGTTTCGGATCATCCAGGAAGTTACCGACAAACTTTCCGATGCAATCAAGAATACTAAGGTCGATATCGTTCCGAAAACTATGGTCAATATGGGCGGAGGCTCAGACGGATCCGGCAACGGCGGAACAGGAACCGTGCTTGATGCTCTTCTGAAGTTCATAACGCTCGATAAACTTGGCGTAAATGTCTCCGAAATAGCCAAAGCTGCCCAGGCCAAACAGCTTGCAGAAGCAGCGGCTTCAGCCAAAGCTGCCCCGGTTGTTCCGGTTGTTCCGGCTGCCCCGGCTGCCCCGGTCGCTGCCCCTGAAGCCCCCAAACCTCCTAAGGCATAAAGGAGAAGGTCAAAAAGAAAGATTATCACGTTAAAACAGGAATCATGCCGTGAAAAAATAAGTCTGCCGCAACTGCTGAAAAGCGAAAGCGGCAGATTTTTTAATGGCCGGATCAAACCGAATTTCCGGTATTCAAATTAATATCCTCAATCCCCGCCCTTTTTCAGAATGGGATGTATATACCGCCCCTTTGTAATTGTTCCGCGGCCATATTGTATGGCACCGGCCGGACAGCGGTTGAGGCAGCCGAGACATTGCGTACATGCTTTTCCCAGGCCGGCTTATTTATCGCCTACTTTGATAGTGGCGGCCGGGCAGATACGTTCACAGAGCCCGCACCGCATACAGGCATCGGTTGCGTAGAATTTACTTGTGTTGATGGCGAACCGGTGGAAACGGGTGGAAAAGGGGGTTAATGTTTGAGGTGGTTGAACCATTGTCGGTACAGTGTATAGCAGATAATTGGATGCATACGGGACGTATACGGTTTGCATACACATTCGAACGAGGAGCTGATAATATGACCCGGAAAATTCTTTGGGACAAACATACAGATAACTCCACGGATAAATCGATAGACATCAGTCAGAAAGAAAACAAGGATAATTGTCGGAGTTCCTGCAAGCTGCAGGAGTCCTGCGTGTCTTCCGGTATCATGGGGCTGGCTGTCGGCGACGCGATGGGCGTGCCTGTTGAATTTGTCAGCAGGGAAGATCTTGACAGAAACCCGGTCATTGATTTCCGGGAGCACGGTACTTTTGACCAGCCTTTTGGAACATGGTCAGACGATACAAGTCTGACACTTTGCCTTCTGGACAGCTTGTGCAATGGTCTTGATTACTGTGATATCATGGACAAATTCCAAAAATGGGGGGACAGGGGTGAGTATACGCCGCACGGTAATGCTTTTGACATGGGCCGGACGACCGTTAATTCACTCTACAAATATAAGCTGGGGGTTGCGCCTCTTCTGTGCGGAGGGGATCAGGAATCGGACAACGGCAACGGTTCTCTGATGCGTATCCTGCCTGCTGCGTTCTATCTTTATCCGAAATTCGGTGCGGATGTCATGAGTGATGAGACCATGGAGACTGTTCACAAAATTTCAGGCTTGACTCACCGGCATCCCAGAAGCCTGATTGCGTGCGGAATCTATATCTCTGTTGCAGTTCGATTGATTGCCGGAGAGAATCTGAAGGATTCCATACGTTTCGGAGTGGGGACGGCTTTTGACTACTATAGCCGTAAGCCGAAGATGTCAAAAGAGATAGGGTACTATGACCGCATGAAGAATATTGATAAGTTCACAGCACTTCCCAGGAAGAATATTCGAAGCAGCGGCTATGTTGTGGATACAATCGAGGCTGCACTCTGGTGCCTGCTTACCACTTCATCCTATTCGGATTGTATTCTGAAAGCAGTGAATCTCGGAGAAGACACGGATTCTACCGCTGCAGTTGCAGGGGGACTTGCCGGCATTTTCTATGGATATCCGTCTTTTGCCGAAATGGGAAACAAGCTGGTTGGACGTGATTACATTTTGTCGCTCTGCAGGAAATTTGAACACATCTGGGTGGATTTGATCGGATCATAGCGGCCCAGTGGATATTCGTTCGTTTTAGACAAGGAAAAGTAGCAAAAAGCGGTTTGATTTGTCGGCTGCATTATTATATTCTGACAATACTTATATTATTCCGGCGCAGACATATGCAATTCGCGCTGAAAAACAAGAGTGTTGATTTGGAGGGTATCCTTTATGACAATGAAGCTTGCTTTTTCTACGCTTGGATGTCCGGAGTGGACATGGACCGAAATTTACACAATGGCCTTCGACCTGGGTTATAAGGGCATAGAAATCCGCGGTCTCGGTGAAGAAATCATGGCAGCACGTGCCAAACCGTTTTTGCCGGGAGAAATCGACCGTACAGTTGAAATGCTGGAACGCCTCAAGCTTACTATTTCATGCTTCTCGTCTAATTGTGTCCTTGCATCAACGGAAGGTGCCGCCGCAGCCGATGCTGAGATCAATGAGTATATTTCCCTCGCGGCGAAGGTCGGGGCACCATATGTACGCGTGCTCGCAGACGCGCACCCTGCTCCGGAATGCGAAGTGGATGATGAGTCTGTTGCCGTACTTTTGAAAAAACTCGCTGTTGATGCAGGCAGGAAGAATGTTACGCTGCTGGTAGAAACCAATGGCGTATATGCTGATACGAAGCGTCTGCGGAATCTTCTTGATAAGATCGCAAGTCCATATGTCGCGGCACTGTGGGATGTGCATCACCCGTACCGTTATTTTCAGGAGACTCCTGCTCAGACATGGGACAACCTTGACGGTTATATCCGTTATGTCCATTTGAAGGATTCATTGACGGATGTATCCGGCAAGACAAAATATCGCATGCTCGGAAGCGGTAATCTTCCGTTGACTGAAGTCTTTGAACTTCTCAAAAAAAAAGAATTCGACGGATTTGTCTCCCTTGAATGGGTTAAGCGCTGGTCATCCGAGCTTGAAGACGCAGCCGTCGTATTTCCGCAGTTTGTTACATATATCCGCATGTGGGAGGATGCTTCGGTTTGCGCCTCTTCGGAAGCACAGGCTGTTCAGGCGAAAGCTCCCGCTTCTGCACCCATCGATAAAGTGCAGACAACAACGATCCCCCAACGTGAAATATTTGTCCGCCCTGAAGACGGACAGAGGGTTTTTGAAAAGGATACACTTATTGATCTTACGTTTGGCCAGCTTCTGGAAAAAACCGCTGCCACTTTCCCGGACCAATATGCTTTTGCTTATACGACACGTGATTATACACGCACATACAGCGAATTTCTGGAGGAAGTCGATAAGACCGCGCGTATGTTCATGGCAATGGGCGTTAAGAAGGGCGATCATGTAGCAATATGGGCAACCAACTGTCCGCAGTGGTTTCTTACATTCTGGGGAGCCGTACGCATGGGTGCAGTTCTTGTAACTGTAAATTCATCTTACAAAATCCATGAAGCGGAATATATCCTGCATCAGTCGGATACTCAGACCCTGGTAATGATCGACGGCTATAAGGATTCGGATTATGTGCAGATTATCAATGAGATCTGCCCTGAACTGGCCGTATCGGAGCCGGGCAAGCTATGCAGCGCGCGCCTTCCTGAACTTAAGAATGTAATTACAATAGACTCACGCCAGCCCGGATGCTTCTTCTGGGACGATGCCATGTCCCTTTCATCCCTTATTCCGGAGAACACTGTCCGTGATATGCAGGACACCCTTGATAAGGATGAAGTCGTAAACATGCAGTACACATCCGGCACGACGGGCTTTCCCAAGGGTGTTATGCTTACTCACTACAATGTTGTCAATAACGGGAAATGCATCGGTGACTGTATGGACTTAACTACTGCAGACCGTTTCCTGATTCAGGTTCCGATGTTCCACTGCTTTGGAATGGTACTTTCGATGACATCATCAATAACGCATGGCTCAACAATGGTCCCGGTAGAAGTATTTAGCCCGGCCAAGTGCCTGCATGCGATTAATGAACGAAGAATCACAGCGATGAACGGTGTACCGACTATGTTTATTGCCCTTCTCGAGCATGCGGACTTTGATACGACTGATTTTTCCTATATGCGGACCGGCATTATGGCGGGCTCACCCTGCCCGATCCCGGTCATGGAAGCTGTTGTTAAGAAGATGAACATGAATGACATAACGATTGTTTTCGGCCAGACAGAGAGCTCACCGGGGTGTACGCAGAGCCGTGTCGGAGACCCGCTCGAAGTACGTGTTGCTACTGTAGGCCGTCCGCTTCCAGGTGTTGAGTGCCGGATTGTCGATCCGGCGACCAATGAGGTTCTTGCAGACAACGTTCCCGGTGAATTTGTCGCCCGCGGCTATAATATTATGAAGGGTTACTATAAAATGCCTGAGGCTACGCGCGCTGCCATTGACGAAGGCGGCTGGCTTCACACAGGCGACCTTGCACTGCACACTCCCGAAGGTAATTTCAAAATCACAGGCCGCATAAAGGATATGATTATCCGCGGCGGCGAGAATATTTATCCGAAGGAGATCGAGGAATTCCTGTACACGCATCCGCAAGTCAGGGATGTACAGGTTATCGGTGTTCCCGATAAGACATACGGTGAAGAGATCATGGCCTGTGTCATCAAAAAAGAGGGAGCTAAGGTTACGGAAGAGGACCTGAAGGAATTTGTCCGCACTCGTATGGCCAAACACAAGACACCGAAGTACATTTCTTTTGTCGATGAGTTCCCGATGAATGCCGCCGGTAAGATTCTTAAGTTCAAAATGCGGGAGGATGCAGTACAAATGCTGAATTTGCAGGCCGATGCAGCGATTGAGACAGCTTAAGTATCGCAGCAACTATAATTTATCAATTTCTCATACAGGTAGAATAGGCCTTTCTGCCAATTCGCTTCGCCGATTTTCAGGTAACCGAGCTTTTCGTACATGCGGAGTGCATACGGATTCTGTGAAAAGGCATCCAGTTTTATTGCTTTGATGCCGTCATTTTTCAGCATATCTTCAATGATCTGCATCGTCATTGTCCCGATACCCTGCCTTTGAAACTGCGGATTCACACAAAGCCTGTGTATCACCATAAAAGATGACTCCAAGTATTTCCAGTCTCCGTTTCTATATTGTTCATCATATTGCTGATTAATGACAAAAACACAAGCGATTTGATTTTCGATTTCACCAAGATACATCTGGTTATTCAGAATATCTTCACTTATTATCTCCTGATTCGGATAAAGTTCATCCCATTGAGGTATTTTATTCTCATTCATAACGCAAATGGCTTTTTTAAAAAGCATGCAAATACTTTCTGAATCCTGAATGCCTGCTTTCCTGATGCTGATTTCGGTATTCATGTCACGTCCTCCTGATCATCTGTCTGCCGGCACTTTTGGTACTTTTCCGTAATATTCTTCAAGTGTCTGCCCGGATGTATAAAGGGTCCCGGCAAGATCAACACCGACATACCGGTAGTGCCAGGGCTCGAAGACATATCCGGTAATCGATGTTTTATCTTCGGGATAGCGGAGAATGAAACCATATTCATGGCAGTGTTCGCCAACCCATATCCCGGCTGCGGTTCCCGCAAATCCGCTGCTGATCACACCGGCATCGGTGGTGCTTATATCCAGGGCAAGTCCCAGATTGTGTTCGGAGCGGCCCTCCAGGGCATTCCTTGAGCAGGCGTGCGCAATGCCCTTGTCCACAATTGATTTGGAGTAAAGAGCCGCCTGTACTTCAAATGTGCGGTAACCGGAGCAAAGATACAGGAAATATCCGGTATCTGCCTCACAGGCGGCGCGCATCAGATTCCAGGCATCATTAGCCTCGGTCTTTATATATTGATTTTTGGATGATTCAGCCAATACCAGATCAGGCGAGTAAGATTCCGGAATGGCGAAGTACTTGTTGATCAGGACGGTAAGGTTCTCCGGATTTGTAACGATCTCCGCAGAAATCGTCCGGGGATCTGCATACCCGTCATACCATGCAATTCCTTCAGGCTGTGATGCGGTTGTTTCAGGAATGACCGCAGCAGCCGATGTCTGAGACTGAGCAGGTGCAGGCGTCGGCGTAACGGTCGGAGCAGGAGAAGGCGTCGGAGTCGGAGTCGGTGCTCCGGTGGGGGAAGGAGAAGGCGTCGGTGTTGGGAACCGGGAAGCCGCGGACGTTGTTTCGACCAAAATGGTCGGCAGGTTTGGACCCGCGGATGCCTTCGCGTCGAGCATTGCCGATCCAATCAAAAATGCAGATGATCCCAGAAAAAGGATGGCAAGAATAATCCAGCCTCTTTTTTTTATCATCAGTTCCCGTTGATGTCTGGTATTTTTTGAATTTTTCATACTTTATTACCGGTAATCTGCATTCTCAAGGCAAGACCTGCACTTTGCCGTAATACTCTTCAAGCGTCTGGCCGGATTCGAAAAGTGCAGTTGCCAGTTCTACCCCGACATATCGATAATGCCAGGCTTCATAACCATAACCTGTTATCGATCCTTTTTCGCGCGGATAGCGGAGGATGAATCCATATTCATGCCCGTGTTCATTAACCCACTGACCGGCGGTTGATTCTGCAAACTCATCGCGGATTTCAGGATCACTTGCAATGTTAATATCCAGTGCGAGACCGAGGCAGTGTTCGGAACGGCCCTGGTACGCGTTTTTCTCACATACTTTGTCGATTCCCCTGCGCTCAATAGCATGGGTGAAGCTGTACGTCTGCGTAGCCCATGACCGGTAACCGGACACAAGATACAGGACTTCGCCGCTGTCGGCCTGACAGGCTGCCCTCATGAGATCCCATGCACCGTCCGCCTCCGTGCGCAGGTACTGCCCTGCGGATGATCCTGCCATTACAAGTTCAGGGACATAATCAGACGGCATCGAATAATACTTGTCTATCAGAACGGTTATATCTTCAGGATTTGCGGCAACTTCGGCACGGATGGAACGCGGATCCACATATCCGTTATACCAGACAGGCTTATCAATCAGCGGCTCAATATATTCGGGTGCAGGGGTGGGTGTGGGAGTAGGAGTAGGGGTAGGAACATTAGTCGGCACAGGCGTAGAAGTAGGAACAGCTGTCGGTGCGGGCGTATCTGAAGGTGCTGCGGCCGGAATGGTGTTCTCAGCTGCAGCGTTAGCCGGGGTAGGAGCCGCTATTGTCGCAGCTGCCGTACGCGTCGTACATCCGAATAAAAATACCAATCCGAAAAGACAAATTAGAATTATGAAAACCTGCCGGATATTTCTCATGAAATACTCCCCTGATACGCATATACTTGGTAAATAACAACATACCAATTAAAGTATATAACAACCCGGATTCAAATTCCATCTTGACATGTCAAATCAGTGAATCTACAATGGGTACATAACTTCGGGGCGGGGTGTGACTCCCCACCGGCGGTAATGCGGCAGAATGCCGACGAGCCCGCGAGCGATAGCTGAGCCGGTTGGATCCCGGTGCCGACGGTATAGTCCGGATGAAAGAAGTAAATACTGGTCAGCATTTTCGCGGCCGGAATTTCCTGCATGCAGAGCTCTCCCGAAGATTTTTGGGGGGAGCTTTTTTAGTGCCTTGAAGATAAACAAGGAGGAATAGAAAGATGACAAAGAAAGAAATGCCTGTGAACAGTGTAGGACAAAATGACGGAAATGGACTGACCGGAATCGATAACATGAACAGAAACAAAAAAATGAGCACGCGAAAACTTACGAGCCTGGCGCTGCTTGCTGCACTGGCTGCGATACTGATGTTTCTGGAAACAGCCATTCCGTTCATGCCGCCTTTCCTCAAACTCGACATCAGTGAGATACCGGTGCTCCTCGGCGCTTTTGCATTCGGACCTGGAAGTGCAATTATCATTGAATTAATCAAGAATCTGATTCACCTGCCGTTCACGCAAACAGCGGGAGTCGGGGAACTTGCCAATTTCCTTGCAGGCTCAATGTTTGCCGGAACAGCCGGAGCTGTCTACCACTTCATGAAAAACAAACGAGGCGCGATTATTGCAATGGCGGCCGGAACCGCAGCGATGACAATCTTTTCGTCACTGTTCAACTATTTTTTCATGCTGGATTTTTACTCGAAATTTTATGGAATGCCAATGGACGCAATCATCGGCATGAGCGCTGCAGTGAATATTTATGTAAAAGATGTTAAATCCCTTATCGTCTATGCATTTATTCCTTTCAATCTTTTCAAGGGAGTCGTTACAGCTACGATTACAGCGATTATTTATAAGAGGGTTTCTCCTTTTCTGCACGGCAAAAAAAGACTCAAATCGACGCCTTCGGCAGCAGAAATGCCAAATCATTGACTTGAAGCCTTTGAACCCCCTACAATATATAATATAGTGATATTACCGGGATAACATATAAATAATACTATTTTGCTTTTCCCAACCTATTATTTTTTTCCTTGCAGGATCGGTTGTTGTAGGGTATGTTACATATGCAAGCAACAAAAAGAAAGGCGAAGACAAATAGAATGTGTTTTCGTGTAGGCATAAATGAATAAGCCCAAATCTGTTGGGAAAACGAATAGGTCCCAATCAGCCGGAGAATGGAACAAACCAAAATCTACCGGGAAAAGGACAGCATCTGCTTCGAAAGAAAAGGGAAGCAGATTACTTTCGGTACCCGCAGGAATGCTTCTTCTGGTGATCTTATCTTTTTCCGACAATCTAATCTCTCCGTATCAGGAGTTTTTTCTGATGAGCGCAGCGGCGGGTATAGCGATACTGCTGTTTATGATTACGACCGACTATATGACCTGTGCGGTTTCCCAGTCTCTGGGTATTATCCTTTCGCTGACGTATTATATCCAGGATGCCGTAGTCAACGGAAAAAGCATCGGAAGTGTCCTCACATTTAATAAAGTGTTTCTGATCGGTCTGGTCTGGTTTTCCGGTCTGCTGATTTTAGTGCTGGTGCGGCTTTTTTCCAAAGGAAGCTGGGACAGTCCCAAAAGGCGAAGGAGCTTCCGCTATGCATTTCACATATCCAGCATAGTATTTCTTTTTGCATATGCCGGACTCCTTGCGCAATTGTTTATTGCACAGAGAACCGTGGATTTCGATGGTGTAAGAAGTCTTAATCTAATTCCGCTTCAGGGCGCCTTTGCCATTTACTGGCCGCATATTCTGGCGGGGGAATTCAAACACGGAATTTTTATACAGTTTTTCGGGAATCTGCTTATCTTTACCCCGCTGGGTTTCTACCTTGGTGTTTACGGAAAAAAAGCCCCCAAAGCACTGGCATTTTTTCTGCCGATGATACTTTCGGGAGCTATTGAGGGCACGCAGTATTTTTTCAATATGGGAAAAAGCGATATTGATGATTTCTGGATGAATGTACTGGGGTTTTGGATAGGTTTTCTTCTGTATTGCCTGATGGGCTGGATCCGGAGACGGATAACAAAGGGCAAAGAGAAAAACATCTGCTGATTATTTCCCGTCGGATTTCTGTTTATATGGATTGGCGCCACAGTCAATACCGCATGAACCGCATCCGCCGCTGCACTTCCTTAAATCCGACTTGGCCTTGCTTCTGCGGCGAACCCGCAGGATGATGATCAAAACGGACAAGGCGCTGACTAAAGCAAGAATAAGAATATCAATTGGATGAAGACCGCCCATGTATATTACTCCTTTTGAGATTTAGCCGCGAAACGGCTGTTCCTCATTCACCTAAAATTGTTAGCTTCAACTAACAGTATACGCCGATAGATAAATAATACAAGGCATCTGTCAATTAATTCTTCGAATTCATGTAATTGCAGGCAAAGAAAAAACCAGCTGTACAGCTGGTTTTTGGATGATGTGATATCGATCAGGTGATTTTTGATTACTCTCCGTAATACAGAACTTTCATCACGCCACCGGAAAGACGTTCATACTTGGCGATTTCCGTCGCTGCATATGCGCGGCCTTTATCTGTGATGTGATAGTAACGACGGCGTCTCTTCAGACCAACAAGTACATCCTGTGAGCATACATATTCATCTGCTTCAAGACGATACAATGTCGTATACAAAGCGCCTTCTGTCAAAGAGATATCTCCTTCGCTGCGATCGCGAATCAGACGAACAAACTGATAACCGTATTGGTCTTCTTCCAACAGCAGTTTTAAGGCGAGAATCTCAGTGAGACCTCTCTTAAGAGTAACAAGTGTATCGTACATTTCTGTGTCCTCCAAACATATATTTGATTATCTAAAACCAACAAATCAATACTAACACGATGATGTGTAAGATAGCAACGAGTAAACAATAGAAAAAGGCAATTATTATATCAAAACAGGATAAAAATTGCCCTGCTTTTTGGACAAATTGACAACATATACAAAGCAAGGCATCCATAAACATGCAATTATAAAAAAACAATACAACTGCATTATGCAATAGTACTGTCATTTTATCTTCAGATGAAGAAAAATATTAATTTTTTGCAGTATCATCAAAGTGGTATTTTCCGGGATACAGTGATAAAATCCGGGCTGCCTGCGTAGATGTCAGAGGAACTGAACATGGTATCATATCACTCTGTTCTGCAGTTTTGCCGACTGTATGTGCAGCAGTCACCGCGACGGACGGTGCAACTTGGACTTGCACCGGTGCCGATATTTCCGGCGGATGGGCATCCTTCGAAAGCTTCATAACAAGGAAAATCAAAAAGCGTGCGGGAAGGATTTTGGTGAGCACATGAAGAATTTTTTGAGACAGTCCGTATACGTATAAGCCGCGGCCCTTTTTGGATGCGAGAATAGACTTCTTTACAAG
>Ga0209430_1000714_pt1 | contig 30651 bp, 37 predicted proteins | sample BarGraIncub1133A_FD_184504 | JGI IMG/M metagenome (GOLD analysis project Ga0209430, IMG submission 184504) | Arctic peat soil microbial communities from Barrow, Alaska - Barrow Graham LP Incubations 11-33A (SPAdes) (version 2) | ecosystem: Environmental > Terrestrial > Soil > Wetlands > Peat... | reverse complement strand
ATCTCTCAATTACATTGATCTTAAATTCAATAGAATAAACATTCTTTTTTTTGCCCATAACAAAACCCCCTTAATTTAGTCTACACTACTTTTTAGTTTCGTGTCCACTTAAGGGGGTATAGTTCAATAGAGTAGACAATTTAAAAAAGTCACTCTATAGGGTATTTTTATGGTTTATAATGAAAGAAATATGATAAGAGGCGAGCGATATGAGTGTTAAAGAATTTACAGAGTCAGAGATATGTATACTTTCAAATAATATACATATTAAAAAGGTTAGTGCCAAAGCTATTACTTATAGTGATGAATTTAAACAGATTTTTATTGAGGAAAGTGAAAAAGGTAAAACTTCTGGCACTATATTTCGTGAGCATGAATTTGATACAAAAATGCTTGGAAGAGATCGTTATATTGGAGCAGGTAGAAGATGGCGTAATAGCTATAAAGAAAACGGCATACTTGGATTAAGAGATACAAGAAAATCCAACTCAGGTAGGCCAATTGAAAAGGAACTTTCTATTGGTGAAAAGTATAAACGTGTTAAAGTTCAAAATAATTTATTGAAAGCTGAAAATGAATTACTAAAAAAAATCCAATTAGCAGAAAGAAGGCTTGTAATGGAAAAATAGAATTACTAACAGAACAAAAATATATGATAATTTGTTTAATCATAAAAAAATATCATCTAAAAAACATGGTTAGTTATTTATGTAAAACTGCGAAAGTTTCTCGCTCTGGATACTATAATTATTTTTCTTTTAAATCCCATGATTCAAGAAAACAGCGAGATATAAAGGATGACTTATTAAGAGATACCATTCTAAAAGCGTATAAATTTAAAGGCCGTAAAAAGGGAGCTAGACAGATTAAAATGACATTAGAGAGTCATTACGGCATTATATATAATCTAAAACGCATTCGGAGAATAATGAAAAAATATGGAATTATATGTCCAATCAGAAAGGCTAATCCATATAGAAGAATGATGAAAGCTACAAAAGAGGATACTGTTTTACCTAATTTGTTAAATAGAGAATTTAAACAAAATATACCTGGTAAGGTGTTGCTTACAGACATAACTTACTTATTCTATGGAAATGGTAAGAAGGGATATTTATCAACGATTAAGGATAGCTCTACGAATGAGATATTAGCTTACAATGTATCTGATAGTTTGAAGATAGATATAGTTACAGATACTATACTTAAGTTGAAAAAGAGTAGAAGGCTTAAATTAACTGACGATGCATTTATTCATTCAGACCAAGGAGTGCATTATACAAGTCCAATTTTTCAAAAGTTAGTAAACAAGTGTGGACTAGGACAGTCTATGTCAAGACGTGGAAACTGTTGGGATAATGCCCCTCAGGAATCATTCTTTGGACATTTTAAAGATGAAGCATACATAAAGACATGTGAAACTTTAGAAGAATTAAAATGCGAAATTAAGCAATATATGATCTATTATAATAATTACCGATATCAATGGAACTTAAAAAGGATGACTCCTGTTCAATACAGAAATCATCTTCTTAATCTAGCATAGTCTCTTTTTAATTGTCCTTGACAAAGGGTACACTTTATTATGTTGTATGCTTCTTTCCAGTATTATTCTTTTATTTTGTAAGCTGATTTCTATCTTCCATTTGAGGAGGTTCTTCCATCCATTTATGCTTAATCATAATTTTTCCACCCTCTTTTGAAAAATCAAATATATTCTTTGACATTCGTCCAAGTTTAATATGTAAATCTCTTCTCATACTAAAAGACGTGCCCAAAGCAGTATATCCTATTGATGCATTGGAAACTATACTGGTTAGATACATCATAAGTTTATCTGAAAAAGGTGGTATTGTAGAATCTGTAGCTTTTCCTGCCCATGTACTCGGAGGTTGAATATCACTTTGTAATAATATTTTACTTAATTCAGTAATAATCTTTTTTGCTAATTCCTTACCTGTTATAAAGTAATTTTTAACTTCACTTTCTTTTGCAACTTGTGCAAATCCTGTCATCATCTGCATACCAAAAATGTTGTCTTCTATAGCTTCATTAATATAACCAACTTCAATTGTATTTAATGCACGCTTCTCAGATAAAGGATTAAAACCACTCATGTAATTTCTGCCTTCAACAAATTCTATCGTTGTTGGCATAGTTACATACGGTGGTTTTGGAAGCACTCCGTTTTCTAATAGAAAGTTTGTTGCCCTAAGATAATAGTTGTTAGCAATTTCAAAGTTAAGCTTTAATATATCATTAACTTCTTTCATATATGACATAGTTAAAGACACAGCAGAGTGACCAAAATTTAATTTCATCATTTGGCGAAGAAACATTATGTTAAAAAAGTCATCAAATATAGGAGGTGCTTCTCTTACAATATCTGATTCTTCGTATCCCATTGGGATAACTGCGTTTTCATTATTAAATATATCCACTGTTTTATTTTTTATATTTTGACATTCAACGATATAGTCAGCAAGTATGTTTTGTGCCTCTTTATTAATAGTCTTTTCCTTGAATAAATCAAATATCATTAAAGATGCTGATGTTGATTGATAAGTCATCCATATTGTACCTAACTCTGTTGAAGTTAGTTGTATTCTCGCTTCGGTTGTCATTTAAACCCTTCCTTCCATTAAAATTTAATTATGATATTAGCAGGAATAATATATATGAAATCTTATGTTAAGATTATATATAGTTTATTGAATGTTGATATTACTTATGAGATAATCAAACTTTTATTTAATTAGTTCGTGACTTTCTTAAATTATGTCGTAACCAAATGTACGATTTTACATAAAACATTATTTTGAGTTTTTTATCTGATTTATTGTAATCATTACAAGAGGTAACAATACCCTTCTATGAACCGTTAAATGTTAAAAGTCAGACAGCGGTTTAAATATACAAATGATTTATTAAGCAGATTATTTTTGGACTCCTACTAAATCTTTATGTTTTAATACATAGGGAGGTTGTTCAAGCCACTTATTATCAATCATGATTTTAGATCCTTTTTGAGCAAATTTCATTGTTTGAGCGGTATATTTAAGATACAGGGTATATAAATCAACTCTTAAACTTTCCGATAGAGCCATACCAAGACTACTTATTCCTGAAGCGGATAACACTAACATATGAGTTAGCATCAATTTTTCTGAAAAAGGTGCTATTGTAGAATCAGTTACAAAAGAATCTGGAGTAGAAGGAATTGGAATAGACTCATTTGAAAAGGCTTCTGTTAATTCCGAAATTATTTTGGATGATATATCCATGCCTTCAAAAAAATAATCGGATATTTTTTCATTCTTTGAGACCTGACCAAACCCAGTAGTTATTGCTCTTCCCACTATATTTGAAAAAGTAATTCCAAATAATTGAGTAACTTCATTTAAGAGAAGTGGCCGTTTTTCACCAAGGAGCCCTACTATAAAATTTTGACTTTTAACATATTCAACCTTTTTAGCTGTTTCTACAAATGGTGCTCTTATAAAGATACCTTTTGATAATCGTAAATCTGCTGATTTGTTATATAGTTCTACAGAATCATAGATGCGTTTTGAAAAGTAATCCCTAATATCAGAACGGGCTATTTCATTTAAAATTAATGTGTAATTGTGCATTGAAACTCTTGACATGTATGATAAATATGCCAAGTAGAAAGTATCTGAAAATAAACGTGGGGCATTAATATTAACATCATTATCTGTAAATCCATCTGGCAAAGGAAATCCTGACTTATTAAACAATCCAGTAATTTCTGTGAGATGTTGATTTGATTTATCAAATGTTTGCTGTAAAAGGTCACGTATTTCGTTATCTTCTACTCTATTTAGAAAATAGCTAAGAACTCTTACTTTTAAGCTTTCACTCATATAGGCATTCCATAGCCCTGCTATTTCAGATGAAATTAGTGGTATTGTTGTTTTTTCATTCATAAATAAAAACCTCCTCTATAACTTTTACAGTTTTATCTTTAATTAAATTAATCAAACGCTATAGTTCTTATGATTAAATAAAATGATTTGTAAATATTATATTCTACATAATATCAGTATTTACAAATCCATTTTATTTAATGCTATTATATGGTATTTTCATTAAAAAAAATAAAATATGAGGACTTATAAGTGCAATACCCCAAGCATACAATGGCTTTTTGTAATGAAGATATAATACTGAGAACAATATATAATTAAATATAAGAGAAAACCATATATTCCAACCGTTATGGTGAGTGAAATATCCCAATGTCATACCAATAAATTCTGCTATAGTGAAAATAACAACATAAAATGAAATATGAGTAATGCTTTCCGTTATTTTCTTTGGAAATTTAGGAATAAATAGCATTACTATACTTGGATATACTGTTATAGAAATAAATAGATCACAAAACGTATGATTTAATATTTTTGTTTCATACAACCACAATGTATGATTATATGTTAAAAGAATACAAACAAAATTACTCAAAATAAAAAATAAAATTGTTGAATAATATTTTCTCCAATTTCTCCAATCCCCGAATTTGTAGCAGATAGCAATAAATACAACTGCAAGAAATATATGATACATAGAAGCACCTGCCTAACTTGAATATTAATGATAATTAAATTTAAGATTAGTAATGCCCTAATTTATTTGAATTATAAATTAGGGCATTTTAATAAAGTTCGTTATTTATACCTTTAACGAACTTTCCCTATATACCTAGCTTTCATGACCTCATTAGATAATAAACGAACTTTTTGTTGATGTAATACGAACTATTTAATTATTATGTTCAGCTTTATACTTAATCCAACATTCAAGACATAACCTCACAATTTTTATTTTATCTATTTTTCTCAACACCACAATAATCGCATGAACATATACTTTTAGTACTATCTGAATTGTTTATATAAGCACTTAATCTATCCTTAATTAAGGTAAAACCTTCCTCTGAAATGTAGGTGACCCATTTCTTTTTACTCTTATACTGCTCCATGTTTTAGTTTCAAATGTTTATATATTGTGACTTTGCTTAATTTAGTTATATCAGATATTTCAGTTATCGTTTGTAACATATGATTCACCCACCTTCCAGTTTTTTAGTCGGTAATTAAAATATTAGATGAAACAACAACGGGTTTTGTTTTTCTCCAGTTGTTGTTTTATATAGTTTTAATAAACAACATAGTTTTAATACCTTTATGGACCATTCAAATCATTGATACGACTAAGTTTGAGTATGTGAAAGGCAACTTATTTACGAACAAAGGCAACCTATTTACGAACAAAAACCTTTTGAAAGGCAACCTATTTACGAACAAAGGCAACCTATTTACGAATAAGGCAACTTATTTACGAATAAGGCAACTTATTTACGAACAAAGGCAACCCAATTTGCAGTAAGTTGTTGACAACCTATTTGTTGGAATGTTATAGTTGCTTTACAGGGGTGACTGGAAAATGATAACAGATTTATCAAAAGCAAATAATAATTGGATATATCAAAGTAATAAATTAATTGAAGCTTCCTATTCATTTACAGTATTGGAGCAAAAATTGATTAGATTATTAGCAAGTATGATAAAAAAAGATGATGTTGAGTTAAAAGAATATCAATTTGCAGCAACTGATTTAAGCAAGACATTAAACATTCACAAAAGAAATATTTATAGAGAGCTAGATAGTGCCACAGATAAATTAATGGCAAGATTTATAAAAATGAAAAATGATGATAAGCAAGAGTTTGATAAATTTCATTTGATAAAAAAAGCAAAATTACGAAATGGAATATTAACAATGAAAATTGATGAAGATATGAAGGATTTTTATTTGAAATTAAACTGGTATACCAAATATCAACTAAAAAACATAATGCAATTTAAAAGCACTTATTCATTTAGACTTTATGAATTATTGAAACAATATGAGGCTATAGGTAACAGATCAATTACTATTGAAGATTTAAGAAATGGATTAGATATTGATAAAAAACAGTATCCCAAATATTCAAATTTAAAGCAAAAGGTAATTAATACAGCTCAAAAGGAGATAAACTCATGTACAGATATATTCTTTGACTTTGAAGAAATAAAACTAACTAGAAAAGTACTTAGTTTAAAATTTTATATAAAAGGTAATAAATCAAGTATAAGGGGCATAGATGAAGTTTGTGCAACTGTTGAAAGCAAATGTACCTACAAAGAAGAGAAGTTCAACACGGAGCTTATAAATGCAGTTAAAACTATATTCAAAGAGAAAATAACAGGGCTAGAAGCTAAATCTATAATAGATACTGCCAAAGGGGATATAAATATCATCAAAGAAAAATATTCCCTATCTCAAAATGCAACTAAAATTGATAGTATAGTTGGGTGGATGCTCAAAGCGATCAAAGATGATTATCAAGTTCCTAAAAGCAAAATTAAAACTGGTACTTTCAATAATTATGAACAAAGAGCATATGATTTTGATGAACTAGAAAGGAAATTGTTAGGTTGGGATAAACAAGAAACGGTTAGAGATACAGGGGAAGAATTTCAGCAGTTATCGATGAAATAGTAAAATCTGATTATATAGTTAGAGAAATGTTAAAGGAAAAAAAGGTTATAAGGAAAAACTATTTAACAGATACAGGACAATTTTCTCTTAACGCAATGGCGGAATCAACTAAAGTAGTTAGGGTTGCCATAGAGAAAATCATGTAATTTAAAAAAAATTTAGATCAAATAACTCATATAAATCCCTCACTCAATTTCGAACAATATTCCCTAGGGAGGAATAATTCCTAGTGAAGTATAGCACAGTAGACTTTACTAGCGTAAAAGACATAAAGCATTGAATTAATATGTACTGAAACATTGAAAACTTGAAAACCAGTCATAGAGCCATCTCCGTGTGTCTATACGTATTACAATTTAACATTTTATAGGTGTTATCGTATATCTTTACGTATCTTAAAATCACATAAAATCTAACTATTATTGTCGCTAAACGACTGAAGTAATTTATATTTTAATGAATTAAAAAATTTAGTTGTCTTTAGGGATGAATGATTTTTTTGTATTGTGTACACAGTCGTATTTTAGTTTTAGATTTTTCTATCTGAATATGGGTGCACTCCCTTTCTCACTATTTTATTTGTGAAATAGCATATTTATCTTTTTTTAAAACCAACTGAAAAAATGGAAGTGGTCAGAGTTTTTTGCTGACAAGGTGTCCGTTTTTGAAGACGGTAGTTATTTGTGGATCGGCTCCAATATTTTAGAATTATCTACGGGGGTAGTTGAAAGTCAAAATATCCTTGCAAAATGAATTATGTTAATATATAATAGGTGGAAGTTAACAATACGTAGCAAACATATGTTAACACTTTTATACCAACGTTTTACATGAAACATTGTGTTAACGTAATTAAACGGGAGGTATTTTTATAATGGCAGATGAAAAAAGTACAGTATTAGGAATTAGAATTGATACGGAAGAACGCAAAAGATTTGACGAATTTGTAAGTGAGGAAGGTAAAAATAATAAAGATTTTCTTAATACATTACTAAATTTATATGAGTTAAACAAAGGAAAAGTAAAAAATATTAATTTAGTAGGTGACATTGACGTATTAGAGGGATACACAAACAAAATACATCAAGCATTTATTAATATAATTGATAAATTGGAGAGCCAAAAGAGTGATATTGCAGATGATGTCCAAAAGAATTTGCAAATATACAAAGATAAAGTTAACTCATTAGAAAATGAAATTGAATCAATAAACCTAATGAATTCAATAAATAATAAAGAGTTAACAAGTGTAAACAACGATAATAAAACATTAAAAGTACAATACAATCAATTACAAGAAAGTTTACAGGATAAACTAACTATTATTAAGGAATACCAAGGTAAGAATAATACTCTTACAGGCATACTTGAAGAGTATAAACAATATAAAGTTGAAGTGGAAAAGTATAAGAAGTCACTTGAAGATACTCAATCTAAAAATATTGAATTGAAAGAAAGCATTAAAGACAAAGATTTTACTGTTAGTAATCTAGGCAAAGACATTAAGAATTTAAAAGAAGATCATGAGAAGGCCATTAACGGATTGATTAAGAGCCAAGAGCAGTTAAAAGACAAGGCAAGTATAACGTTGGATAAGGCATTATTAAAACTACAAAAAGAACAACAGGAGCAGTTAAGCCAAAATCAATTGAAACATAATGCAGCGATACAAGAATATCAAAGTAAATATAAATCACTATTAGAGGAACTGGAAAAAAAGAAACCAACTCCAAGAGTTAAAAAAGATAGTGCAGCGGGAAAAGTAGTTAAATAATATATTCTTTGTTCCATGCTGTATCTGTTTTGATATTTCACCATGGCATATACAATAACGTTTTTTCAAAACCGACTTGTCGGCTCGCTTTTGCTTGCAAAAGTTTTCAGAAGTAAGTTGACCGCAGGGGAAATCAAGTGGGTATTATTCCTATATGTAGACCGAGGGTGTCCTGTGTAGCTAGTAAGCTCAAAGAAGCAGTAACAACCCAAATATATTTAGATGATTGAAAACTCTCAATAAGAGCATAAAAAATCACAAGCGAACGCAAAATATTTGCTTTTTATTATGACTAAATACCCAACAGATTACAAACCTTGTAAATTTGTAATTTTGAAAACCTATACTATTATTATGTCCGAATGTTATATGCAGGTAAATCTTTATTATTTATATATCGAACCTAAATAATAAAATGCTATCCATCTTCCACCTAAGAGGATGGGAGAATACGCATAAGAAAAAGTTAAATAAAAAATTATTTATTTAAATCATTGTATGTCAGAAATCCACACATTGGGCTAGCACTTTTTACAGCACTTACAATTGCTTTCTCCATAACCCTTGCAGCTAAAAACCCTACTACATTTAAATCCGCTTCAACATCACCTGTTGCCATTGTAAATATTGTATCTCCATCAAACATTGAATGTGCAGGTCTCATTGCTCTCCCATATCCATTATGAGTCATGGATGCTAACTTATTTGTCTCACATTTATTTAAATTTGCATTTGTTACAATCACTCCTATAGTTGTATTACCGCTGAATAAATTATTCTTGTAGCTATATTGATTTGCCATAATATCCTCAGTACACCCAAGTCCTTGTTTATCCTTATCTAAAACCCCAGCAATTAATTTGCCCTTATCGGTATCATAAATATCTCCAAAACAATTTACTGCAACTATTGCTCCAACCATTAAATCACCAACCTGGACACAGTATGTTCCTAAGCCGCTTTTCATTGAATGGTCCGCACCAAGGACTTTTCCAATTGTAGCACCCGTACCTGCCCCAATGCATCCTTCTGGGCATTCACTATCTGTTGCATTTTCACAAGCTTCGTAGCCCATTTTTTTATCAGGTCTTATTTTATAGTCTCCACAAGTAAGATCAAATAAAACTGCACTACAAACTATTGGAACTTTTGTTACTTGAACATCAAATCCCACTCCATTTTCTTCTAAGTACTGCATTGCTCCAGAAGCAGCATCCAACCCAAATGCACTTCCGCCTGAAAGCATTACAGCATGAATTTGCTGAACCAAATTTACCGGATTTAATAGGTCTGTTTCTCTTGTTCCTGGCGCCCCCCCTCTTACATCGACTCCAGCAGTAGCTCCATTTTCACATATAATAACAGTACAACCTGTCGCTGCTTTTAAATCCTGAGCATTTCCTACTTTAATGCCTGCTATATCTGTTAATCTAATGATCTTCATAATATCTCCATCCTCTATAAACAATATTAGCTCCGTGTAAATACTTTAATCAATGCAATTATTACTCCAGTTACACCTGAAGGTTTATTATAGGAATTTTTTAACGAAAAATTGGTTCTAAAAGACAGTAGATATGTTATCAAAACTTATATCAAAAACACACTTGCAAATACCTCCTATTATGGTAATATAAAATTATATTAGGATGATAAATTATGATATTTAAATATTAAGTGCTTTTGAATTGCGTCATTATTTTGCATTAAGTAAATTACAATAAAGTTCTATCCATTCATCAGTAGTTATACTATCAGCAACTGTGTAACCATTTGGTATGCCTCTTTCCATCAATATATATGGTTTAACTTCCATTACATCTCCAGTATCTAAGTTAATTAATTTTTCCAAATCTATTCCCCCTCGTATAATGAATAGGCTCGTATTCTGAAGTTGAGCAAAAAAAGTCTACACCTATATTTTAACATAAAGTGTAGTACTCATTGTAAATTTGCTCAATTTCTGAAACGAGCCTATTCATAATGCCGAACCAATTAATCCTTATGCTCAGCTTTATACTTAATCCAACATTCAAAACATAACCTCACAATTTTTGTTTTATCAATTTTTCTCATTTCAATCAAATTATTAATATGTTTTTCAACGCCACAATAATCGCATGAACATACCATTTACTACCCCTCCCCCTATAGTCCATATTCATTATATTTATTTCTTACATATTTAAAATAATTAGTACATATTTTGGAATATAAATATTCTAACATATTATTTCTTTTATAGTGCTAAATACTTATCAAAATAATTCTTAAATTTTTAACGTAGTACTAGTTTTATGAAATAGGGTATATGTATTAATTGAACCAAAAGTTACAATTTAACACTTAATAATCCCATGTTTAACAATTTATTGATATTATGAATTTATGGCAAAGTAGCATTTACATTGAGAGTGCGTGTGGCAACCTATACTTATTGCTAAGCTATTGTTTACAATGATTTGGTTAATATCTCATAACCATATGCACAAAGACTCAACTCAATTATAATGGAAACTCACATATGCTATTAATTAATATAAGGGTGGGAGGGTTTTCAGTTATAAAATACAATTACAAATATAATAGTCTCTAAATGTCTATTATATTTTGATAGAATTCTGTTTCACAAAAAAACAAACCAATATTATTACCATATCATTAATTCATCTGCTTGTTTTCTTAATTCTTCCCTAAAAATTGGGTGCGCTATAGAAATTAAATTTTCAACTCTTTGACGTATAGTACATCCGTGAAGTTTTGCAATTCCATATTCAGTTACTACATAATTAACTATATTTCTAGAGATTGTTACAATTGCTCCAGGAGTTAGCTGAGTTTTTATTTTAGATATAGTATCATTCTTTGTTGTAGAAGCAAAAGCAATTATGCCTTTTCCGCCTTTTGAATGGTAAGCTCCATATGCAAAGTCTGATGCTCCGCCTGTTCCCGAAAACTGCCTGCTCCCTATACTCTCTGAACAAACTTGCCCAGTTAAATCTATTTCAATAGCCGTATTTACTGATACCATATTTTCATTTTGTGCTATATTGAAAGGATCATTTACATATCTTGCCTGCATCATATGGATATCCTTGTTTTCTTTAAGGACATCATAAAGCAGTTCATCCCCCCACGCAAATGCACCAACTGTTTTTCCTGGATTAAAATTCTTCTTTTTATTAGTTACAACTCCTGCCTTAATCAGTCTACCCATAGAAGCAGTAATCATTTCAGTATGTATGCCTAAATCCTTCTTATCCAATAAGGCTTCACCAATAGAATTAGGCATTCCTCCTATGCCTAACTGAATACAGTCACCGTCATTAATAAGGCTTGCTACATACTCAGCAACTTTCTTTTCTGTTGATGAAGATAAAATCTGAGGTGCATAAGGCAGAGGCGTAGCTGCCTCATAAATATAATCAGCCCTATCAATATGAACAGCTGTGTCTCCATAAACACATGGAATATAAGAATTAATCTCAAAAATAACAAGATCAGCAGCATCCATACAATCTTTAGACCACTGTAAGTCAAAAGATAAGTATACATTACCATCTTCATTCATAGGTGAAACCGCACATACAAATACATTTGGCCTTCTACTTGCCACTATATCATCTCCAACTGAGTGGAGATTCATTGGAACCATTGAATACCTGCCAGATATATGACCTTTTCTGCAATCAGCATTATAAAAAAAAGTGATTATATCTATTTTTCCCTTTAAAGAATCATCTATCATCACAGGATATTCTCCCATCATTAACATAGCCCATAAACTAACATTTTCTACACGTTCTGCAATGTTGTGAAGATTCTTTAAAAAATGTGTTGGCTCACAACCATAAATACTAGTAGCAATTATATCGCCAGAGTTTATCAATGCTAATGCCCCCACTAAGGTTCCTAACTTTTCTTGATAATTTTTTTTATTTTGCATGTTGCATTTTCCTCCTTATTACATTTTATACTTATTATATATTTAAATCCAATTCTTTTAATATTGATATATTTTTAACTTTCTCTCATCCTCTTAAGTGTGGAAGATGGATAGCATTTTATTATTTAGGTTCGATATCTAAATAATAAAGATTTACCTGCATATAACATTCGGACATAATAATAGTATAGGTTTTCAAAATTACCGTAGGTACTACGGAAAGGGTTCACCTTAAAAACTCATAGCCTCGGAAACTGATGTATTCTAAAATAATTTCCTACTTTGTAGGTTAATACGGATTAAAGGAAGCTCTCACTTCTAAAGTGGTTAGTAGTTCACAGTACGGTCCTTGGATAAAAATTGACAGATTACATATAAACATGAAAATATCCTACAATGAGTAGAATGATTAAAATATCTAAAGATCTTAACAAAAAATAGTAAATCAAGCTTTTAATTCAGGATTTTTTACTATTTTTTGTATTTTTTTATAAATTCCAATAATGCCATAGAATAAAGATCCTGCATCTTAAATTGATTATTGTTTTTACAAAATTTTATCCAACCATTGTTAACATTATCATATACTTTTATTAGTCTACCCTTTAAATCGCCCTTAAACATGTCTTTATCAATTCTTAATTCATATGGTTCTATTAAATCAATAATACTTTTACTCCTGTTATTGTTTTGTATAAGTTCCTTTAATTGATCTTTCATTTCTAATAATTCTCTAACATCTGCTAATGCAGTTTTTAATTTTACGATATCATGGGACTCTAGTAAACTATTATTCTCATTTTTTACTATTGCTACCTCGCTTATACTTTCATTATCCTTTTGTATAACTTCCTCAACTGTTTCTATAGCTTGCTTCATGACTCTTGAATGATCTTTTAAAGTAATTTGATGTTGTTGTATCTTTATAGTATTATCTCTATAATATTGTTTTGTCTCGGCATTATAAACATAACCTACTTTAACAAATCTATCCCTAAATGTAGTCTTGCTCATTTTTAGATCACTAGCAATAATTCTTAAACTTTTATTTTCTGAAAGTTCACTATTTATATATTTAAGTTGCTCCACCAATTCTAAACTGTTAAAATCATTTTTTGTCATTATTTCACCTCTTATACAATTGTTATATTTATATTTAAGTATAACAATTGTATAAGTTATGCTTAAGTATAAGTTATACTTACGTATATTCTATGGATGATGCAAAAAATCCTTTTTTATTAAAACCTTGAACATATAAATTTTAATTAACAAAAAAATTAGGATCTTACCTAGAGGTCCCGCCAAATACCTAAATTTTTCAACTGCTAGTGCAGCTTTTCTTTTGTATCCTGGAATAAAACATTTTTAAACTATTAGTCAATTAAAAATAAAAGAAAGCTGATTATATCATATTAATAGGACATTAATTATCCTTATTTCATACTAAAATTTAAATTTAAAAAACAACAACTACAGTTGTTGTTTTAAGTGTTTTACAGTACTTTGTTTTAAATGCTTTGGATTGCTTTCTAGTCTAGTTATACCAATGCTTAAAAATTTTAAAAACGAGAAATCCGTACCCAATGACGAGAAATCCGTACCCAAAATTAATTTTAAAACGAGAAATCCGTACCCAATGACGAGAAATCCGTACCCAATGACGAGAACGAAACTAATTGTTGACTTTCGTTGTTTTAATGGTAATATATTCTTGCGGGGTGATTATATGGATAAGAATTATATAGTTAAAAAATCAAATTATTTTATTATGAATACAAGTTATGATTTAAGTCTCGAAGAACAAAAAATTATACTTACATTGGCTAGTATGGTTCAACCAAGTGACGAGGATTTTAAACCTTATAAGTTTAAAATATCTGAATTTATGAAACTTTTAGGTGTTAATACAAAAACAAAATATAGTGAAATACCAAAAATAACTAAAGAACTTATGAAAAAGGTTTTTGAAATTGAAGAAGGCAAAAAACTTATACAGACTGCTTGGCTTAGTGGTGCAATGTATGAAAAGGGAACTGGATATGTGGAGCTAACATTTAGTTCTTACTTGAAGCCTTATATGTTGAAACTCAATACTATGTTTACTCAATATAAATTATCTAATATTTTATCTATGAAAAGTAAGTATTCACCTAGGATATATGAACTCTTGAAATGTAATGAATTTAAAAAACAAGGATACATAGATATTGAAATAAATGATTTAAGACAACTTTTAAGAACTGAAAATATCTATCCGAGATATTATGATTTCAGAAGGTTTGTACTTGAATCAACTCAAAAAGAGTTAGAAAAATTAACTGACATAAGATTTGATTTTGAAGAACTAAAAACAGGTAGGAAAGTAACTAGCATAAAATTTTATATACATTCCAGTAGGCCTAATAAAACTAAAAATAAAGTTTGTGCTACTAAAGAGAGTAAATCTACCAGCGAAGAAGAAAAGTGTTCTCTAGAGCTTATAAGTACGGTTAAAAGTATATTCAAAGAGAACATAACAGGGTTAGAAGCTAAATCTATATTAGATACTGCAAAAAATGATATACATATTATTAAAGAAAAATATGTTTTATCTCAATACATAGAGAAAATTGGTAGCATAGTTGGGTGGATGATTAAAGCCATAAAAGAAAACTATCAATTACCTAAAAGAAAAGAAAAGGATGGTAGTTTTAATGATTATGAACAAAGAGCGTATGACTTTGATGAATTAGAAAAAAAATTATTAGGTTGGGATAAATAAAATGATTAAATTACCTGGCTAGGGTAAAGCGGGTAAAACCATACCCTATATATTATAGTTTAAAACCCATAGAATTTGAGTTGTTTCGAACCTCTTTAGCTGCTTTTTCAATTTCTTTCACTTCTCTAGCCTTGTCGGCATTATAAATTTCTTGATTTGCCATATTCACTAGTTTATTATAGTCATCTAATTAAATTTAATATTAGCAATTAAAATGCTTTCCTTTTTCTTGACGTTTTCTATATTATCGCTATATTAGTCGTTACTTCTTTGACGGTCTCAACGTCATTTTCAAGTGTTTCCTTAGTCTTTTTTTAGGTTGCTTCAAGCTCTGCAACCTTTAGTTTTTTAAATTCTTGTATATCTAAATTAGTTTTTTCACTTCCAATTCCACTCAATGAATATCAAAACCCTTAGATTGCATATGTTTAAGCAATTCATTTTGTAGATTTAATAATCCTTTTCGGTCAAAGATAATCTTATCATGATATGGAGGTGATATTACATCTGAAAAGGGTCTATGTGAATGTTTTAACAATATTCTTGCAAAAGGCATTATGTTATTATATAATAAAAACAAGTTAACAGTATAAATAAAGACCGTACAAGTCTAAATTATGATCTGCAAAATGAGAATTAAAGAAATAATCAAAGATAGTTATAGTGTCAATAAAGGAATTAGAAAAGATGCTATAGTAATTTATGATGACGTTTACAACATTGCAAAAGCTTCTGAATTAGCTTTGACAAAACGGGTATCTGCAAAAGAAGCATTTTATATGGAAATAGTAACTGAAGTTTGTTCAGTTGAGGAACTTGAGGAGAAAACAAATAAGATTGTTTTGAAAATGGCAAACGGCCTTGCAGTTTCATACAAAAGAATTAATTTATAAAGCTCAATTTTTTGATCTTGAAGAATACATAAAAGAAAAAGTGAAATATCTAAATGACACTTTTGAACATATAAACGAACATTCCTATTAAAAAGAGGAGGATTATTATGAGTTGGCAAGATATTTATAAAAGTAAATTGGTATCAGTAGAAGAAGCCGCAAAAAAAATTGAATCTGGTGATAAAATTTGGTTTGGTGCATGTTCAGCAGCACCAATACAACTATTAGAAGCTTTAGCTGATCGTGTAGAGGAACTTGAAAACATTGATATTTCTAGCATCCTGGCGATGTATCCTTTTAAATTTTTACAATCACCAGAATTTATTGGTAAACTTAATTATCATACACTTTTTTATGGACCTTTTGAAAGAAAATTTTATAAAGTAGGAAACGTAGATATTTGTTCAGTTCATTTATCTAGAGCTTACTTGGCAATCAGAGATGTGTTCAAAGTTGATACATTCTTAGCTGATGTGTCAGAACCAGATGAAGATGGTTACATGTACTATGGAGTTACGGGCGTAGCATGGAATGGTGTAGTTGCCGAATATGCAAAAAAGAAAATTGTTCAAGTGAATAAAAAACAACTGAAAATAAATGGAACAAAAAATAAAATTCACGTTAGCGACGTAGATTATATTTGTGAGTATGACCATCCGCTCCTAGAACTATCACAGCCTCCTATTAGGGAAACAGATAAGAAAATAGCATCTTACATTATTCCATTAATTCCTGATGGAGCAACCTTACAAGTAGGGCTAGGCGGTATTGCAAATGCTGTAGCCTATGGTCTTGAAAACAAGAAAAATTTAAGTGTTCATACTGAAATGCTTACAGATTCTATGGTGTATTTAGCTAAAAAAGGTATAATAAACGGGAAAATTTTAGCAGGATTTGGTTTAGGTAGCCAAGAATTATATGAATATGCAGCTGAAGGAAAGGTTGAAATGGCCCCTATTGAAACTATTAATGATCCATATATTGCTGGCAAAAATGACAATTTCATGTCAATTAACAGTACACTTATGGTGGACCTTACAGGTCAGGCGGGTTCAGAGTCAATTGGTTTTTCTCAGTTTAGTTGCACAGGTGGACAACTTGATTATGTAAGGGCTGCTAGCATTTCAAAAGGAGGAAAGAGCTTTCTTTGTTTATCTTCCACTGTTAAAAATAAAGATGGCAGCATTGGATCTACAATTAATGTAACTCTACCTGCGGGTCAGGTTATTACAACTCCAAGATCAGATGTCATGTATGTTGTGACCGAATATGGTATTGCAAATTTATACAATAGGTCTATTAAAGAAAGAGTTGAAGCTATGCTTTCTATTTCACATCCTGATTTCAGAGAAAAACTAAGACAAGAAGCAATTGATTCAGGATTAATAACAAAATAAAAATACTAAAGTCATAAGGTCAATAAATATTATATTAATAAACTCTTTATTATTTTTACACATCTTCACTTACAAACTCGTCAAATATAAAAAATTTCTTTTCCTAAAGATAGCTAACTTTTTAACTCATTAAAATATAAACTAATTCGGTCGTTTAGCGACAATAATAGTTTATATTTTATATAATTTTAAGATAAATAAATGTATACGATAAATCCTATAAAGTATAAAACTTACGGTACTATGATTTTCATTAAATATCATTTGGATTAAAAACAATTTCATATAAAATTGTTTACGACACTCTAAAATCGATTTTAAGCAATTTTATATTTAAACAATGTAATTGTATCTAAATAAATATAAAATTGTTTAAAGCCTATCACAGTATTCTTTTTTTGCTATAATATACGACTGAAGATCATGAGTTAGCGGTCCAAATTTTCATTTAGGGTGTTTTTACCTTACCCGCCAAAAGGGTATATTAGCATATTGAAGTTTATGAGTTGGGAGCAAACTGATACCCCCATGCCTAAAGGCATGGGGTTCTTAGATAAATTAACTTCCCCTATACTCTTATCTATTAAGAATCTAATAAATTACAACATATAGGAACTAATTAACTTCTCTAAAACTTTCACTATCAATCATCCCGACGGACAAATTGACGATAGTATAAGGCTCATATCAAAACCTTTTATTTCATTTTAAATACCCATACTACTTATCGAATTAATGCCACTATTTTTTATTCTTAATATTTCTTTATCGTGAAGTTCTTTGAAATTATCAAATTCCCTAAAGCATAAATCTTTATCCACTTCTTCTAAATTATCTTTTACGTTCATTATAAGGAAACTACTATAACAGTCTCTCTGTATTTTAAATTTTCCAAAATCATTCCATCTCTCAGATAGTTCTTTTTTTATAAATTTATCTTCTATATGATTATACTGACTAGCCCTAACTTTATAAGTGTTAATTTTAGTTAACTCCGTATTATTCCATTTCAATTTATTATCCAATATTGTTAAAAACATTGATGGAGCTTTACTGGATAAACTTTTACCAAATCTCTTTTTCTTATTATATTTACCATTTTTATTCTTAGTAATTTCTTTTGCTCTTGATTGAAGTCCTTTATAATTCATAGTTTCAACTAATATTCTATTACCTAAAGAAATTATACGATTGGCTAACTTCTCATGACTTTGCTTTCTTTTGCAAGCCTGTTTGCGTTGAATTTCCCTTAACTCATCTTGGGTTCTAACATATTTTTTAGATTTGATTCAGGTCAATTTAACACCATATTTTATAGTGCCATTTTCATTGAAGTTATTAGGATTATTATTCCTACGCTTTCTATCTAATTTTCTAAGTAGTATCAATTTTTCATGTTCAATATTTTCAATCTCTGGACATAATTCTAATAATTTAACTTCTTTTTTGCTTGATATAGCCAATGTACGTGTGCCAATATCAATTCCTACATTTCCTTCACCTATACTGTGTTTAACTTCTCCAGTTTCTTTATTATATTTAATTGGTGGACTTCCTTCTAAAACCAATTGGACATAATACTTATATTTACCACGAATTAACTTTCTAACTACTCTACAATATTTAATTTTATTTAATAATGATATATGCGCATATTCATCATTTTTATCTATAATTACATCTATCACTAATCCATTCCATGTTAATTTATTATCTACAAATCTAAGTCCGGTTTTATTTGATTTCCCTTCAACACTATTCATTTCTCCATATTTTTTAAAATAAACTCTATTTGATTGATGGAGCATTAATTTTTGGAAAGCACTAAAACATCTTGTCGCTATTTTTTGAGCAGTGAAGCTATCTATATTATCTTTAAAATGTTTCTGTATAAGCTTAACGTACCTGTGAAGTGAATATTCTGTCAAACCATTATTTTTATTTGATTTGTTGAATTGTTTATTACGTTCTTTGCCTTTAGTCATTTTAACTACTTTTTTATACTCTTTAGATTCTTTCATATGATTATATCTTTTATATAATTCACCAAGGCAACTATTAAAAATATTTCTACTTATTTTTAATCTTTTATCTAATATATCCTCTTGATATATTTCTGTATCTAATTTTAATGTTAAAATATAATTTGATATGATATTCATCTCACTTTCCTTTAATACCTTGTTTTTTGATTTTCTACATATTTTTTTATCGTGTCACTACTTACGTTTCCAGCAGTTGATATAAAATAACTTCTAGTCCATAAACTAGGCATTTTATTTAGCTGTGAAAATTCAGCTCTTAACACTCTACTTGTTACTCCCTTTATTTTTTGCATAATATCAGAAGGGCTTAATGATGGAAGACAATTTAAAAACATATGTGTATGGTCTTTATCACATTCTATTGCGATAATTTCAATATCTATCTCGTCACATACACATTTGACCATATGCTTAAATCTCTCTTCAACATTAGGTATTAAAAATATTTTTCTCCGATATCTCGGACAAAATATAAAATGATAATTAATTAATGATATTGTTGTTTTAGTTGTTCTATATTTATTTTCCATAATTCATTATAATACTTTTTCGTGTATGTAATCAATTAATATGTACACATATTGTTAAAAAAATTTTAAAACAATATGCTATCCATCCCACACCTTAAGGAGTGGGCTTTCCGCACAAACCTTGTAACTGGGATCAAGTTTTATGTGAAAACTAATAAACCTAAAATATCTAACAAGGTTTCTAGTAAGTTTGCAGATGCTGCTTCTGAAGTATCCGCTACAATAATGGAACCTCAAGAGAATAATTCACTCAAAAAAGTCATGAATATAATATCTGAACATAATATAACAAAACTTGAAGCTAAAAAAATATATGATAGTTCCAAAGGTAATTTAGACATTATATATAAAGTTTATCAAGATAAAAGAGATAAGCAAGCAGAAGGTATAGTAGGACTTATGATAAGTCTTGTAAAACCTGGCGTATATATAGAACCTAAGAAGAATTGTGCTAAAGGAAGCTTCAATGATTATGAACAAAGAGAATATGATTTTGATGAATTGGAGAAGCAATTGTTAAATGGTCCAGATGATAAAGATATAGAAAAAATATATAAGCAAAAAAATCTTGGTAAATATTTAAGTTTGGTCTTATATAGGAAATAGCTTGCGGAAACCGCCGTGGATAACAGTCTAGCTAAAAAATAGATAGAAAAAATCATGAAAAAAATAAGATTACTATAAAACAAATATTCGAAGCTTTGGAAATTGAATAAAGAAAAGTATCCAAAATAGGATTTACATGTAAAAGTAGATTTTGTAGTAAATGTAGGAAAAAGTAAATAAATGAATGGGTAGAAAAACAAGTGAATAAAATTTTAGATATACCACATAGACATTGTGTATTCACAATACCAGCTGAATATAGGAACTATTTTTACTGGAATAGGGAGAGTTTAAAAGATTTACAAGACATGGTATATGAGGCTATAAATGAGTTTGAAAATGGTGTAAACTATAAAAATAGAGAGGACTATCAAAAAAAAGAAAAGGAGTAAAAGAGGAGGAGTACTTTGGCAAAGTGGAATGATAGGAGTAGTTCATACGTTTGGAAGGAATGTAGGTTTTAATCCACATATCCATGCATTGGTTACAGAAATAAAAACAAGGGTAGAGAAGTTAAGGATCAATTTAGTGTATGCTAAAAATAAATTGGAAAAAGGAAATCAGAAAAATGAGTTACAGAGAATGAATGATTATTAATTTTTCAAAAGATCCGAGAAAGTGTATAAAATGTGACCAGCTAATGGAGAATATCTAAAAGCCCAATTATGAGTATCGCATATAAAGAAAAAGACCTAGAAAATCTAGGCCTTTTTCTTTATAACAAAAATATCTTAGAACTTGTTAGTGCTTGTAGAACCGCCGTTTACCGAAAGGTATGTTCGCTAAATAAATTAATTAGCTCCTACAGTTTTTCAATTATTACTGCTGTTCCTTGTCCACCACCTATACATAATGTAGCTAATCCTCTTTTTGAATCCCTTTTAATCATTTCATATATAAGAGTTATAAGTATTCTTGCTCCGGAAGCTCCTAGAGGATGTCCTAATACTGTTGCTCCTCCATTAACATTTACTATTTCCTTATTAATTTTTAAGTCTCTTATTACAGCTAAGCTTTGAGCTGCAAATGCTTCATTTAACTCAATTAAGTCTATATCGCCTATTTTTAAATTAGCTCTTTCCAATGCAGTGTTAGTTGCTGCTACTGGGCCATATCCCATTATTGCTGGGTCTAGTCCTTTTGAACCAAAAGAAAGAATTTTTGCTAAAGGTTTGATTCCTAATTGTTTTGCTTTATCTGCACTCATTAATATCAATGCTGATCCTCCATCATTTAGTCCAGATGCATTTCCAGCAGTTACTGTTCCACCTTTTTTAAAAGCTGTTTTTAATTTTCCCAATTTTTCCATTGTAGAACCATTCTTAGGACCTTCATCTGTATCAAAAATCTTTGGATCGCCTTTCCTTTGAGGAACACTAAATGGAACTATTTCATCTTTAAATTTACCTGCTTCAATTGCTTTCATTGCCTTTAACTCAGATTCCAAAGCAAATTCATCTTGCATTTCTCTAGTAATGCCCCACTGCTCAGCTATATTCTCAGCAGTAACTCCCATATGATAGTTAAGGAAAGGATCAATAAGACCATCTTTGAGTAATGCATCCTGATTTTTAGCATCGCCCAATCTCTGGCCCCATCTTGCTCCTGCTAAAAGATATGGAGCATTAGACATACTTTCTACACCACCAACAACAACAACGTCATTAGATCCTGCTAGAATTGTTTCATAACCTAACGAAACACATCTTAATGATGAACCACAAAGTTTATTTACTGTAAAAGATGGTACCTCATATGGTATTCCTGCTCCTATAGATGCTTGTCTAGCAACGTTTGGTCCAACACCTGCTTGTATTACATTTCCCATAATTACTTCATCAATAATTTCTGGTTTTATTCCTGCTCTAGCAATAGCCTCTTTAACTACTGCAGCTCCTAAATCAGCAGCAGATACAGTCTTTAAACTTCCACCAAATGTCCCAATAGCAGTCCTAACAGCACTTACAATAACAACTTCTCTCATTTAATACGCCTCCTATATTTTTTGATATGTATTAATTTTTTATTTTTATAAAATTATCTAGTGTTAACAATGTTTTATATAATTGTTAACTTGTCTCTATTATATAATAACGTAATGCCTTTTGCAAGGATATTGTTAAAATATTCACAAAATTAGACCATTAGACTTTTTTCTTCAGAGGGGAACAGTACTGAAATACCAATTCATCTAGATGCTGGGTTTTCAATATCATGTGTGAAATGGGTATAAATCTCTTTGACATACGAATATCCCTCTAAAAATTCTGAATGCCACAGAACATAAATGGTTAAAGGTACTTTTGATTTTTTTACTTTATATTCTCCTCTTATTACAATTAATTCTTATATTTACCATTTTTACTATCTCTTTAAAAAACTCTTTTTTTGTTTCTTTTGGTTATCTTAATTGTAGTACTTGATTATTTTTATTTAGTTCCTGTTCTTGTTTTAATTTTTCATTTGAATTATTCTAGCTTTAGGTCTATGATATTACTTCCTCGGAGAGCACGAACTTTACGGAGTAAAGTATAGGTTGCTTTGTTCATTTGGAAATAAAGTAACTAATTAAATTTAACTAAAAATGAGACAAGGAGAAAATGGTTAAAGATACAGAGGAAAAATTCCAGCAATTGTTTAACATGAGTTATTTGATTTGTCATCTTCAAAAAATTGAAGCAAATGATGTCTAATAAGAGTTGATTTTATACACAATATATAAAATGAGCTTTGTAGTACTTTTTGAGAGATTTAATCATCCACCCCACTATATTCTCAATTTTAGCTACATTTTGATACTCGGTAGAATAGATATAAAATTTAAGAGCTATAACCTTTTTTCTTCAGCCCTAACAATTCGAACCTAAATAATAAAATGCTATCCATCTTCCACCTAAGAGGATGGGAGAATTACGCATAAGGGAAAGTTAAATTCTGTGTCTTCTGGCTGAATCATACCAGTTAATATAAGTATAATTTCCGTCCATAAAATCACATCATAAGAATATATTACCAAAATATTGCGATTATGTCAATGTTCTATCTTTTGCTCTTGATTGAAGTCCTTTATAATTTGTTTAACTAATATTCTATTACTTAAACAAATTATACGATTAGCTAACCTCTCATGACTTTACTTCCTTGTGCAAGCTTGTTCGTATTGTTTGAGTTGCTCTTTGAATTTATTTTTTTCACAATTATTATTTAAGTTTTAGAAATATTCAATAAAAAACACGTTTTTATATCTAGCTTTTAATTATTACTGATGAATTATGTTTATTTTTCAGGCTAAGAGGACTTTAACACTATAACAGAGAAGTATAACAATGCTTAAAATGTTAAAGAGTAGGTGTATTAGTATGTTGAATAGTATAAATGATATCTCAATATCACTAGGTGTATCAAAAATGACTATATATAGAAAATTAAAAGTGAAAGAGTTAAAGCCCCATATAATTCTTAAACAAGGAATACAGTACATTGATGATAGTGGTTTAACAATGTTAATTGGAATGTTAAAACCATCACGTGAAAATGTTAAGTGTGATGGTAAAGAGGTGGTTACTGATAATATAACAAATGATGAAATTGCAACTGATAAAGAGGATTTTATCAGTTCTTTAAAAAGTGAAATAGAATTTCTTAGAAGTGAATTACAGGAAAAAAACATACAAATAAGCAATTTAAATATTAGGTTAAATTCTGAACAGGAACTTCATAAAAACACACAGGTGCTTTTTAAACAACAACAGCAACCTCGGCAAGATATTCTTCAGCTAGAGGAACATTTTCAAAATTTAGATGATAAATTTATTGAAATTAAAGATAAAATGCAGAAGAAAGATCAGGAGCATAAAGGATTGCTCCAGAAGTTTTTTAAAAGATAATTTCTATGTTTAATGTTATAAGTTCCTATTTGCGATAAATAACGTACTTATAACATTAAACATTGCTAATAATACAAAAATATTTACAGGCTCTTAATTTATAAGACTTTTACACTTCTGTAATTATTTTTTAATAGTAAAAGAGCTATAAGCAAGTAGCTCTTTTTTCATTTGTTTATTCCCTAATTTATGTAAGAAATTATCTGGATTTCGCTTAGGAGACCTTCCCATTTATAATTAACTAATTAACTGCATTAAGTGTGCGCGGTCCAAATTATCAATACTATTAGCCAAAATAATTGTTTTTTCAAAAAAAATTGTTATATTGTAGATATATAAGCGATAATTTACATTTTTGTGTTTGATTTCTACAAAAAAACTAAAGGTTTTATATTTTAATCTCGATAATTAAAATGAGAGAGAATTTTTGAACGAAGGAATAATATTAGTTAGTTAATAAGTAAATAAGCTTATTGTCCTAATAATAGATTTATGAATGGAATTGTATTAATTTGAGTTATTGTCAACTAGTTGTATTGTAAGCATTAGTAAAAATAGTATACAAGGTACAGGTATAATAGCCAGAGGATAATTATACTATTTAATGCTTTAAATCTGAAGTCAGAAGTTTTAAAATATTATTTGTAAAAGGAGTTTTTATCATGATTTCAATAAATGGATTGGATTATTTAAAGGCAGTCGCTGAGCTTCAAGCTAATATTATTCCTGGAGGTGTTTTATTTGCAATTGTTGAAAGCGACACAATAACATGGAGAAAATCATCTGAAATATTTGACTTGGATTTTTTCAATGTTGGTGAAGTAATTAAAAGCGACAGTATAGTAAATAAAGCAATGAAGGATAAAAAAACGATAACGGCTAATATCCCACGTTCTCTTTATGGTATAAGATTAAAAACTATTGCGATTCCTTTGATTAATGATAACTATGAGGTTATCGGAGCTTTTTCTATGGTACTTCCGAGATTACATCCTATAGCTAAAGCATTCCCTGATTTTGCACCAATCGTAGCGGAGATGTTTCCAGAAGGGTCAACTATTATTATAACTGATTTACAAAAAATAATAAATAAAAAATCTTCGAAAAAGTTTGATGTAAATTCCTTACAAGTTAATAGTATTCTTCTGGAGGAGTCTATGTCACTAAAAACGATACAATCCAAACAACCTATTATAAAGGAACTGGACGCTTCAATATATGGTATGCCTGCCCTTCAAGCATGTTATCCATTATTTGATGAAGACAATTCAAACCAAGTTATTGGATGTTTTGCAATAATCACACCAAAGAATGCTGCAACAAATCTACGTAATATGTCAGAAAATCTTGAAGTCGGTCTTACCGGAATAGCTTCTGTTATTGAGGAATTAGCTGCATCGTCATCCAGCATACATACTAATGAAATGGAACTTAATAATGAGATTAAACAAATAATTAACCTTTCAGAAGAAATAAATGAAGTATCTTCTTTCATTAAAAAAATTGCAGATGAAACAAAGATGCTTGGGCTAAATGCAGCTATAGAAGCAGCGAGAGCTGGAGAGGTAGGAAGAGGGTTTGGCGTTGTTGCAGAAGAAATAAGAAAATTGTCTGAACAATCTAAGAGTACGGTTCCTAAAATCAAGCAGTTAACTGATAACATAAAATCAAAAGTTAGTGACGCAAGTGAAAGAAGTCAGAGTTCATTGGCTTCAAGTCAGGAACAAGCAGCCGCTACCCAAGAAATTACAGCAAGTGTTGAGGAACTAACTTCTATGTCCGGAGAATTAAATAAAATTGCACATGATCTATAAATTGAATGTGTCTTAGAGTCAGAGTTTTTATCACCAAGAGTAGATTGAAAACTGTTGCTGCAAAGATTATTCAATATAATAAAATGTTATATTGAATGTTACCTATATGTTCTGATACTCCCATGCCTAAAGGCATGGGGTTCTTAGATAAATTAACTTCCCATATACTCTTATCTATTAAGACTGTAAATAAAAAATCCCCTGGGTTATCCCCAGAGGTTTCTTATTATTTAACTTTTCTATAATCCTACTATCATTATAGGACACTTTCATACTCATACTATTTACATCTATTTGAAGTCTGTCAATATTATCATCAATAAGTTATATGTTCAGAATTATCTTTATATCCGTCCAAAAAATCCTCACTGGTAGAGAGAAGTTTTCCATCTATCCTTGCACCTAATTTTTTAATCTCATTTTCAAGACCATCAAGTCTATTATCAACATTATTAAATTTATCAGTGTGACTTTTAACCTCTTTTCTAATTTCTTGAACGTCAACATATATTTTTTCTAATAGGTCAAACATTTTATTCTCATCCATAAATATCACCTCATTTTCATAGTATATCATATTATATCCATTATCGGACAAAGTAATCGCAATAAGGGCATAAAAAATCGCAAGCGAACGCAAAATATTTGCTTTTTATTATGACTAAATACCAACAGAGTATAAAGTTACTTTGTCCGCAACCTAATATTATAAATTGAATTTTGATTGTTTTATTTTTCTCAACTAACCAAATACCATATACAATTAAACCTTAATTTTTCAGTACGCATGGATGCTGGTACTTACCCACATTAACATGCTAATATACCTTTTCGGGGGGATAGGCAAAAACACCCAAGTAAGTAATTATAATTGTTTTTTGATTTTTTCTTTAAGTTCAGCAAAGACCTTTTTATCTTTACTTCTTATATAATTTTCTGACATTGAAATATTCTTTATATATATTTCAAGAACTATTGTTTCTTTAGAATAATCATAATTACTTATTTCTGGTGTATTATGATATATTTTTTCTGCACTAATATAGAAACTCGGAGCATATTTCCAATGTTTTCTATTTATCCTATCGACTCCTGTATTTTTTTCGTATGCAACCATAATTTTCAATGCTTTATTTTTTTCGTTTTGGGTCTTATTGAATTCATTCAATAAGTTCTTTGCTCTATTTTCTGAATAACTAGCTACAAATATGTTAATTTCACTAAATTTATAAAGCGTTTTTAGTTCGGAAATCATTTTTAAATATCCAAAAGCAGTTTTCGTATTTCCAGTATCAAGTATTACAAATTGTAGTTTTTCTTCTTCAAAATAAACAACTACTTTACTTTTATCATACATATTTAAAATTTTCTTCTCTAAATTAAAATACTGCTCATCAATTTTCTTGTTTTTTTCTTGCTCTTTTTTATATTCCTCTACTTGATTTTTAAAATCATTATATTTCTTAAGAAAAATAGCTGATGGAGCTTTAGTCTTCTCAATTTGTTCTTCAACTTTTTTTTCTAATTCAATACAGAAATTGTTTTTTTCTAATTCATGTTTTAGTTCAATTATTTCTTCTTGAATTTCTTTTTTCCTTTTCCATTCTAAAACACCTAAATTTTGAAATTCTTCTTCCAGGACTTTTAGTTTTGTGTCACCTTGAATTTTAAATTCATGCAAATTACTTTCTTGGTGCATAAACTGAACCCCTAATACCTCTTGTAGCAATTGTATCCTCTTATTTTGCACTATAATTATTTTGTTATATTCTACTCTGATAGCTTCCATTTCTTTTTTTATTTCAACAATTTTAATAATATTGCTTTGCTTATAAAAAGATTCTTTCAAATTATTAATTAATTCTTCTTTTAAAATCATTTGACCTTTACCCTTAGCAATAAGTTCAAATTTAAGGGCAGAGCTCATTAACACCTTCTCACTTGGGTATTTATTAACTTTCAAAACACTTATTTTATTCTTTACTACACCGGTGTAATCTTTAGGATCATCTTTAAGTAGAATATATTTCATGGCCGTATCTGTAAGATATATGTATTTGTAATTATTATTAAGTGTTTCGGTTTTTATAAGGCTCATATCTTCCATGTTTTTAGCAATAGCTTCTCCTTTTTCAAACAATCTTTTAAACTGATCTAAAAAGCAGTAATTACCTGCGTTTTTAAGGAGTAACAAATATCTTTCATATTTAAATTTTGCTTGTACAAAACTCTCTAGGCTAATAATATCGTCTCTTACCATAGCTATCATTTAAACACACTCCATTCTGCTGCACCCTAAATACTGAGTTGCTATTTCTTTTTTCAACTCTATTATTGAGCTTGTATAACTACTTCCAACAGATTCTATCGCAATAGTTTCCTCGTTTACTTGTACGGTTGCATCTGTACACGTTTTTAACCCTCCGTTTTCACTTAATGAGGGATTTTTTTCATATATATCTTGTATCAGCTCGCCTTCATGTCTCCAAGTTGCTTGGACACTCTCTGGTAAATTGTAATAAGCTTCAGTTAATTTTAAATCATGGTTTAAGTGATTAGTTTGAGCTACGCAAAATGAGGTTGTTCCTAGTTCTTGTCTACACCACTCCTTGCCAACTTTATCTAATTGTATAATAAGTGTATTTTTACCTCGTACAATATGTTTTGTAGTTTTAATATAACCCGATTTTTCAAGTTTTTTCAATCTCTCCCTCCCTAAATTACAATATCCTTTTGCTTGTTGTGCATTAGATAATCCAGTTCTTGATAATTGCTTTAAAATACTTGTGTCTCTACCCGTTAGTACTTTTACCTTAGTGCTTTCTCGTGGCATACTATTTCCTCCTTACTAAAATTTTTTCATAATAGGTTTTTTTATCTAAAATCTCTATATCCTTTCTATTTTCAAAAAACTTTACTATATCTTTAAAATCATACTCATTTACATCAGTTGTTTTAGCCTTGTCAGTATGTTTAAAAGTTTCAATGATTAAAAAAACACCTTGGACACCCTAAGAAGCTCTTCTAAAACAAAATTTAAGCGTTTTGAGGCTATAAACATAAGAACATAATTACAAAGAACAATATCAAATATTTTATCCTGATAATGAAGTCCATTTTCTATATCTCTTCTACAAAAATCAACTCTAAAATTTTTGCAAACAAGTGGCTCTGGAATATTTTTATCTATTCCCCATAAGCTTTTAAATCCCATTTCATAAAATAATCTTAAATTCCTAAAATGTCCTGTTCCAACATCAAGAATTTTATTATCTTTAATATTTAATTCACTAAAATATCGTTTAAGAAACAATAAATTATAATTCGAATAATGATTTCTTAAGTGATTATTTATATTTTTAGCCATGTATTAACCTTCTTCTTATAACTTTAATTTTAGCATTAGCACTCGGGGTAAGTGAGTTATTTTCAGACTCAATTTATTGAGCTTGCTTTTCATTTATGAAAAGTCTTTAAATTGCAATATGAGTGCGCAGCCGATTATTTCCTCTCTTAAACCCGAGTGCATAACGAAAAAACAATATATATTTAGTATATATTGTTGGTATAACTATGTTTTAGTTATGAATTGTATATGTAAATTATATAGACTTACGTATGTAGACCTAAACGTGATTTATTTACATACACAATTGTATGCTATTAATCTAAAATAACAAAGGCACAGAAGGGTTTCCCATTGCCTTTGTGGTTAAATATATAACCATAAGATTTATTAAATATGACTCTGAAATATAACAGGCACACAATATAATTTTCATATTATATTGTATGTGGTTTTTAAAACTTTTTATATCCAATTTAAGCTAATCACAGTATACTTAAAGTGTGCTAATGTTTTTATCCAAAGGAGTGAGGATATGATGTTAATGGGTTTGATTATAATTTTTATAGGAATAATTTATTTGATTTATTCTATTTTATTTAGAAATAAAGTAACAATATATCATAAGAATAATAAAATGATTATTCTTAATAAAAAGGGCTATTTTAAATTACAACTACACTTTTCAATGATAACATTCTTATATTTGGTAATAACAGGAATATTGGTAATAACAATAACTAATATTAATACAAGTTATATAATTCTATCGGTATTAATTTTTCATTTTATAAATTTTTTCTTCAAAATCACAAGTAAAAAATTAGAATATATCAGCTATAAATAATGCATAAATGAGTGTATATTCTCAATTAGACACCTTTTATGCAGTGAAATAAAGACTTATTTCATATTAAAAGAGCATGAATGAGGTTATAGGCTAGTTATATGGTTTTATTAAATGTCGTGAAGGGAATAGGTTTGCTTTCAGATGTTGAGCCGACAAAAGCTATCATCCTAAGTATATACTTAAACGATGATAGCTTCGAAAGTTGCTCAATGTCTGAAACAAACTTTTGAACGAT
>Ga0209430_1000712_pt1 | contig 30693 bp, 28 predicted proteins | sample BarGraIncub1133A_FD_184504 | JGI IMG/M metagenome (GOLD analysis project Ga0209430, IMG submission 184504) | Arctic peat soil microbial communities from Barrow, Alaska - Barrow Graham LP Incubations 11-33A (SPAdes) (version 2) | ecosystem: Environmental > Terrestrial > Soil > Wetlands > Peat... | reverse complement strand
GAATGAGGATGAAGAGGGCAAATACAAGTATTGCATGGTTGGGTTTATAATAGAAAATACATTAACTGAAAATGGGCACGTAGCCAGAGGCGTGTGCAATGTTGACAAGGCTGGGCATCTGATAGACATTCATGAAAGAACCAAAATAATGAAATTTGGTGATGAAACCAAATATACGCAGGACGAGCAAAATTGGATCGTTATACCAAAGAAGAGCATTGTTTCGATGAATACTTGGGGATTTAACCAAAGTATTTTCAAGGAGCTGGAAGAGGGATTTCCAGTTTTTCTTAAAAATAGTCAGGACAATATATTAAAAGCAGAATACTTTTTACCCACTGTCGTAGACAATTTAATTAAGGCTGGGAGTACAGATGTAAAGGTACTCTCAACTACCGATAAGTGGTATGGCGTCACCTATCAAGAAGATAAACCAATTGTCAAGAAGTCAATAGGTGACATGGTACTGGCCCAACAATATCCGCAGCGACTTTGGGAGAATTTAAAACCCGAACATTAAATTATAAATAAATTTTATAAATATACGTAGAATTTTTTGCTTTAATTGAGAATTTACAGATACCATTTTCCTTTTTATATCATTTATGAAATAGATATTGAAAAATAGGAATGCATGTAATATAATGTAAAATATTATAAAATACCTATGAAGTGAGGGAGATATAATGTATAGTGATAAAACCTTGATTTGCAAAGAATGTAGTGAGGATTTTATTTTTTCTGCGGGTGAGCAAGAGTTTTATGCAGAAAAGGGTTTCCAGAACGAACCTACTAGGTGTAAAGCATGTAGAAGTAGAAGAGAACACCCATCTAAAAAAGAATTATATGATGCTGTTTGCGCAGAGTGTGGACAGACAACAAAGGTTCCTTTTAAACCTCATTTAGATAAGCCTGTCTTTTGTAGTAACTGTTATTCTAATAGAAAGTAATACATGTATTTGAGCTATATTTAATATTAAAAATAAAATTTAGGCTGGTTCAAAATAATGTTTTAAAGCATTAGTTTGAGCCAACCTACTTTTATGTAAAAAAAAGTGCTTTATCAGTAAGTATAAAAAGATTTAAATTGAAGTAAAATATAAATAATATGATATCCACAGGCAAGATCACTGGAATCAATAGTTATAAACAACATTATCCACATTATCCACAGAAAAGTATACACAAAACAGGTGTTTTGTTGAATAAATGTTAAGAACCGTCGAATATACTGTTAATACTGAAGATATAAGGGTATAAAGTAATAATAGTATAATTCAATATTTGATTAGAATAATTTGAAGGGATTTTTTATTGCTATGTAGAATTATAACTTTATAACAAGTACCACTATTTGATTGGACTTTGAGATTGATTACACAAAATACAGAGAGGGGCTGTTATTATGAAAATAATTATTAACGGTAAAAATATTGATATTACTGAGGGGCTTAAGGAAAGAGTAACAAAGAAGATCGGGAAGCTAGAAAAGTTTTTTAACGAAGAAACTGAAGCACATGTAACTTTAAGTGTTCAAAGAACTAGGCAGATAGCCGAAGTAACAATATCTTTTAATGGTATTGTTTTTAGAGCAGAAGAATCGAATGAAGATATGTATACATCAATTGATAAATCTATAGATTTACTTGAAAGACAAATCAGAAAGAATAAGACAAGGCTTGAAAGAAGACTTCACAACCATGAGTTTATTATAGAAAACTTAACATTTGAAGAAGATATTCCTGAAGAGACAGAGTTTAAGGTTGTAAGATCAAAGAGATTTGCTGTAAAACCAATGGACGTAGAAGAAGCAATTCTTCAGATGAATTTACTTGGACATGAATTCTTCATGTTCCATAATGCACAGTCCAAACAAGTTAACGTAGTATATAAAAGGAAAGATGGAAATTACGGTTTGATTGAGCAAGAATTTTAGGAATTTGGCATTATATAGTTTAAAAGGGGTTGCCTCGTGATAGAATTTAGGTTCTTATGACGAGGCAATCCCTTTTTAGTCTGATATATATAGTCAGTTGATATGCGATAGACATACAATGCGGGAGTGACAACGCTTAGAGAGTAAAAAACATATTGTACATTTGTGAAATAAAGTAATATAATTACTTACGACTTTGTTTTTATTTTAGCATTCGCTAGGAGATATTTTTATATGTTTGTTAAAACGTCCTATGGTATTACATCTGCACATAGAAGAGGATTGAAAAAAGGATCTGGAATTTTTGGCTATTTGGTTCAGGAGTGGCTATTGATTTTAACGTTTGGTATGCTGCTTGTAAAATCAATTGTTCTGATGGGATTTATATATAGCTCAAATCAATCTATTATTGACATGGCGCGAGGTTTAAGAAACATAACCTATATGCCAATTTGTGTAGCTTTTTTAATAATAATTGTATCAATTAGCTTTTTGGCAAAAAACAAGGGTAGGCTTTGGCTACTGTTTATACTGAACTTCTTATGCTCCGTATTGTTTGTATTTGATGCAGTTTATTTAAGAGCAAGTGGTAATTTCCTTTCTGCTCAGCTGATCAGACAGACTGGTAATCTAAATAATCTTTGGGGTAGTATATTTGCAATGTTTAGACCTTGCGATATAGCATTCTTTTTTGATATTCCCATAATAGCCATTCTTCTAATAATTACTAGAAAGGCTCACTACTCATCACCATTCTTTACCAATTTAAAAGCTAGGCTAATAGCTTTCTTTACTGTTTTTATTTTAGCTGTTGCCTTTATAGTATTTAGATATATAGCAATAGATGTCAATGGGGATGATAAGAATGATTATATTTTTTATACTCACTGGAATCCAGGCCAGACAATATGCAATAATTCTCCAATAGGATATCATATATACGATTGCTATGTATTCTTCTCAGACTTTAGGACGTATGAGATATCAACAAAGAAGAAAACTGAAATACAGGCTTGGATTGATGCAAAAAATGAGAAATTACCCGATAATAGCTATAAGGGCGTATACAAGGATAAAAACTTATTGGTAATTAATGTGGAATCACTTGAGAATTTTGTTATTGGTCAGTCTGTTGATGGACAGGAGATAACACCAACTCTAAACAAATTATTAGCCAATGGTATTTACTTTGACAACTATTATTCTCAAATTAATGAGGGGACGAGCTCTGATGCTGATTTATTGGTTAATACTTCAGTTTTTCCGGTTAGAAAGGGTAGCACATTCTTTAGATTTCCATATACCACATATAATTCATTACCCAAAATACTTGAAAATCATGGTTATTCAACCAAAGCAATACATCCTGATAGTGGTCAATATTGGAATTGGATGGAAGCCTTAGATAGCATGGGTTTCCAACAATGTATAGATTCCAAGAGCTTTAAAATGGATGAGGTAATTTTCTTGGGAATAAGTGATGGATCCTTTTTTAATCAAGCGAAGGATATTGTAATTAATCAAAAAACACCATTTTATAATTTTATGGTGACACTTACAAGCCATTCTCCATTTGAATTGCCAGAGAGACACAAACAATTGAAATTGGATGAGACACTGGCAGATACAAAGCTAGGTGGATATTTCCAATGTATAAAATACACTGACAGCGTTTTAGGAACTTTTATTGATGAACTAGATAAATCGGGAGTGCTAGATAACACAGTCATTGTCATATCTGGAGATCATAGCTCGGTGCATAGATATTTTAATGATGAAATTCAAGCAATAAAGCCATCACAAGATTGGTGGCTCGATAATGACAACAGGATTCCGTTGATTATTTATGAAAAAGGTCAAGCGGCTCAAAAGATACATACTACGGGTGGACAAATAGATTTAATGCCTACACTTTTGTACTTGTTAGGGATAGATGAGAGTGAATATGCGTCGACAGTATTTGGACGAAACCTTCTGAAGACAAAGGAAGACTATGTACTTTTCTCGAATGGGGAATTTCGAGGAAAGGTTGATTCAGACAGACAAGCTGAGATTCTGAAAGGTTTGGAATATGCAGACATGGCTATAAGATCAGACTTCTTTAAGAATAGCAAATAGGCAAGGACATAAACAAAGGTTGTACTCCATAATGAAATATAACAATTTGAGAAGGTATAGACAGTGAAAAATATATTGCTTATAGGTATGCCAAGTGCAGGCAAAAGTACTGCAGGTGTGATTGTAGCTAAAAACCGTGGAATGTCTTTTGTAGATACAGATGTTTTATTGCAAACTCAGCAGGGAAGGCTATTGCAGGATATACTAAATAGAGATGGGATTGAGACTTTTTTAAAGGTAGAAGAGAGTACAATGCTTTCAATAAATTGTGAAAACACAGTAATAGCTACAGGTGGAAGTGCCATTTATAGCGAAAAGGCCATGAAACATTTGAAGAGAAATGGGATAGTAATTTATTTGCACATAGATATGGAGACAGTTAATAAAAGATTGGATAATATAAAAACCAGGGGTGTTGTTTTGGGACCTGGACAGACCTTGGAAGAAGTATATACACATCGAAAGCCACTTTATGAGAAATATGCAGATATTATCTTAGACTGCTCGAAGTATTCGATAGATACCACGATAGATACTATTAATCAGAGAATGGATTCCTTGTCATAAAACTTAAAATGAAATATAATTAAAATGCCCAGTGAAATCAATTCGGCATTTTATAATAAGCGCTCTGAATAGTCGCAATCTAATGTTATTCTTGCAAATATAAGAGTTACATTAGCAAGAATAAGCAATACAGATGTATTTTGGAGGAAATAATGGATTTGTTAAATGGATTAAACCCAGAACAAAAGAAGGCAGTGCTTTACAATGAAGGACCACTTCTTATATTAGCAGGCGCAGGTTCAGGTAAAACTAGAGTATTGACACATAGAATTGCATATCTAATCAAGCAACATGGTATATTCCCATCAAGTATTTTAGCTATAACCTTTACAAATAAAGCTGCAAAGGAAATGAGAGAAAGAATAGACAGTCTTATTGGTGATCTGAGCAATGATATGTGGGTGGGAACTTTTCACTCTATTTGTATAAGAATGTTAAGAAGAAATATTGAAAAGCTTGGATACGACAGAAGCTTTGTCATTTATGATACCCAAGACCAGCAAGTGGTAATAAAGGAATGCTTGAAAGAACTGAATATAAATGATAAGAATTTCCCTCCAAAATCAGTGCTCGAAACCATAGGTAAGCAAAAGGACGAGCTTATTGATGCCGTTCACTTTGAGAAACTTTATGCCTCTGATTTTAGGATGGGCAAAATAGCTAAAATATATAATCTCTATGAGAAAAAACTCAAGAATAATAATGCACTTGATTTTGATGATATTATAATGAATACAATAAAGCTTTTCGACCAATATCCAGAGGTTTTAGGCTTCTATCAGAGAAAATTCCGGTACGTTTTGGTGGACGAGTATCAGGATACAAATACAGCACAGTACACGTTAGTTCAGAAATTATCTGAGGCACACAAGAACCTCTGTGTGGTGGGTGATGACGATCAGTCAATATATGGTTGGAGAGGCGCCAACATCCGCAATATACTTGACTTTGAAAAGGATTTTAAAGGGTGCAAAACAGTAAAGCTTGAGCAAAATTATCGTTCTACGCAGAACATATTGGATGCAGCAAACCAGGTCATTAGCAATAATACTGGAAGAAAGATCAAAAGCCTGTGGACCGAAAATAAAGGTGGAAGCAAAATCGTTTTGTGTGAAAATGAAACTGAACATGAAGAATCACTATACATAGCAAGAGAGATTCAAAGACTAGCAAATGAAGAAAATAGAAAATACAAGGATTTTGCTGTGCTATATAGAATCAATGCACAATCCCGTGTACTAGAAGAAATGTTCATGCGTGAAGGATTACCATACAAAATAATCGGTGGGCAGAAGTTCTATGATAGAAAAGAAATCAAGGATATTATTTCATATCTAAGATTGATACAAAATCCAGTTGATAATGTGAGCTTAAAGAGAGTTATAAATGTACCTAAGAGAGGGATAGGAGACACTACTGTTGAAGCTGCTGAAGATATTGCAATTGAAAGTGGAATATCTATATTTTCTGTAATATCTAATGCAGAAGAATGTCCAACTTTAAGAAGAGCAGCACAAAAATTGAATAACTTTTCAAGCATGATACTAAAACTAAGGACTATGAAGCAAAACATGAGTATCTCTGAACTGCTTGACATGTTGATAGATGATACCGGTATGTTAAGAGAATATGAAACTGAAGACACTGTTGAAGCTCAATCAAGGATAGAAAATATAAAAGAGTTTAAATCTGTTACTATGGAGTTTGAAAAGCAAAGCGAAGATAGTAGCCTTGAAGAATTTTTGGCGAAGATTGCACTGGTTTCAGATCTTGATAACCTTAAAGAGGAACAGGATTATGTTGTTTTAATGACTATGCATAGTGCAAAGGGGCTTGAGTTCCCAGCTGTCTTCATTCCAGGAATGGAAGAAGGCGTTTTCCCAGGCTATAGGGCAATAACAGAGGGCCCTGAACAGCTAGAAGAAGAGCGTAGACTATGCTATGTAGGTATAACTCGTGCAAGAGAAAAGCTATATTTGTCAAATGCTCGCTTTAGAACTCTTTTTGGGAACTCAAGCTACAACAAGCCTTCAAGATTTTTGTCGGAAATTCCGGAAAATTTGGTTGAGTACCCTTTTAAGCCGTCAAGAAGCTCTTTTGAACAAAATGGAACTCTAGCTTGGGGTAAAACTCAAACTTTGAGTACAACTCAAACCTCAAGTAAATCTCAAACCTCGAGTACATTTGGAACTTCAAGCACAAACCAAAGTAAGAATGTCGGTACAGGTTCATTAAAAGATTTACTTAGTTCAAACCTAGTGTCTCGTGGATTTGGTGGAAAGACTGCGGAAAAAAGCCCGACGAGTGTTGGGGTTAGAAATGCACCAAATAGTTTTTCTGCAAGAATAGGGTTAGATTCATCTGACTTTAGTGTTGGGAATGAAGTAGAGCACAAAAAGTTTGGAAAGGGAACTATATCAAAAGCTACACCAGATAATGGGGATCAGATGTTGGAAATTCAATTTGAAGGAGCTGGCATGAAGAGGCTTATGGCTTCAATGGCAAATTTAAAGAAACTATGATTAATTTTTCTAAATAAGAAATATAATGGAGGGTATCTCATGAAGTTTACTGATGGATTTTGGTTAAAACGAAAGGGCGTTAATATATATTCACCTGCACAGGTACGTGATTATAATATTAAAGAAAAATCAATATTACTTTATGCTCCTGTTACAAAGATTGTTACTCGTGGCCAGACTTTGCAAGGGCCACTTCTTACAATAGAAATCAGTTCACCGAGCAATGATATTATACAGGTTAAAGCACAACACTTTATAAAAACCTTAGAAAAAGGACCAGCGTTTGACATAAGTATTGATAGTAAGTTTACCCCTGTAATCAGTGATGAGGAGGATGAGCTGATACTAACAAGCGGAAATACTTCGGTACGCATATGCAAGAAGGATTTTTCATTAAGTTTTTACTATGGGGACAGATTATTAACTAAAAGTGGTAACGGACAGATGGGATATATCACAACTGATATGCCTGAAGTATATATGCGTGAACAGCTTGACATTGCCACTGGAGAATGTGTTTATGGTCTTGGGGAGCGCTTTACGTCATTTGCCAAGAATGGACAAAGTGTAGATATTTGGAACGAGGACGGTGGAACATCTTCTGAACAATCATACAAGAATATTCCGTTTTATATTACAAATAGAGGATATGGTGTGTTTGTAAACCATCCTGAGAGAGTATCTTACGAGGTTGCCTCGGAATCTGTTTCGAAAGTTCAGTTTAGCGTCCCAGGCGAGAAGCTAGATTATTTTGTTATTGGCGGTAGTGATTTAAAAGATGTTATTCATAATTATACTACTCTTACTGGTCGGCCTTCATTGCCACCAGCATGGTCTTTTGGGTTATGGCTTACAACATCCTTTACAACAAATTATGATGAGCAAACTGTATCATCATTTGTTGACGGTATGGCGCAGAGAGCTATCCCACTGAGGGTATTCCATTTTGACTGCTTCTGGATGAAAGAATACGAGTGGTGCAATTTTGAATGGGATAAGGATGTTTTTCCAGAACCTAAGAAGATGCTAACTAGACTAAAAGAAAAGGGACTAAAAATATGTGTTTGGATTAATCCATACATTTCTCAGAAATCAAAACTTTTTGTTGAAGCAGTGGAGAATGGATACTTGATAAAATTGCCTGATGGTGAGACGTGGCAATGGGATTTATGGCAACCGGGGATGGGTATTGTTGATTTTACAAATCCAGCTGCTTGCAAATGGTATAAAGATAAGTTAAGCGCTCTTATTGACATGGGTGTAGATTGCTTTAAGACGGATTTTGGTGAGAGAATACCAACTAATGTTGTTTATTTTGATGGCAGTGACCCAGTTAAGATGCATAATTATTACACTTATTTGTATAATAAAGTTGTTTATGATGTGCTTGTAGAGAGATTTGGGGAAAAAGAGGCAATTGTATTTGCTAGAAGTGCTACAGTGGGCTCGCAGAAACTCCCTGTGCATTGGGGTGGAGACTGTGTTTCAAAGTATGAATCAATGGGAGAGAGCCTAAGAGGTGGATTATCACTATGCATGTCAGGCTTTGGTTTTTGGAGTCATGATATCAGCGGATTTGAAAACACAGCATCACCTGATCTTTACAAGAGATGGGCCGCATTTGGTTTACTATCTACTCACAGCAGATTGCATGGGAGTAGCTCATATAGGGTTCCATGGCTCTTTGATGAAGAAGCAGTTGATGTAGTCAGGTATTTTAGCAAGCTAAAATGTTCTATAATGCCATATCTATACAGTGTCGCATGCAATACTGAGAAGACGGGTGTGCCTGCTATGCGTTCTATGGTGCTTGAATTTGACAAGGATAGAGCTTGCGATCATTTGGACACGCAATACATGTTGGGAGATTCTCTCCTTATTGCACCAATTTTCAGACCTGAAGGCACTGTAGACTATTATTTGCCAAAAGGCACATGGACCAACTATATTTCAAACCAGCGTGTAGAAGGTGGATCATGGCAGTATGAAAATCACGATTTCATGAGTCTTCCATTAATGGTAAGACCAAATTCAATTATAGCAGTTGGTAATAATAGGGATGTGCCAGATTATGATTATCTTGAAGAGACAGAGCTTCATGTATTTGAACTTATAGATAATGAAACTACAATTGCAACTATTTATAATATTGAGGGAAAAGTAAAGGCTAGTGCAATAGCTATTAGTAATCGCAATAAGGTTTCTATTAAAGTATCGGGCTTAAATAATTATTCAATCATAATGAGAAACGTATGCAGTGTTAGCGATATAACAGGTGCAACTTTCGAATCCAATGAATTGGGCTCAAAACTTACTCCTAAGAAAAAAGCTGAGGAGATTACGTTCAGAATTGTAGAATAATTACTTGAAATTACTGAAGAATAGATTATTTGCGAGATACTAAAATGTAAAATATACCCTATAGAGTAGACAATGAAATGCTCTCTTTAAAGTAGGCAGATTAAAAACTAAAAATCTGTTACTGGAAAGGGGAGTATTTTTGTTTCAAATATTATTCTTGACTGTTATAATAATATCAAATATAATAAGTGTGATTCATCAATGTATAAGTTTATCGATTTATCTTGATAAAGTGACGTAAGAAGTTTAAAATATGTTTGAGAGGTAGTTGTTTATGTCAAAGTGGAAAATATATACTCCGGATGGTGTACGGGATATTTTATTTGATGAGTGTTATGCAAAAAGAGAGATGGAAAACAGAATTCGCAATACATTTAGATCCTATGGCTATTATGAAATAGAAACTCCTACGATAGAGTTTTTTGACGTATTTTCATCTGAGATAGAGCACTTTCCACAGGAATCAATGGTTAAATTCTTTGACCAAAAAGGAAGAATACTTGTATTAAGACCAGATATTACAGTTCCTGTTGCAAGAATCACTGCTACAAAAAATCGTGATGTGCAGCTTCCAATTAAATATTCCTACATCGGGAATGTCTTCAGATTTAATGAGGTTGGCGGCGGTCGCCAGAATGAATTTACACAGGCTGGAGTAGAAATGCTAGGTGATTATTCTTCTGAGAGCGATGCAGAGATTATAGCAGTTGCTATAAATACATTGAAGTCCGCTGGATTAGAGAATTTTCAAATTGATATAGGTCAAGTGGAATTTTTCAAAGGCTTGGCAGAGGAAGCCGGATTTTCAAATGAAGATGTTGATAGAATTTCCAAACTGATTGATAGAAAAGATTTTGTTGGAGTCGAAGAGATTGTTAACAGATATAAAATGAGTAGTGAGTTAAGAGAGCTAATATTAAAGCTTCCTGGTTTATTTGGCTCTATAGAAGTAATTGAAAAATTCAAGAAAGCTACAAAGAATGTTAGAAGCCTAGCTGCATTAGAGAATATTGAAGAAGTAATTGGTATACTTGGTGATTATGGGTTTTCCAAGTATATATCGGTTGACCTTGGTATGCTAAAGGGGCTTAATTATGATACTGGTATAATTTTTAGAGGCTTTACCCACGGGGTAGGCTTCCCTATACTTTCAGGTGGTAGGTATGATAGCCTAACCTCGAGCTTTGGGAAGGATTGTCCTGCTACAGGGTTCTCGCTAGGAATTAATATGTTGATGACTGCATTTGAAAATACTCAGATGTCTTCTGAAAAGCCAAGTGTTGATTCTTTGATTTGCTATAAAAAGTGCAATAGGAAAAGTGCAATTGAAATTGCTGAGGCGCTTAGAAGACAGGCACTGAATATCGAAACGTTTATGCTAATAGAAGAAATTGAGCAGGGCATAGATTATGCAGTTTCGAAGCAAATTGGTGGTGTCGTTTTTATACAAGATAATGGTAAAATTACTATACACGATATTGTCAAAAATACTATAAATGAAACAAGTTATGATGAGTTAATAAATAATTAAATGAGAGTCTGGCAATTAAAAATTATTAACTGCTGATGGAGGTATATGAAATGAGATATTTAACTATTGCACTTTCAAAGGGCAGACTTACAGATATGTCAATAGAGCTGTTTGAAGCTATTGGAATTGATTGCACTGAGCTAAAGTCTTCTACAAGAAAGCTCATATTATCAGATGAAAAAAACAAGATAAAGTTCTTCTTAGCAAAACCTGCAGATGTTCCTACATATGTTGAATACGGTGCTGCAGATATAGGAATTGTAGGAAAGGACACCCTACTTGAAGAAGGTAGAAATGTCTATGAAGTTCTGGACTTGGGATTCGCGGCTTGCAAAATGGCTCTTGCTGGACCTGCAGAGCTGCAAGGAAAGATAGATGAGCTCAATATAAAGAGAGTAGGAACAAAATATCCTAATATCGCAAGAAATTATTTTGAGAAAAATAGACGAGAAAGTGTTGAGATCATCAAGCTAAACGGTTCGGTTGAACTTGCTCCATTGGTAGGACTATCTGAGGTTATAGTTGATCTTGTTGAGAGTGGGCGGACATTAAAGGAAAACGGTTTAGTAGTCCTTGATACAATTGCAGATATAAGTGCTAGGATGGTTGTTAATCGAGTTAGCATGAAAATGGAGAACGAACGTATTCAGAAAATAATTGACGGGGTAAGAGAGCAATTAGTTGCTAGGAGGTAGAGAATGATTAACGTAGTAGATTTGCGTAAGGATGATAACGGAGATGAAGCTAAGAAATTATATACAAAATTAATTCAAAGAACAAAATCCTCAGATGGTGGCAGCATCTTAAATACTGTTGCTGATATTTTAGAACATGTTAAGAAATCCGGTGATGATGCTCTAAGAGAATATAGCAAGAAGTTTGATGGGGCTGATATAGACAGTATCAGGGTTTCTGAGACCGAAATAACTGCAGCATATGATGTAGTTGATGAAGAATTATTGGGAACTATAAAAAAATCCAAGCAGAACATATGGAGCTTCCATGAAAAGCAATTGCAGAATAGCTGGATTAGTGCAAAAGAAGATGGTACGGTGCTGGGCCAATTAGTTCGACCTATAGAAAAAGTTGGATTGTATGTTCCTGGTGGCACAGCTCCACTAATATCATCTGTGTTAATGACTGCCGTTCCTGCAAAAGTAGCAGGAGTTTCAAAGATAATTATGTGCACGCCTCCATCCAAGGACGGTAGCGTAAATCCAGCTATACTAGTCGCAGCTAGAGAGGCTGGAATAGACGAAGTGTATAGGGTGGGTGGTGCTCAAGCTATTGCAGCAATGGCATATGGAACAGAGTCCATACCAAGTGTAGATAAAATATGCGGGCCTGGAAATGTTTATGTGTCTACAGCCAAGAGGCTTATATTCGGTGACTGTGACATTGATATGTTTGCTGGACCAAGTGAGATTTTGGTAATAGCTGATGGGGCAGCAATACCTGAGTATGTCGCTGCCGACCTGCTTTCTCAGGCGGAGCATGATAGGTTGGCTTCAGCAGTGCTTATTACAAATGATGAAAGCCTCATCATAAATGTGAATATTCAAATAGAAAAACAGTTGGCCAAATTGAGCAGAGGATCGATAATCAAAAAATCTTTAGAAGATTATGGATTTATAGTGCTGGTGGATAACATTGAGAAGGCTATAGAAGTGTCAAATAATATAGCGCCAGAGCATCTTGAACTATGCATAGAGGAGCCTATGAGCATGCTTGGCTTAGTAAAAAACGCAGGAGCGATATTCATAGGTAACTATTCTCCGGAGCCTTTAGGCGACTATATGGCGGGACCCAGCCATGTGCTACCTACAAGTGGTACGGCTAGATTTTCTTCACCTGTAAACGTGGATCAATTTATTAAAAAATCAAGTTTGATATATTATAATAGACATGCTCTTGAGAAAACTAGCAAGGACATTATAAGATTTGCAGAGGCTGAGCTTTTAGACGCCCATGCAAATGCTATCAAGGTTAGGTTTAATGCGTAAGCAACTACTTTAGTGAAGGTGGCAATTTCATCACATTTTATGGTCGCAATTAGCGGCTCATGGAGGTTAACATGATAGAAGAATTGATGAGGCCTGAAATACGGTCTTTTACGCCATATAATGCCAATCAGCAGCCATATAAAATCAAGCTTGATGCCAATGAGAGCCCATTTAATATGCCAATAGAGGTTAGAAAAAAGCTTGCAGATTTCATATTAAATGACCCACAGTTAAATCTATATCCTGATACTGATTCAATCCAGTTGAGAGAATTGATTGCTGAGCACTGGGGTGTTGATCAAGAAGGTGTAATAGTAGGAACTGGCTCAGATCAATTGATACAGGTCATAGCCAATGTATTTGTTGGCCGTGAGGACAAGGTACTTTATCCTGATCCATCCTTTGGAATGTACAGAAATTCCTGCATGATTGCAGGTGGAATTGCCTGTAAATATCTGCTAGATCCAAATGAAAAATACGCATATTCAAAGGAAAAAATAATTGAAGCATATGATAGTGAACAACCCAAAATTATATATATTTGTAATCCCAATAATCCTACTGGCAATTTAATGCTAATAGATGATATTCTTGAATTGGTGCGCTATTGCCAAAAGTCTATTGTTGTAGTAGATGAGGCTTATGCGGAATTTTGCGATACAACAGTAATTCCATATGTTGAGAAATACCAAAATCTTTTAGTTCTGAGAACTTTCTCAAAGGCATACGGATTAGCGGGAATTAGGTGCGGCTATTCTATATCTTCAATAAATCTTGCCAATGCAATTAATCTGGCTCGTCCGCCCTATAATATAAGCTCATTGTCTCAGTATGTTGCCAAATTAGTTCTATTGGAGAAAGAGCAAATATACAAAAATATTGCATTTCTTATTGAGCAGAGAGAGTGGGTGGCTAGAGAATTAGCCAAAATTAAAGGAGTAGAGGTTTTTAATTCATCTGCTAATTTTATACTTATAAAAGTGGATAACTGCAAACAAGTATATAAAAAGCTATGTGAAAAAGGTATATTTATTAGAGTGTTTGGCTCAGCGCTTCTGCTAGAAGACTGCATGAGAATAAGTATTGGAACGCATGAACAAAACACCACTCTGCTTGATGAACTCGCTACTATCTGTTATAATAAATAACCAACATTAAATTAAAAAAACGAAAAAAAGTTCGGAATGTACCATATGGACGGAGGGATATTTTTGCGAGAAGGCTTAGTAAACAGAAATACAAAAGAAACCCAGATCAAGATACAAATTAATCTTGATGGTAAGGGAGATTGCAATTCTAATACAGGTATAGGTTTCCTTGACCACATGCTAATATTATTTATTAGACATGGGCTGATGGACGGAGAATTTGATGTAAAGGGCGATTTGTATGTCGATTCCCATCATACAGTTGAGGATACAGGTATTGCTTTGGGCTTGGCTATTAGGCAGGCTCTTGGCGACAAAAAGTCTATTAAGAGATATGGTACAGCTTTTGTGCCTATGGATGAGTCTCTTGTTCAGGTGTCTTTGGATTTGAGTGACAGACCATTTTTGGTATTTGATGCCAGCTTTTCACAACAGATGGTTGGACAAATGGAAACACAGTTAGTTGAGGAGTTCTTTAGAGCAGTGGCATTTAATGCTGGTATTACGCTACATATCAAACTTATGCATGGGACTAACTGCCATCACATTATTGAAGCAATGTTCAAGGCTTTTGGAAGAGCACTAGATGAAGCCACAAAAGTTGATACAAGAATAATTGGAGTCATGTCTACAAAAGGACTGCTTTGATACTTATTTACAGGAGGTAAAATATGCTTATTAACAACACAGATTTTATTAGATTGCCATTGTATATAACGGGAAAAGTTCGGAATGTTTATAATTTAGGCGAACAGCTACTTATTGTCGTAACAGATAGAATATCAGCTTTTGATGTTGTGTTTTCTGAATTAATTCCAAACAAAGGAGTAGTTCTAAATAGCATATCAGCTTTTTGGTTCGATTATACAAAGGATGTTATTGGGAACCACGTAATAACTACAGATGTAAATCAGTACCCAAAGGAGTTGTCGGCGTTTAAAGAAGAACTAGCGGGAAGATCAATGCTAGTAAAGAAGATGGATATGGCTCCTGCGGAGTGCATAGTAAGAGGTTATCTGGAGGGTTCAGGCCTTAAAGAATATCAAAAAACAGGCAGTATATGTGGAATAAAGCTTCCGGTGGGTCTGAAACAGGCTGACAAGCTTCCAGAACCTATTTTTACCCCTTCTACAAAAGAGTCAGAGGGTCATGATGTAAATGTTTCTTTTGAGGTACTATGTGACAAAATTGGATCTGAAATGGCGCATAAGCTGAAGGATGCAAGCATCAAACTGTATCTTAAGGCCAACCAGCACGCTGAAAGTAAAGGACTTATTTTAGCAGATACCAAATTTGAATTTGGTATAGCTGATGGGGAATTGGTGGTCGGAGATGAGATATTTACACCTGATTCATCACGGTTTTGGTCAATGGATGAATACAAGCCTGGCGGGACACAGAAGAGCTTTGATAAGCAGTATTTGAGAGAATACCTTGAGAGCATTACATGGGATAAACAGCCTCCAGCTCCTACCCTTCCAGATGATGTAATTAAAAAAACTGAGGCAAAATATATAGAAGCGTATGAGAGAATCACCGGCAAAAAGTTCTAAAAATTAATTTTATTAACTTTTAGAACTTTTGACCCGGGATTTTAAAGACTTTCAATCCCACAACGATTGGAGAAAAGTATGATTGCTATCATTGACTATGGTGTTGGAAATTTGGCAAGTGTAAACAAGGCATTGAGTTTTATTGGATATGATTCCAAAATAACCTCAGATCATAGAGAAATACTAAAAGCCGATAGGGTAGTTCTGCCAGGAGTTGGCGCTTTTGCTGATGCTATGAATAGTCTTGAAAAAAATAATATGATTTCTGTTATAAATCAGGTGGCAGCAAATGGTACACCTCTATTGGGCATTTGCTTAGGGATGCAGCTAATGTTCGACTATAGCACTGAGGGCGGAGAAAAGGTTAAGGGTCTGAGTCTGTTAAAGGGCAGCATCACGCAATTTCCTCTTGATATGGGACTGAAGGTTCCTCATATGGGGTGGAATAACCTCCACATTAAGCAGGATAACGGTATTTTTAAGGGCATACAGGAGAATAGCTATGTTTATTTTGTTCACTCATATTTTCTGACTGCGGAAGATCCTAATGAGGTCTCTGCAACCTGCCAATATGGAATTGAGTTTGATGCTGCGTTTTACAAAGGAAATATTATGGGGACACAGTTTCATCCTGAAAAGAGTGGAGATGTGGGACTAAATATACTTAGAAATTTTGCAAATTATGTGTGGAGGTAAATATGAATAAGATGGTCGTTTATCCTGCAATTGATATAATTGATGGTAAGTGCGTAAGGCTACAGCAAGGCAGCTACAGCGATGTGACTATATTTGGAGACAGCCCTGTAGAAATGGCACTCAAATGGGAAAGCCAAGGTGCGAGGTATTTACATGTGGTAGATTTAGATGGGGCTAGATCTGGTAATTCAGAAAATGCTGAAATAATTAGACAAATAGCCAGTAAATTAACGATTCCTGTTCAGCTTGGTGGTGGAATTAGAAGCCTAGATGCGATAGAAGCAATTCTTTCAAGTGGCGTAAGCAGGGTGATTCTAGGGACATCTGCTGTTAATAATCAGGAGATGCTTAAGATGGCGATTAAGGAATACAAGGACAAAATTGCTGTTGGTATAGATGCAAAAGATGGAATGGTAGCTATACATGGTTGGGAGAAGACAAGTGATTTTACAGCCATTGACTTTGCAAGAAGAGTTGAAGGGTTTGGAGCAAAAACAATTATTTATACTGATATTTCAAGAGATGGCATGTTAAAGGGACCAAACCTTGTGGCAATGAGAGATATGGCAAAGTCTGTGGATATTGAGGTTATCGCATCTGGTGGAGTGAGCTGTCTAAAAGACATACTAGCTCTGAAATCTACTGGTGTAAGAGGCGTTATTGTTGGAAAGGCATTATATACTGGAAATATAGATTTAAGAGAAGCAAACGATTCGTCAAAGGAGTAAAACATGCTTACTAAAAGAATTATTCCTTGCTTGGACGTTCATGCAGGGAGGGTTGTAAAAGGTGTGCAATTTGTAAATATAATTGATGCTGGAGATCCTGTTGAGACAGCAGCTTTTTATGATAAGGCTGGAGCGGACGAGCTAACATTTCTTGATATAACTGCGTCTTCAGATGCCAGGACTATCATGCTAGACGTGGTGAGACGAGTGGCAGAGCAAGTATTTATTCCATTTACTGTTGGGGGTGGAATAAGAACTGCTGAGGATTTTAGAGAAATTCTCAAGGCAGGTGCTGACAAGGTTGGAGTAAATTCAGCAGCATTAAAGAGACCTGAGCTTATATCAGAAGCAGCTTGGAAGTTTGGCAGTCAGTGTGTTGTACTGGCTATTGATGCTAAAAAAAGGCTAGATGGCTCTGGATGGGATACTTACTTGAATGGTGGTAGAGTAAATACTGGTAAAGACGCTGTGGAGTGGGCAATAGAAGCAGAAAAGTTGGGCGCAGGTGAAATACTTTTGACCAGCATGGACAAAGATGGCACGAAGGATGGCTATGACATTGAACTTACTAGAATAATATCGGAGAATGTAAAAGTACCTGTAATTGCATCTGGAGGAGCAGGGAAAATGTCACATTTCAAGGATGTGTTAGTTGCAGGGAAAGCAGATGCAGTTCTTGCCGCTTCATTATTTCATTTTAGAGAAATGGAAATACGTGATTTAAAGCAATACTTAAGTAACAATGGAATAGAAACTAGAATATAATTATATTTGATGTTAATATAGATAAGGGACATCTTAATAATAACTTCTCTTTTTGAGTGAAGAAAAGTACATTAATTATAGTTTATTTAACGATGTATGGAGGCGTTTGATAATGGAAAACTTAAAGGATTTATTAAAATTTGACGACAAGGGGCTTATTCCTGTTGTTACGCAGGATTTTAAAACTAAAGATGTTTTAATGGTAGCGTATATGAATGAAGAGGCCTTTGATAAAACAATAGAAACTGGGAAGGTACATTATTTTAGTCGTAGCCGTAGTAAGCTTTGGTTAAAAGGTGAAACTTCAGGGCATTTTCAATATGTAAAAGCAATTAAGTTGGATTGTGATGGAGATACAATATTGATTGAAGTTGAGCAAATTGATGCAGCTTGCCATACTGGAAACAAAACCTGTTTCTATAGGACAATGAACGCAAAAAAGTGGGAAGAGACAACTGAAAAGGCCGATGATGAAAAGCTTTCTGCTGGTATACTTCAAGAAGTTTATGATGTTATTGTGGACAGAACAGTGCATCCGAAAGAAGGCTCATACACAAACTATTTGTTTACAAAAGGGTTGGATAAGATACTGAAGAAGGTTGGCGAAGAAACAGCTGAGGTTATTATAGCAGCTAAAAATAATTCTAAGGAAGAGATAAAGTATGAAGTATCTGACCTAATGTTTCATTTAATGGTATTATTAGTTGAGAGAGGCCTCACACTTGAAGATATTTATGGCGAATTAAAGGGAAGAAGATAAGTGGAAAATAATTTACTAAGGATAGATGAATATAGAAATAACCCAGAGTTTTACTTTAGTAAGGGGTTACGCTGTGCAAATAAAAAGAATCTAAATGATGCTTACAAAAATATACTCAAAGCGATAGAGCTTGAGCCGGATAATTGTGAATACAAATTTAATATTGCATGTTTTTTATCTGAAATGCATCGCCCCAAAGAAGCAAACAGGGTATTTAATGACATACTTTTAAACTTTGACCCAACGATGTATGATTGCTATTTTGGTTTAGGTTGTAATAGCTTTGAAATTGGCGATACAGAGAAAGCAGCTGAATATTTCGATAAATATCTCTACTTTGAGAGTGCTGGTGAGTTCAGTGAAGAAGTAGCTGAGATGATTTTTTATTTGAAACTTTATGATGGTATTTCTCATAATAATAGGTTTATTAGACGATCAGATAATAGTCTTAGAAAGGCTAAAAAGTATCTGCAGGAAAATAGTATGAGGAATGCTACTAGAGAGTTATATAAATCAATAAACTCAAACCCTTTTAATGTGAATGCTAGAAACCTACTTACATTGACTCTGATGGAACAGCAGAAATATAACCTAGCAGGGTATATTAGCAGGACTGTCAGAGGTATTGACGATGATAATGTCTGGGCAAATTGTCTATGTATATATATTCTTTTGTATTCTAGAAAACATAGTAGTGTCAATAAAATTTTAGAGATTCTGGCTTGGACGGATATTGCTGATAGAGAAAATCTTCTCTGTGTTGCAACAACGTTAATTGTTTTTAATAAAATAGATGAGCTTATAACACTTTTAGAGATGCATATAATCGAATATGGTGATTCGTTCATATACTCTATCTTGTTGTTAACATATGCTTTAACCAAGAATAAAGAAAAATTTAATGAAGTTTTCGAAGTGCTCTCGGTATTAGATAAAACTAATAATGAACTAGTTGGATGGTTAGAATATATTAAAAGCTATATTTCTAAGCCTAATGAGGAAATTTCTGCCATTGGTGAATATCAAAAAATATTCTGTATAAACAAAGAAGCTTACGATACTATGTATATTCCTATGAAATATCAAGAGCTATATGCTAAAATGAAAAGAACAAAACCCAAACTCAGTAAAAGGGATGCACCAATAATAGAATGTGCAATGCAACATAGGGAAATAATGTATACTTGGTATTACGAAATGGAAATAATAGGTATACTTAATGATTGTAAGGCAGAAGCAGAAGAGTCACTTGAAGCTAATGACACTGGTGTAGCGGCATATTCTGCGGCACTTGAGTTTATTTATTGTAAGCAATACTGTATTGAAATGGGAAAAGAAGAACTGATTCTAAAATATGATATTTCTTCAATAACATTTAATAAGGCTCTCAAAAAAATGAATTTTAGATTACTAAAATAATAATATTGGTAAATCGCGAGTAAATAGAAGAAATCAGTAGATTTTATGACCATGGTTGAAATAGATGGCAAAATATAGCTGTTTTTATTGAAATAAGATGTTTGATAATATTTTATTCAATATATAATATAGTAATAGTAATTAGCACTCGATAGCAGTGAGTGCTAACAAGCAATAATTTATCAAGGAGGTAAAATAATGAAGATAAGACCATTAGGTGATAAAGTAGTTGTTAAAATGCTCGAGGGCGAAGAAACTACTAAAAGTGGAATAGTATTACCAGGTAGTGCAAAAGAAAAGCCACAGGTGGCTGAAGTTGTTGCTGTTGGACCTGGAACTGTGGTTGATGGAAAAGAAGTTAAGATGGAAGTAAAAGTTGGAGACAAAGTACTTATGAACAAATATTCGGGTTCTGAAGTAAAGTATGATGGACAGGAATATACAATATTGAAGCAGGGCGATATCCTTGCTGTTGTTGAATAATTTTTTATAGGAGGCAGTAAAAGATGGCAAAGGAAATTAAATTTGGCGAAGAAGCTAGACGTGCACTTGAAAGAGGTGTAAATAAATTAGCTGATACAGTAAAAGTTACCCTTGGACCAAAGGGAAGAAATGTTGTTTTAGATAAGAAATTTGGCTCACCTATAATTACAAATGATGGTGTTACTATAGCTAAAGAGATTGAGCTTGAAGATAAATTTGAAAACATGGGTGCTCAGCTAATAAAAGAAGTTGCTACAAAGACAAATGATGTAGCTGGTGATGGTACTACAACTGCAACCCTTCTTGCACAAGCAATTATTAGAGAAGGTATGAAAAATGTTGCTGCTGGAGCTAACCCAATGATTTTAAAGAGGGGTTTGCAAAAAGCTGTTGATGTTGCAGTAGCTGAAATTATAAATAATAGCCAGAAGATTAAGGGAAAAGAAGATATTGCACGAGTTGCGACTATATCTGCTAATGATGAAGTTATTGGAACTCTTATTGCGGATGCAATGGAAAAAGTATCAAATGATGGTGTTATAACTGTTGAAGAATCAAAGACGATGGGTACAAGCCTTGAGGTTGTTGAAGGAATGCAGTTTGATAGAGGATATCTTTCAGCTTACATGATTACTGATACTGAAAAAATGCAAGCTGTTTTAGAAGATCCATATATACTTATCACTGACAAGAAAATTACCAATATTCAAGATATTCTTCCAATTCTTGAGCAGATAGTTCAACAGGGAAAGAAGCTTGTAATTATTGCTGAGGACGTTGAAGGAGAAGCTCTTGCAACTCTCGTTGTTAACAAGCTAAGAGGAACATTTACTTGTGTAGCTGTAAAGGCACCTGGATTTGGAGATAGAAGAAAAGCTATGCTTCAAGATATTGCTGCTTTGACAGGCGGAGAAGTAATTACTGAAGAATTAGGACTTGAACTAAAAGAAACTAGCATTGCTCAGCTTGGTAAAGCTAGACAGATTATAATTCAAAAAGAGAACACTATCATCGTTGACGGTGCTGGTAGTCAGGAAGATATCAAGACTAGAATTGCTTCAATAAAAGTTCAAATCGAAGATACCACTTCTGATTTTGATAAAGAAAAGCTTCAAGAAAGACTTGCAAAGCTATCAGGTGGAGTAGCTGTTATCCAAGTTGGCGCTGCAACTGAGACTGAAATGAAAGAAAAGAAGCTTAGAATTGAAGATGCACTTGCTGCTACAAGAGCTGCTGTTGAAGAAGGTATTGTAGCTGGTGGTGGTACAGTTCTAATAAACGTAATACCAGAGGTTGCTAAACTTCTTGAAACAACAACTGGCGACGAAAAGACTGGCGTTCTGATTATACTCAGAGCTCTTGAAGAGCCTGTTAGACAAATAGCTGCTAATGCTGGGCTTGAAGGTTCAGTAATAGTTGACAAGATCAAAGCTAGTAAAAAAGGCATCGGTTTTGATGCTCTTAATGAAAAATATGTTGATATGATTGAGAGTGGAATAGTTGACCCTACAAAGGTTACTAGATTCGCACTTCAAAATGCAGCTTCTATTGCAGCGATGGTACTCACAACTGAAAGTGTTGTTGCAGATAAGCCAGAACCAGAATCATCAGCTATGTCAGGTGGAGGCGGAATGCCAGGCGGAATGGGTGGAATGTACTAAAAGTAAATACTTTAGTGGAGGGTGACTTTTGGTCATCCTCCATTTGCATTTTAATAAAGTTTGAAAAAAATGATTATAAATGATAAAATTTCATTATAATTTACAAATATATAAATTAATTATTAATTATCGACGGAAGTACTTGATATTATCTTATTTATTTATTATTATTTATAACAAGGTTTAAAATTTATTGAGTACATTAGATATTTAAGATAAATAAACTTCAAAATTAATAAGGAGGGGTCTACTTGGATATATTTTTGGAGAAAATAGTAAAGCGTAAGAAGACTGTTATGGATTCGGCAATTATTGCAGGAATTATTATACTGGCAATTTTGCTAATAATGATTTTGAGTTCTTTTAAATTCCTTCAAACGTTTTCATTATTTATTATTGTTGGAATAGGTTATCTTGCTTTTATGTTTATGAGGAGCAGGAGTATTGAATATGAGTATATTGTCACAAATGGAGATTTGGACATAGATATGATAATTGCTCAAAGAAAGAGAAAAAGAATTTTTAGTGGAAGTTGTAAGGATTTTGACGTAGTTGCCAAACTAACTAGTGGTCAATATGATCACAATACTCAGAGTATTAAAAAGCGTATATTAGCTATTTCTTCTATGGAATCAAAAGATGTCTACTTTGCAACGTTGGTTAAAGATGGACAGAAGACTCTTATATTTTTCGAACCACATGCTAAAATGATAGAATCATTCAAAAAATATATTCCTCGGAAGGTTTTTGATTGATTTCAAATGATATTTTTATATTAAGGCAAAGGACATTTGTTCTTTGCTTTTTTGAATAATCCAATGAGGAGGATTTTGAGGAAATGGCATATTTTTATAGTGAACCTTCAAGAACATTTAGTGAATATCTGTTGGTACCCAATTTGAGTACTAAGTCTTGCATGCCCTGCAATGTTGTGCTAAAGACTCCGATTGTTAAACATAAGGTAGGAGAGCAGTCAACTCTTGAACTAAATATTCCTGTAGCATCAGCCATCATGCAATCTGTTTCAGACCACAATATGGCAATTGAATTGGCAAAATGCGGAGGTATATCTTTTATTTACGGATCACAAAGCATTGAAAATCAAGTTGAAATGGTTCGAAAGGTAAAAAAATATAAAGCAGGTTTTGTGGCTAGCGATAGCAATTTAAGTCCAGATAACACCCTTAAGGATGTTGTTGCTATAAAGGAAAAGACGGGTCACTCCACAATCGCAATTACTGAAGATGGTACACCTACTGGAAAACTAGTTGGAATTGTAACAAGTAGAGATTATAGACTTAGTAGATATTCTTTAGAACAAAATATACATGAGTTTATGACGCCTTTTTCACAGCTTATTTATGCTTATGAAGGTATATCTTTAAAAGAGGCAAATGATATGATTTGGGAGCATAAGCTAAATTGTCTTCCAATTATAGATAATAATGACAGGCTATTGTATTTGGTTTTTAGAAAAGACTATGATAGCCATAAAGAGAATCCTAATGAATTACTTGATAGCAACAAGAGCCTTATTGTTGGGGCAGGAATTAACACCAGGGACTATAAGGAAAGAGTTACTGCTTTAGTTGAAGCAGGTGCTGACGTGGTTTGCATTGATTCATCAGATGGATATAGTGAGTGGCAATCTGATACAATCAGGTGGATAAAGGATAACTTTAAAGGGGAAGTCAAGGTAGGAGCAGGTAATGTAGTTGACAGGGAAGGTTTTAGATACCTAGTTGATGCAGGTGCAGATTTTATTAAAGTAGGTATTGGTGGAGGATCCATATGTATTACAAGGGAGCAAAAGGGTATTGGAAGGGGACAAGCTTCTTCAATTATAGAGGTTTCAGCAGCAAGGGCTGAATATTTGAGAGAAACAGGCTTTTACATTCCTATATGCTCTGATGGTGGAATAGTGCATGATTATCATATTGTACTTGCACTAGCAATGGGTGCTGATTTTGTGATGCTGGGAAGATATTTTGCAAGATTTGATGAAAGCCCAACTAGGAAAATTAAAGTTGGTGGAAACTTTGTTAAGGAGTACTGGGGTGAAGGCTCAAATCGTGCTAGGAATTGGCAAAGATATGATATGGGCGGAGACACTAGGCTAGGGTTTGAAGAGGGCGTAGACTCGTATGTGCCATATGCGGGTAAGTTAAAAGATAATTTGGACACTACTATTCATAAGGTGAAATCTACAATGTGTAACTGCGGTGCTTTATCAGTTTTTGAACTACAACAAAAAGCTAAGCTCACCCTTGTTTCAGCAACTAGTATTAAAGAGGGCGGAGCTCATGATGTAATTCTAAAAGATAAGGAATTGTCTTCATAATGCTTTTAATATTATAATTGATAGTTTGGTCTAAAAAGAAGTACTTTGCATATTCTTTTAGAGACTGTAAAATATTGGGTATAGAGTTCTTGACATTATTTTATATGTACTTTATAATAAGTTAGCGAAACACGCTGACCTAAGGTTTGCAAATTTTTCCGATAGATGTTAAATATGTGTATTAATATGAACAGCTTAATTAATAATATAAGACAACTAGGTATTTTGTAATTTTTATAGGGTTAGCAGAAAAAATTAATGGTAAAGGAGGGGACTTCCAATGGCAGTAAAAGAAGTAGTATTGACCTACGAAGGTTTGAAGAAATTAGAAGAGGAATTAGAATTTGCTAGAGGTACAAAGAGGAAGGAAGTTGCCGAGAGAATTAAGCAGGCACTTTCATTTGGAGATATATCTGAGAATTCAGAGTATGATGAAGCAAAAAATGAGCAGGCAACAGTCGAAGGAAGAATAGTACAGCTTGAATCTATGCTAAAGCATGCACGTGTCATAGATGAGGATGATGTTAAGACTGATGTAGTTAGTTTGGGATCTAGGGTAAAGCTTTATGATGTTGAGTTTGATGAAGAGGTAGATTACCATATCGTTGGTTCTACAGAAGCTAATCCCATTAAATCTAAAATATCAAACGAATCACCAGTTGGTTCGGCATTAATAGGACATAAAAAGGACGACGTTGTAGAGATTCAGGTACCAGATGGCACTATAAAATTTAAGATACTTGGTATTTCAAAGTAGAAAAATAATGTATACAATTTCTGTTGCTAGTTAAAGCAAAATTAATATATAATTATACTAACAGTTTACATTATGATGTAAACTGTTTTTTGTAAATAATAATATAAAACTAATGATTGAAATTTATGGAGGAAATAAATGACAGAAGAAAATATGCAAGATAACGGACAGATCGAAGAACAGGATTTAAGTGAGATACTTAAGGTTAGACGTGCAAAACTAAAGGAATTACAGGAAAAGAATAATGATCCATTTAAAATAGTAAAATATGATGTGATACACTGCGCTAAACATATCTTAGATAACTTCGAGACACTAGAAGGCCAAAATACTTCTATTGCAGGGAGATTGATGTCGAAGAGAGGAATGGGTAAAGTTGGTTTTTGTGATTTACAGGATAGAGATGGAAAAATCCAACTTTATGTTAGGAAGGACGAGATTGGAGAAGAGAGCTATGAGTTCTTCAAAAAATATGATATTGGTGATATCGTAGGAGTTAAGGGTGAAATATTTAAGACACACAAGGGTGAAGTATCTATAAAGGTAAAAGAAATTACACTATTATCAAAGTCATTGCTGCCATTACCTGAAAAGTGGCATGGGTTAAAGGATACTGATTTAAGGTATAGACAGAGATATGTTGACTTGATAGTAAATCCAGAGGTAAAGAACACATTTATTCTTAGAAGCAAAATTATCAAGTCAATTAGGAAATTTCTTGATGATAGAGGGTTCCTAGAGGTTGATACACCACTTTTAAACACGATTCCGGGTGGAGCCACTGCAAGACCATTTATTACTCATCATAATTCGTTAGATATAGATTTGTATCTTAGAATTGCACCTGAACTCTATCTTAAGAGACTTATTGTAGGTGGTCTGGAAAAGGTATATGAGATGGGAAGAATGTTCAGGAATGAGGGTATGTCTGTAAAGCACAATCCTGAATTTACTCTCATGGAGGTCTATGAGGCTTATAATGATTATAAGGGCATGATGGAGCTTACAGAGAATCTTTTTTCAACAGTTGCAGAGGAGACTCTGGGGACAACCAAAATTGTTTATCAAGGGCAAGAAATTGATTTAACTCCACCTTGGAACAGGCTTTCGATGATTGAGGCAGTTAAAAAGTATGCAGATGTGGATTTTGACATTATTAAGACTGATCAAGAAGCAAAGGCTGTGGCAGAAGAAAAGAAGGTTCGTGTAAAGGATGGCATGACTCGTGGAGAAATATTGAATTTGATGTTTGAAGAATTTGCCGAAAGTAATTTAATAGAGCCTACATTCATATATGACTATCCTGTTGAAGTATCTCCTCTTACAAAGAGAAAGCCTGATTGCCCAGAGCTTACAGAACGTTTTGAACTATTTATTACTGGAAGAGAAATGGCTAATGCGTATTCAGAACTAAATGACCCAATTGACCAAAAAGAGAGATTTGTAAATCAGGTTAAAAAGAGGGATTCCGGCGATGAAGAAGCAAACATGATGGATGAAGATTATGTCACAGCATTGGAATACGGAATGCCTCCAACAGGAGGGCTTGGTGTTGGTGTGGACAGGCTTATTATACTATTAACAGATTCAGCATCGATTAGAGATATCTTATTATTCCCTACAATGAAACCGAGGGATTAATGGTAAGGAATAACAAAATAATAGCCCCTTCAAAAATGTGAAGTTATTATGTAGTTATTCCTAATTAGATTGGATAGCCTAGATTAGGAGGGTCGTTTTGAAATATACAATACAAGAGTCAAGGAAAATATTGGGGATTATTAAAAGCTCCTCAAAAGAAGATATTGAAAGGAAATACGATGTTATAATGAAAAAATATCGTATTTTAAAAACGAATGGAACGCTTGACGTAAAAGCAGAGGAAGATTATGTAAAAAGTACTGAGGCCTATAGAATTGTAATGGGATATGAAGTAGATACGCCAAAGGTTTATAGAAAAGAAACTTATACGGACAAAGCCTTTGTAAAAGTTGGAATAGACAGAAAAAAAGCTGATAACTTTTTTTATTACTACAAAGTTCATATTCTAATAAGCATCGTGGCTATTGTAGTTATAGCACTTACCGTTAGATCCTTTGTTACAAGGGTAGACCCCGACATAACTATTGGATTTTTGGGTCAAGTTAATCAACAAGCATATGATCCACTTAAGGCTAAAATAGAACAAAAGCTTCCTGAAATTAAAAATGTTGCTTTTGATTCTGCTATGCTTTCCAACAATTCCAATGATCCACAGGCATATGCATATATGTCTAAGGCAATGGTACTTTTATCAGCATCAGATGTAGATTTATTTTTAGTAAGTAAATTTGCCTATGACAATTATGCGGGTAGCGGTCCATTTATGGAACTTGAAGATGTTGCGAAAGAGCTGAATGTTGATGTATCTAAAAGTGAGTATTTGAAGCTTAGAGTAGTTGATGAATGGGAAGAACCAACCAACGAAAATGAGCAGAGAAAAGTCAAAACATATAGAGATGCTGAGCCTAAACTATATGGTATTGATGTTACAAATAGCGATTTTTTTAAAGGAATAGATGTTATAGGACCTGAAAAAATATTGGTTGTTAGGGTAGAACCAAAAAACCGTGATTTGATATTAAAGTTAATAAAACTATTTGCAAATTAATGAAACCAATATAAAAAGACGGTGAAGGGGGTAGTAACATGGAAAATAGCGAATTCAAAGTTTTAAAGAAATTAGTAGGTGATGACACCAAAATAGTTCTTTCTGGCGAGATAGACATCTACACATCCCAATCTTTTAAAAGTGAGTTAAATGACGTTGTTAACGCTAGTAAGGGTGACCTTTTTATAGATTGCAAAGAGCTGACCTATATAGATAGCACTGGTTTGGGAATTCTCGTTGGGGCGCTTAAGGAAATACGCAAAGATAATAATGACATTTATATTTGTAACTTGAAAGATAATATTAAAAAATTATTTCTTATTACTGGCTTGGATAAATTATTTAAAATCGAAGAATAAAAAAGGTTTGCGTCTAAATAATCATGGGTACACATACTGTGTACCCATTTCTGCAAAAAAACTAAATATGATAAAGAGGAGAGTGGCATATGAAAAATGTTGCTTTTGATAATGTTACACTTGTGCTACCAGCAAAAAGCGAATATGTTAGCACTGCAAGATTAACCGCATCAAGCGTGGCGAATAGGATAGGATTTAATATTGATGAAGTAGAAGATATTAAAGTAGCAGTTTCTGAAGTTTGTAATATTATATTGTCTAAAATGGGAGATGAAATAAGCCAATATAAGATATCCTTTGGAATTAATAGTGATAACTTAGAGATTACATTTACTGGAGAAAAAATGGAACTAAAATGTCTTGGTGAGTCTGTAGAAAATGAATACGGCTTATACATTATGGAAGCGCTTATGGACACTGTAGTGCTTTGCAAAAATGACTATTCCATAGTTATGACAAAGAAGATTGGGGAATAAACTATGGAACAAATAAATGGAAGTATATTAAAACTAGATGAAGTGGAATTATTTCTGCAGTATATTAATACAGGGGACATTAACTATAGAAATGCTATAGTATCAAAGTACTTGCACCTAGCAGATTTTTTATCCAAAAAATTTGTGAATAGAGGTGTGGAGTATGATGATATACATCAGGTTGCTTGCGTGGCATTAATTAAAGCTGTAGAAAGATTTAATCAGGAAAAGGGAGTAAAGTTCGTTAGCTTTGCTACTCCGACAATTCTTGGAGAAATTAAGAGATTTTTTAGGGACAAGAGCACAGCTATAAAAATCCCTAGGAGACTTTATGAAGCCAGACAAGGGCTGAATAGTGCGAGAGATGAATTAACACAAAAGCTAAGCAGAGTACCAAGGGCAGATGAGATAGCATTGCATATGGGCGTAAACGTAGAAACAGTACTTGAAATAATTGAAGCAGGAAGCTCAAATATAATGAAATCACTCGATCAAAGTGTTTATCAGGACAATGATTCTGAATTTGGAGATACATTAGGCTATGACGAGAAAACTTATGAGAAAATAGAGAATAGGGATTTTCTTGAAAAAACCTTGAAAATGTTCGGCGAGGTTGAGAGGGAATTCATTACATTACGATACATTCAAAATTTAACACAAAAACAAATTGCGGAAAAATTCGGAGTTTCACAAATGTATATATCACGAATGGAAAAGAAAGTTCTTGATAGATTTAGGACTTTGCTATAATTATATGCACTAGTGTTTATACTTGAAAATATAGGGTATTAATAACATTATTATAATTTAAGTGGGTGTAATTGTGAAGGCCATTACTTATACGATTAATCATGATATTAAGGCTCTTGCCGGTACAATTGATTTACTTCTGAGGGCTGTTATGTCAGAACATTGCATGAGGGATCAAATATTGTTCGAAATTAAAGTTGTGCTTAATGAACTAATAGTTAATGCATTGTGCCATGGTAACAATTATGATCTTAATAAAGTAACCTATGTTACTTTAAAGTTTGTAAACAAACATTACTTGTATATTAGTGTTAAAGATGATGGATGTGGTTTTAACCAAAACCTCAAAAAAAGCTCGTTAGATGATTATATAGAAGCTACAAATAAATCATTATGTGAGCATGGTAGAGGATTAATTATAGTTGATCGGTTATGTGACATGGTTAGATTAAACAGGTGTGGGAATAAAATATCTATTATTAAAGATATTCAGTGAACCTTTAATATCATATCAACGTGAAAACAGAAGAACTCTCTAGAACACATTAAGTATAGTGATATAATTCTTAATAACTGCCCAAAATCATAATTTAATAAGTTCAATGTTCTTGACAATAAAAACACGATTATGTTAATATGAATAAGCCGTCGCTACAAAGGGTAATTCATGATTAAATATAAGACAGGCTTTTGAGAATTTACTTCGATAATATTCGATAATATTTTCGGAAAAGTGTTGACACTGAGTAAGTGACGTGGTATTATAACTAAGCTGCTTGTGACAAACAAACAGCAAACACCTTGAAAAGCAGCAGCAACAACGCTTTAAAGGATTCAAATCAAAAAATACAAGCAAGTGCAGAAAAGATAATTTTTGAGTAGCGGAGTTTACATAGGTAAATGAGCAACGCAGAAAAAAATCTAACTCAGTAATGCGAAGTATATATTGGTTTGAAATGGACTTTGAAAAGTAAACAGTGATGAAATAAGTAAAGGAACTCGAAAATTCCGAAATGGTAAAACATTTCAAAATTGAGTAACTTGCGAACTTTACAACCAGTTCTATACGAAAGTAAAGAATTGGAACAAATAAGTCAGCAATTTTAAAT
>Ga0209430_1000711_pt1 | contig 30739 bp, 26 predicted proteins | sample BarGraIncub1133A_FD_184504 | JGI IMG/M metagenome (GOLD analysis project Ga0209430, IMG submission 184504) | Arctic peat soil microbial communities from Barrow, Alaska - Barrow Graham LP Incubations 11-33A (SPAdes) (version 2) | ecosystem: Environmental > Terrestrial > Soil > Wetlands > Peat... | reverse complement strand
AGCGGGGTGGCTTCCAGCAGGACACTGAAGGCGATGCCGGTCCCGGTTGCAGCGCCGCAGATTCCCATGAACCCGCAACTGCCGCCGCTGATCTCGCCGCCCCGCTGAATGGCGGACCGAAGCTGCTCCTCGGTGACCGGTTGCCCGGCGTTACGCAGGGAGGCCAGCAGCACTCCCGGCACCAGGGCGTGGTATTGGGGACCATGCAGCGGGATGGAAGGATGCTGCCTGATCTCCTGGAACAGGGTGATCGGGTCTGTTTCAGTCGCCGCACCGCAGAGATGCTCGATCAGCTCCAGAGCATTGCCGCTATGGCAGCGGTCGCAGACAAAGTGACCCAGCTGGCAGCAGGCATTGGCCGGCAGAATCTTGCCGCAGAAGTGACAGACGGTTTCCTGCTCTGTGGCATGATAGATCAGCGCTGCACCACAGACGAGACAGCCGTCAGCATGGGATGGTTGTGGCGCTACGGGCGCTGGCCCCTGTGCCTCGGGGGGGATACAGCAGTTGGCTCCGGCAGCGATGGCGACGTTGGTGACAAAGCCATGCTGGTCAAGCTGCCAGATCTGCTCCCCCAACAGATCGGCATCCCTTTGCGTAACCATGCCGGTTTGGCCGGGGCGGAGCCACTGGCCGCCGGGGGTCAGCAGCGCTTTGGCCGGACCGGGGTAGAATATGCTGACGCTTTCAGGTTGAGGGCGTGCCGCTTTGGTGACGGCAAAGGTGAGTGAGAAGAAGGGGTGCCCGTTCACTACACGGTAGGGGAGCCGCTTCAGCACCCTGAAGTTGGTAAAACCGCTCTCCTCCAGTATCCCGAGCAGATCCTTCTGGGTCATGGCGCCGCTGATGCACTCACCCCGCAGTGTTTCATTATTCAGGATAGATGCATCCGGCTCGGTCTCGCAGACCACATCAGCCGCTACCAGACGTCCACCGGGGGCCAACACCCGCAGGATCTCGGCAAAGGTGCGGCGTTTGTCGCTCGACAGGTTCAGCACGCAGTTGGAAACCACGAGGTTTGCATCGTTATCCGGCAGCGGCAGCTCTTCCAGAAAACCGTTCAGGAAGTGCAGGTTGTCATATCCCAGCGAATCCCTGACCTCGGACGCTCCCCTGCGCGCAATATCCAGCATCGGCTCCAGCATGTCTACGCCGGTGACCCTGCCTTCTGCTCCAACCAGCCGGGCAGCGATGAAGCATTCAACCCCGCTGCCGCACCCCAGGTCCACCACCCGTTCACCCGGCTTCAGTTCTGCATCCATCACCGGACTGCCGCAGCCATAGCCACGGAAGCGGTACGCCGCCGGGACATGCTCGATCAGGTTATCATCATACTGGACCGGGTTCAGGATTTCGCTCCGTTTGTCGCCGGCACCAGCGGCGTAATAGGCGCCTATCTGGCTGCGGCTGTCTGTTGAACTGTCCAGCGACAGCAGGCAGTTGGTGTGGCAGAGTGCTATCGGGCCGTGGCTGCCACAGCTGACCAGCAGTTCCCCCATCTTAAGCTGCAGTGCTGGCCCGGACGGTTCAGGGAGGCGTGCTGCCGCCTGCATGATCACGTGCAGAGCCAGTTGTCCCATCAAGGGCTGATAGGGGTCGTTGCCCATATAGGTGTTGCGGTGATGGTAGCTGTGATCAAGATCTCCACCCCCAAGTAGATACCGCCAGGGGTCGGCAAGGGTGGTCACGCTGGTCTGGCGGATACTGGCTAATACCGGGCTCTGGTGCCAGGCAGCGATCAGACCACGGTCCAGCGGTGTGGCCAGTTCATCAATTCCGATGGTGGCGGCAGAGGGGTAGAGCCGGTTGTCCGGGCCGATGGCGGCGGCCTCACACCCTGCGCTGGAACCGTCGTGGACCGTGCCTGGGGGGGAGAATATCTGCCCTTTGAGGTTTTCAATATTATCAATGGTGATTCCTCGCGCCTCGGCCCGTTGCATGGCGGCCAGCACCGGGTCAAACAGCTCCAGCGGCGGCGCGTGTTGATCTGCAGTGCCGCGGCCACGGATGAAATGCCACATCAGGTGGACTGAAGCAGCACCCTGATCCGCGGCGTACTCCACCAGCCAGGCCAGATCGTCACTGTTTTCGCGGGTGACGCAGCAGCTGAGGGTAAAACGCCACCGCTGCAGGCGCAGCCAGGTCAGCTGTTGTTCCAGCCGCTCAAAGCTGCCACCGCCCCGCAGGCGGTTGTGATGACCCGGTCGGCCATCCAGGCTGATCTGCAGCTGAATCCGCTCCCGTGGCCACTCCGGCTGCAGGGATCTTTTCAGTAACAGGCCGTTGGTCAGGATGGCAATCCGGCTATCCGGTATGGTTAGGATATGGTTGACCAGCGGTATGAAGTCGGGATGCAGTAACGGCTCGCCGCCTGTCAGGGCAAACGTGCGGCACCCCTGGGAAGCGGCGTCATCGAGATGTTGCACCAGTTGTGCAAACAATAATTCACGTCCGGTGTCCGGTCCGGAGCTGAACAGGCAGTGGGAGCAGGCCAGGTTGCAGCGGTCGGTGATATGCAGCCAGAGCTCACGCAGGGTTGGCGTTTCGGGCAGCAGGGAAGTACGTCCCGGGTAGCTGTCCGCTGTTGGATCAGGGAGGCGTTGCAGAAATGCTGCGTTTTCAAGGCTATTACATGATGTATCTTGCAGCAACCGATCTCCGGCAGCGGTTGGTACAAACCAGGATGGGCGGTCAGGACAGAGCCAGACGGCGGTATCTTGAGCGGGCAGGCGGGTCCAGCGGGTTGGATCAAAGGTCATGGGTAACGGTCTTTCTTTTGGTGGACTTTGCATATAGCAGACTTTTTGTATTCACGACGGTTTCCGGGTAGGATTGGAAATAAACGGCAGGAGCAGAAGCTGCCGCAACCCGAGTTTATCAAGCTCTCTGAACTCTCGGAGTCCAATGATCATCAGATCATGTCCGTCACGGGGCTGGGCCCGGTAGGTGCAGAACAGACGGTCCCACCAGGGGAGGTTGAACCCGAAGTTGCTGTCTGTTTCACGAGGAATTACGGAATGATGGACCCGGTGCATGTCCGGTGTTACCACGAACAGACGCGTCCAGCGGTCAATTCCCACCGGAAGGCGCATGTTGGCATGGCTGAACAGGGAGGTTGCATTGAGCAGTATTTCAAACAGCAGCACGAATGTAAGGGGGCGCTCCATCGACAGAGAATCTCTCATGACGAACCGGTTATCGCCCTTTTACGAACAGGTCCTTGTAGGGCCACCCGGCAATGCCATCCTCGAGAATCTGCATGCGCTCTTCAGGCACCCCTTTTGATTCAAGGTAGGTGTAGCTGTTTTTAGCTCCGGATTTCCCGCGTGGGCAGAGGACGACAACCGGGGCATTGGAAGCTTTGATGACGATTAGCGCCTTGTCCAGTCGTGCCTTTTCTTCATTCTTAGCGGCCGGGAAGGCGTTGGTCTCGATGGAGCCGGGCAGGTGCTGTTTTTCAAAATCAGCAGCAGGCTGGATATCTACCAGGATTACTTCGTTCTTCTTGTCCAACAGCACTTTCAGCTCCTGCGGTTCAATATAGTTTGCTGCCAGTACGGTGGTTGCGGACAGTATGGTCAGGGCCATGGTCAGGGTAATCTTTTTCAACATGTGTGTTTCTCCTTTTCATTTTGTGTTAAAGATCGGCTTCCATGCAGTGCTGCTCCCAGCGCCCCGACGATGGCAGGTATCGGCGGAACTTGCACGGGTACTTTCAACTCCTTCTCCAGCAGCGCGACCAAAGTGGCGTTATTGGCGACACCGCCGCTGAAAACCAGGTGATCGCCATAGCCGCATTTGGCAACCATGGCTGCCAGCCTTCCTGCCACGGCAAGATGCACCGAGTGGGCAATTGTTGCCGGTGGGACACCACGGTTTTTTAGTGATACAACCTCCGATTCGGCGAAGACGGCACACATGCTATTGATCGGAGCGCCAACTTCGGTTTCAGCTGCCGCACGGCCAAACTCATCAAGATCGTAACCCAGCGAAACCGCCATCATCTCCAGAAAACGCCCCGTGCCGGCAGCACATTTATCGTTCATCTGAAAGCTTGTTACCCGGCCACGTTCATCGAGCAGAATCACCTTACTATCCTGCCCTCCCACATCCAGAATCGTCCGACAGTGTGGGAACAGGTGTCTAGCCCCCAGCGCATGGGCCTTGATCTCGGTGATCACGTCCAGCTCTGCGTGCTGCTGCAACAGATGACGACCATAGCCGGTGGCCACCACCCGTGCTGCAGGATGTTGTTCCAAAAAAGCGAGCGCCTGGCGATGCGGATCAAAACTGCTCTCCGTGACCTGATGACGGATAATGGCGCCGTTTTGCCAGACAACAGCCTTGAGTGTTCGCGAACCGAGATCTATTCCAATCTGCACCCGTTATCCCGTTATCTGTTCGATGAAAGCTTCAACCCGCGTCTGCAGCTGGCCGACATCATCGGGGGAATAGTCACTTTCGATGGCCATAAACGGTATGCCTCGCTGGTCGCAAGCCTCGCGCAGCTTGATCGCTTCGATGTTGTAGGTGTGGCAAAACTGCAGGCAGTAATCTATGATCCCTTGGGCCCCCGATTCCTCATACAACACGCTCATCGTTGGGGGTGAAACAGGAGCAGTTGATCTTCATATAGCGTTCAGTCAGTCGCTCAAGTTGCTGATCCATCGTGGTTGAGCCCTCGTCAATCAGATCCTTGTAGTAGCGGGTGCCGATACAGCTCTCTTCGTTGACCACTACTGCGCCGGATGTTTCGATGATGTTGTGCAGCTTCCAGTTGGGGAGCGCCATCGGGGTGCCGGAAACCATTATCCGAGGGGTTGAAGCGGGTGCTACAGCTATTCCGTCGGCGATGCGCAGTTCCAATTCATCGCTGAGCTCATTTACTTTCTGCGCAAAGCGGACCGGTTCGTCGTAGAAGGCTATCTGTTCGATCAGCAGCATATCCTTGCCACTGATGGGCGATGGATTGTGGTGGCGCAAACTGTTAAGCCGCTGCAGCGAGGCACGTTTTGCATTGATTGTGGTAATGGCACCGGCAATCTCCTCGAAACTTGTTTCTGTGCCGCTGATCTTATCCACCGCAACTTTGAAGTCTTTGACCTCTTCGACCCAGAGTTTTTTGTCCCGTTCGCGTTTCATCTGGGGGATTTCCATGACGTGGGTTGGCACATAGCGGTCGAGCAGTTCCCATGTTTTCTTTTTGGCATCGCAGGTAGTTTCGCCATATACCAGGTCCACAGCCTGGAAATAGGGACAGATCTTGCCAACCTTGAAACCGAATGCTGATTTGACCATCGGGCAGATGTTACGCGGCAGAATCTTCTCTGCATCTGCAATAGAGCCTTGCGCACCACCACAGAGACCGACACAGACACAGACACCACCGGCAGCCACGATCAGCTCCTCGGGCACATAAACGCAGAAGGTGCCGATGACCGGTTTGCCACTCTCCTTGATCGCCAGAATCTCATGGATACGCCCGGTATGGATGTTTTCCACCATGCTGTCAAAGTAGGCCATGCCGGCGGGACGGTTTTTCTGTGATAGGAACATATTGGTGTAGGCCTGGGTCAACATGAGTGGCATACCAGGAGAACCTGGCCACATCCATTCCTAACTTTTCCCACAATTCCGGATCGGATTTTACCTGAAATGCTGCGCTCATATTTCCTCCGATAGTATGTAGATGCATATGGATATATGCGTAAATCACCATAAAATGAGTTAATAGATGAACATGAGTGCATTAAATACCAATTGAGTGCTTGTATAGCAAATAGATAATCTGGTAGAAAAGCGCTTGATAGTATCGAATAAACCGATGGAGGCGTCATGACGTTGAAACAGTTGCAGGTTTTTATGGCGGTAGCCGACACGCACAGTTTTTCAAAAGGTGGTGAAGTCGTCAGCTTGGCCCAGTCCACTGCCAGTCAGCATATCCGTGCCCTTGAAGATGAGCTTGGGGCCCGCCTGTTTGATCGCTCTGCCAGCCATGTCACCCTGACTGAAGCAGGGCGACTGTTTTATGAACATGCTGCCCGGATCTGCGCTCTCTGCAGAGAAGCAAAAGATGCGGTCAGGCGCTTCCAGGGGCTTGAACAGGCGACCCTGCGGGTTGGGGCCAGCACCATTCCGGCTGCTTGTCTGATCCCTGATCTGCTGGGTAGTTTCAGTACTGCCCGGCCCGGGGTACGGCTTGAGGTGGTGCAGGGGGATACGCGTGAGGTGATTCGCCTGCTGCAGGATGAAAAAATCGAACTTGCCGTGGTGGGGGGACAGTTTGATGCTGACACGATCTGTTATCAGGAGGTTGGCGCCGAGCGGATCAGACTGGTTGCACTGCCTGGAGTACTACCGGAACCGCTGGTTACCATACAGCAACTGCAAGAAATGCCGTTGCTGTTGAGAGAACCGGGATCAGGAACCCGGTTGGCAGTGGATGGCGCATTACAAAAGAGTGGTTTTGATCTGCACAGTATGCGGGTGGTTGCCCAACTTGGCAGCAGCGAAGCGCTCCGGCGTGCCGTGCTGAGTGGGGCCGGGTGTGCCTTTTTGTCAGCCCTGGCGGTCGGGAGAGAATTGGCAGACGGTACGCTTACGGCGGTGGACATTGCCGGCATAGAAATAAGCCGCAGCTTTTATCTTGCCTGGCGCCGGGGGAGGAGCCTGTCTCCGGCGGCAGAGGTGTTTATGGAGGCGGTGCGCCAGAGGGTGACGTATTGAAGACTGTGGTCAAATCATAGCTGCTCAACAACCAGTCCCAGCGCTTTTTTGTAGCAGGCTGCAGCATTAGCCGGATCTTTCAGTTCCTCGTACACCATCCCTTTATAAACAAAGAGCGTATAGTCTCTGGGATTAAGCCGCTCGGCCTGATTAAACATCTGCAGTGCCTGGGCCGAGTTTCCCTGCCTGCCTTTTAGGAGCCCTAAAAAATAGTAGCTGGGCAGATATGCTTCGTCGGCCTTAATGGCGTTGGTCAGCGCGATCTCTGCGCTGGTAAAATTTCCTTCGTCGAGCAAGATTTGCCCCAGTGAACTCAGGGCAATTGCATGATCAAGTTTCTTCTGTAGAGCAAGCTCGAACTGTTTTTTCGCTTCAACCAAATTGTGCTGTTTGTAGTACAGAGTACCAAGGCTGATGTATGGCAAAATGAATGCCGGATCTGCAGCAATCGCCTTCTCAAACCAACCGTTAGCCTTTGCAGCGGTTCTCTCGGATTTTTGAGAACTTATTCCCATATTCCACAACCTAACTGCTTTTTTGTCAGGCTGGTAGCCCGTTGCCAAGGTCTCGGTCGGCATTTTTTTGTTTTCTATAACCACTTCAACAAACTGTTTGAGGCTGTCAGCTCCCATCAAGGGAAAACCTGATAACTCATGCCTGACAACCCGATTTTTATCGAGAATTACCGTGCTGGGAACGGCGATTATCCCATAGCTGTTGAAGGTCGTCAGTCCACGATCAAGCAGCAGGGGGAAGGTTATATTCAGCGATGTTGCAGTGTCCTTGATTTTGCCAAGGGTCTCTTCGGTTATCTCCTGTTTGTCAACATTGATGCCTACAACGGACAGACCACTATCCTTGTACTTCTGGTGAAGGTCCTGCATCTGTTTCAGGGCCTTTTTTGAGTTTTCACTCCAGGTTGCCCAAAAAAGCACTACGGTCAGCTTATCTCCGCTGAGAACCGGAAAAGTGTGTGTTCGTCCGTTCAGGTCAGTCAAGGTAAAATCCGGAGCCTCCATTCCTAACTCCAGTGAATGCAGTGCGGAGGATGATATTGATGTATTCAACAGAATAATCAACACCCACAACGGCATCAGTCGAACAGCAATCGATCCGGTGTTAAAGGTGAATCTTTTCATGGGCTCTGGCGTCTCCCCTGCTCATATATTTTAATACCTTCTTTGAAAGCGGCAATCGCCTTCATGCTGTCACCACGCTGTTCGTGGATGCGGCCAAGCTCATAGTATACCCGTGCCGGGTCGGGGGTAAGTGGCAGGACCTGCTGCAGTAACAGTTCTGCAGAATCCAATTTTCCCTGTCGCAAAAGGTCCAGCGCCATTTCCGTTTTTCCTTTATGGTCAAGGGTGTCGGCCTTTTCCTCGGGCAGCTTGTTTTCAACACTCGTGGCTGCCATTGAGTGCACAGCCACGAGCGTCACAGCCAAAAAACATAACCAAATGCCAAAGGTACGGATCATCTGTTTTTCACCTTAGTGTTGCGGTCATATTTGAACTCTTGATGGCAACCCGGTAGACAGGAGCCGCCAGCCTGGTTTTTTACCAGCCCAATCGGTAGTTGCCAAGCGCCAAAGGGGACCGTATCTCTGACGTGTTTCGGGTTGTTGGTGGCGTGGGCGTCGTGGCAGGCGCGGCAGGTTCTCCCCTTTGGTGACTTGTTGACGTGTACGAAGTGGAGATTTTGGTCGCCATTGCGGAAGCCTGTCAGAGTTGTGGTTTTGGCGTCCTTCACCAAGGTGTCATTGTGGCACTTAAAGCAGAGCTCATAGTTTTTAGGGTCGTATTTGGCATAGAAAACCGGGTTCAAGTTCCCTCTCAAAATCCTGAAATTGTTTGATCCATGGGTATTGTGACAGCCTGAACAGTCCTTGTCCTTTATCGGCCCATGAGTGATTTTGTTCTTGGCGAATAATTCCTTCATATTGGCCGTCTTCTTGTCGGGATGGACATATTCACGGTCGTGGCAGCTCAGGCAGAGATCCATCGGTGCCTGAGCCAGTTGCTTTGGATAATCTGAAACATGGGGGTTATGACAAGCCACACAGCCCTTGGGCAGATCAAGCCCGCCATGCTTAACCGTGACAGTTGAAATTTCCTTTTGCTTATCTTTGTGACAGCCAAAGCAGACCCCCTTGGTATTCTCTCCAATCAGGGTAAACTTGTAATCACTGCTGTGGGGGTTGTGGCACTGGATACAACCGGTTTTCATCGGCTCATGGATATGTTTTTTAGAGGAAAATTCAGTTTTTTTGTCTGTGTGACAGCTGTAGCAAACATCATTTCCCTTCGCGGCCAGAAGCTTGGGGAAGCTGGCGGAATGGTGGCTGTGACAGGCGCTACACTCGCCGTCAGTCACGGGGCCATGTTTAACTGTGCCGCTGATTATGGTTTTACTATGGCACTTTAAACAGAGGTCCTGACCTCCCCCAAGCAACTGGAATTTGTGCCCGGACTGGTGCGGGCTGTGGCAACCGGTGCATTTACCCTCTTTAACCGGCTTGTGTACAACCGGCCCCAAATGCAGCTTGTCATGGCAGGAATAGCAGAGTTCTCCCACATTGGTAATAGGCTTGAATTCGTGCAGGTTCTTTTTGTCCTGTTTATGGCAGAAGGTACAATTACTTGTCGCTACAGGACCATGCACATATTTGTCCTTGCCCATTTTAGAGTGGCAATCTGAAGTGACACAGCTCTGGCCCTCTTTCAAAGAAAAACTTGACCTGGCTTCAGACTGTCCCGCACACAACGTCAAAAACAACATGACAACTCCGGTGATACAGCCAGTTGACGCCAACAACGAATGATACCGCCTGACTCTGTGCATAAGGTTGCTCCTCCATGGTGGTATTATGCTACCGTTAAACCGTTTTATATCTCTTCGCATGCTGGTCAGGGGGGGATTATGTTGTGTTAGACCACGTCACAAAATCTCTTGCTGATTGTCGGGTATTTATACATTGATATTCAAAAATAAATAATAACGATATCGGATGGTTGTAATGACGGTAGGCATGTCATAGCGCATGGCAAAATGAAATACTAATAATATGGTAGTAAGACATTCATTTTCTATTGAATGATGATCTTTGCAAAATTTGCACCACTCGTGCGAATTCTGCATTTAAGTGACGGTCTTAGTTGGGAAAAGGTGAGAAGGATGGCAGGAGGGAATTTTTGGGGAGAATTCAAGTTTCGAAATATAAACGTGACGACTGTTCTGCCCTAGTTACCATACCAACGTAGGTACAGATGCCAGACTCTGCGCTTACTGGTGGGAAAACCCGTGCAATGGTCGGAAAGTAAATGCGTAAATATTTAGGCACAAACGATGCATTTGGATGTCGGGGCATACCCGCGAAAAACAGATGTATATGCGGGAATGTCCGAATGGAAAGTGATCTCAGTCCTCACTGGATATGTACTAGCTGATGGATGCCCCGGTGACAAGGTCGGTTGCGGTTGTGAAAACAAAGCGCCATCTCGCGCCGTTGTTTGGGCCAAACGACGCAGTTGTTGAGTCATCTGAGGCACTTGTTGGGTCAAACGAGGATTAGCACCCTCTGGGACCGACTTCTCCCCGGTGAGATCTTTAGTAGTTGTGAAATAGCCGCGTGAGGATGTCGTTCTCACGCTAACTCTGCACGGCGATTAGAAACCTCATGGTACTACGTAATGAAGGGCTCATATGCTGCAGATCCCGGAAGCTATTCGTCACTCGATCGAACCATTGCACCTGCAAGTGGCTCCGCAGGTTTTGCTACGTTTTTTACATTTGGTAGAAGATGATCGCAGCACGATGTCCGAACTGGCAACTATTGTCAGTCAGGACCCCGCGCTGAGTGCACGGGTGCTCACGATTGCCAATTCTCCCGCCCTACGTCAGGGAGCCCCGTCAAAAAACCTCACACAATGCCTTGTCAACCTCGGTACCCACCTTGTACGAACCTTGGCCGCCAGCCTCGTTGTCCAAAACGTCTTTTCTTCTACTTCAAATAACAGGAACTATGATCTTTCCGGATTTTGGGGCCATTCGTTACTGGTTGCCGAGGTAGCTCGAGATATTTCAACAGCGGTGGCCTATTCTGACGTTGAAGAAGCATATCTTTCAGGGTTGCTCCACGATGTCGGCCAGTTGCTTTTACTAGGGGGGATGGAAGAGTGCTATGGAAGGCTGCTTGAGTCAAGTTGTGACGAAACGGATCTGCTGAATTACGAAAAAAGCACACTTGACACAGACCATATGGCGGTTGGCGCATGGCTGGCGGATCAATGGGAACTCTCATCGTTCATGGCGGATTCAATTCTCTTCCACCATAAAACAGCTGAAGAGATTGCTTCTGCTGACAGGTTGAGCCAAATTGTCTGGTCTTCGCACGTGCTGTGCGAGCAGGTCAATTTGCTGGACCTCGCGCAAAAAACACACGTACCTGACCTTGAGGCGATCACGGTGATGCTGGGTATTGATGCTCCGGGTATCGTTTTCATCCACCAGAATTGCTCCAAGCGGGTTGCCGCAATTGCTGAAGAGCTCCACATTACCGAAGAATCAACAAGCAAAACGTTTCCGAACACGTTTTACATGCCACCAGATAATAGGCAGTTGAAGCTACATGACAATTACATGGCTCATTCCCGTATTGAAGAAGCGGTACGTGACATGGCAATGATGCAGCCGCTGCAGCACGATTTGTCATTGCTTGCCAGTGAAGCTGAAATCCTCCTTGGTATACGTGAATCTGCCAAGATACTGTTCGGCCCGGGGCAATTCGCCTTTCTGCTTGTTCAGCCGGATAAGCCGGTGCTGACAGGTGTGAGTATCACTGGTCAACCTGATATTTTGCAGAAGGTTGAAATTCCGCTTGCTGCTACACTGAGTCTTGCCGCCGATGTGGCCCTGGGTAGACAGCCTCGATCCACATTCGAAGAAGGATATTCCGCAAACGTTTCGCTCGCTGATGCCCAGATTGTCCGTGCTCTTGGCAGTGAAGGGGTGGTGTATGTCCCTTTGTCCGCCCGCACAAAAAATATTGGTGTCATTGCCTTCGGGATACGTTCGGCACAATACCCTCGCATCTGCACCCAACTCCCCTGGATGACGAACTTCGCCCGGATGGCTGCGAACAGTATCGAAACCTGGCGCAACATGCAGGAACAGAAGCGTTCTGACGAAGCGGTCCTGACAAAACGTTTTGAACAACAGGCCCACAAGGTCTTCCATGAAACAGGCAACCCCCTCAGCATAATCAATAACTATCTCAGCATAATCAGAAAAAAAATGCCGGATTCGAATAACCTGCACCAAGAACTGGATATACTTAGGGAGGAAATCGACCGCGTCGCAAAAATCGTGCGGCAGATGAATAGCCTTCCGGAAATATCACCGGCAACCGCCACCCTTGACATCAACATTCTGATTGAGAGCATGCTGGTACTCTACGGCAAAACGCTTTTTTCCAGTCGAGGCATAACTGTGGAAAAGTCGCTTGATCCTACACTACGTGCAACGGCGTACAATCGGGACAGCCTCAAACAGGTCTTGGTAAACCTCTGGAACAATGCTTCCGATGCGATGTTGCCCGGAGGCTGTATTGCCATTTCCACACATTCTGACGTTAATCAGGACGGTAGAGCATACACCGAAATCCGCATGAGCGATACCGGACCAGGTTTGCCTCCGGATGTAATGCAGCGCCTCTTTCAGCCACTTGACTCGAGCAGGCGGCCGGGGCATTCAGGAGTCGGGCTATCCATTGTGGCAGGCCTGATTGAGCAGCTTAACGGGCGAATCACCTGCCGAAGTAAAGCCGGGCATGGGACAAGTTTTTCTATTCTGCTGCCGAAATCACAGGAGAATTAATATGAATAGGCTTGACAAGATACAACTGGGCGTACTTTCGGATGAACCGAGTCAATTACCTCGTATGCTGATTGTCGATGATGAACCTCGCTTACGATTAAGCATACGAAATATGCTGGATGAATCCGGTCTGGAAATTGTTGAATGTGAAACCGGCTGTGGTGCAATAACAGCTCTGGAAACTCAGGAATTTGATCTCGTTCTCCTCGATATCAATCTGCCCGATATTTCCGGTCTGGAAGTGATGGAGTGGATATCAGTAAACAAAATCCAGGCGAGCGTTATTTTCGTCAGCGCAGATGACAGCATCGACTCCGCAATTCTCGCCCTGCGCAAGGGCGCCGTGGAATTTGTCCGCAAGCCAAATGAACTGGAAGAAATCAAACACAAGGTAGAAAGCGTTCTGTATCACCGTCGTCTGGAACGGATCAATACCCTGATGGCAGCCCGTCTCGAACGATCCGAGCTCCTTCATCGCTTTCTCGTGGAGAGCTCACCCGATCTCATCTATACCATTGATCACAGCGGCCGGTTCACGTTCGTCAACAGTCGGGTCGAGTCGCTGCTCGGCTACACGCGCGATGAGCTCATCGGCAGTAAGTTCAACGTGATAGTTCACGAAGACGATCTTGAAAAAGCACAGTATGCCTTTGCAGAGCGTCGCAGGGACATCCGGGCTGTCTCAAATCTTGAGGTGCGTCTGAAAAGCAAGAATAACAGCTATCGCCATTTCGAGGATAATCTGATTGTCTCAATGATGAGTGCCACCGGTATCTACGGTGACACATGCGGAGGAGATTCTCTGGCGCAGAACAGTTATCTGGGCACGTACGGCGTGGCTCGAGACATTACCGAACGCAAGATCGCCGATGAGACCATCGCTTTCCAGGCATTTCACGACCAACTTACCCACCTGCCCAACCAGCGATTGTTCAAAGACCGCCTTGAAATGGCTATAATTCAGGTAAAACGGCATGGTGGGGTGGTGGGTGTCATGTTCATCGACCTTGACCGCTTCAAACTGGTAAATGATACCTACGGGCATGCTGCGGGTGATGAACTTTTGAAAAGTGTTGCGCTTCGTCTGCGCCACTGCATGCGAGCTGGTGATACTCTTGCCCGTAAGGGGGGTGATGAATTTACCGTGCTGCTTCCTGATATGATGAAAGCAGAAGACGCAACCGTTACCGCTGAAAAAATCATGTATGAGCTCAATGCACCCTTTAACGTTGCCGGACAGGATGTGCACATCTCCGCCAGCATCGGCATTGCCGTTTCGCCCCGTGATGGAGAAAGTGTCGATATGCTTCTGAAGAATGCCGATATAGCCATGTACAAAGTCAAGGCGAACGGCAAAAATGGATTTAAATATTTTATTCCGGACATGAATACCTGTAGCCGCGAACGCATCACGCTTGAGAATGATCTGCGTCAGGCAATCAATAACGCTGAATTCGAATTGTATTACCAGCCGCAATTCAGTGTGAAAAGAAATGAGATTGTTGGCATGGAAGCGTTGATTCGCTGGAAACACCCGATTCACGGACTGATGAATCCGCGAAGTTTTATCGGTATTGCAGAGGAAATGGGCTTGATTGGCGCAATTACCGACTGGGTGCTTGGTGAGGCGTGTCAGCAGCTGTCGTCATGGCGGGCCAAGGGATTCAGCAATCTGCGCATGTCTGTGAATGTTTCACCGCAGGAGTTCGAGCGCAACGACATCGTTAAACGTATCATGACCCACGTAACCAACAATCAACTGCCGACTAATTCCCTGGAGATTGAAATCACTGAAAATATTCTTTTGCGGGATGCTCCAAGCGTTATCAAAAAAATGAGGGCGTTGCGCGGACACGGCGTGCGTATTTCAATCGATGATTTCGGGACCTGTTATTCCTCACTCAACTATCTGCGTCTGTTCCCTGTCAATACAATTAAAATCGATCAGTCGTTTGTCCGTGACCTGACCTTTGAACATGGTGTTTCCCCGATTATTCAGGCAATTATCGACATTGCGCGTGGCTTCGGACTGCACTTGATCGCTGAAGGGGTTGAATCAAGCGATCAGTTGACAGCCCTGTATGAACTAGGATGCGATGAAATACAGGGATATTATTTCAGTAAACCGCTGGCGGATGAGGAGATGGAGCGGCTGCTGCTCAGTGCTAAAGATAGTGCTCTGAAACACTGCATCGGTTCAAGCGCAAATTCCGAGCGCGGGGATGTTTCACGGGATGTATGCAGTGGGGGCAGGGTATCTCAGTCAGCCTGTTGTTCTCCATAAACTACCATAATAGCTCGCGTTCGGATTCAAACTCTCTGCACCTGCCGCTGATAGGGTCCTTGAATCGAAGCATCTGAGCAACAAGCTGGAGCGGAGTGTCGAAGTTGTCTTCACGTTCGTCCTGCAGTTCAGGATAGTAGCGGTCGTTCAGTATTCCGAACCCGAGGCCGCTCATATGGATCCGCAGTTGATGGGTTTTGCCGGTGTGCGGGTGCAGCGTGAAGCGGGCCCTGCACCCCTTGATCTCCACCAGATTGATGGCGGACCGGGCATTTACGCTGCCGGGTGCCGTGCCCATCCGGAACCACGGTTCGCCCCGCTCTATTCTGTTCTCGACATTCCACGAAACCGCTTCCTGGGTTAGTGTACATTCCGAGAGCGCCTGGTAGGTCTTTTCCACCTGGCCATTCATGAAAAGCGTGCCGTAGAGCCCTCTGCTCCTTTTGTTGACGGAAAAGAGAACCAATCCGGCCGTCTCACGGTCAATGCGGTGAAGCGGCGCCAGGTCCTCGATTCCGGTGCTGACGCGCAAACGGTTCAGCAGGCATTGGTCAACATAGCGTCCACCAGGCGTGACAGGAAGGAAGTGGGGCTTACAGGCGACTAGAATCTCGTCGTCGAGGTGCAGGATCTTTTCAGCAAAAGGGATGACCGGCTCAACGCTGACTTCGCGGAAATAAAAAATCCGGCTCAACGGGGCGTATTTGCTGTCGAGAGTTATCGGTAGAGCTTTCTCGTCATGGACCTTGCCGTCTGTAATCCGTTTTTCCCAGACCGCCTCTGGAATCGCCGGGAACCTTCTGCTCAAAAAAGCGAGGATAGAGGGGTACGGTTTTTCTGCTTTCGGCATGGTGACGATTGAAGGGTGTTTCGAAATTCCCATGTAACGTTTCCTCTCTATTTACAACCTCGTAACCAGCCCAAGCCCCTTCAGGCGGTACTGCAAGGTACGCAGCGAGATGCCGAGCGCCTGGGCAGCCTGGCGGCGATTGCCGCGATACTCTTGCAGTGCGGTGCGGATGGCGTCTTCTTCCCGATGTTTAAGAATTCCTTCCCCGATGACGCTCGTTTGTTGGTTCTTTAGAAGTTCCGGCGGTAACTCGTTCGGGGTTATCTCCCGCTCTGCCAAAATAATTCCCCGTTCAATGATGTTCTGCAGTTCGCGCACATTACCGGGCCAGCTGTACTGTTCCAGTAGCCGTAGCGCCTCCTGGGTTATGCCGATCGCTCGCCGGAGCCCCGAAGCCGCGGAAAAGCGGGCACAGAAATGGCGCACCATTGCCACAATGGCATCCCGTCGTTCCCGGAGTGGCGGCAGGGTGATCGGAAAGACATTGAGGCGATAATAAAGATCCTCGCGGAAGCGTTTTTCGGCGACCTCACTGGCAAGGTCGCGGTTGGTGGCGGCGATTACCCGCACATCGGCTTTGATCTGCATCGTCCCGCCCAGTCGTTCAAAGACGCGCTCCTGCAGAACCCGCAACAACTTTGCCTGCAGTAGGGCGGGCATCTCGCCGATTTCATCCAGAAAAATTGTTCCACCCTGTGCCAGCTCGAACTTTCCCCGCCTCGCCTGAACTGCTCCGGTGAAGGCACCACGCTCGTGGCCGAATAGCTCGCTTTCCAGCAGGTTTTCCGGAATCGCGGCGCAGTTGAGCGGTATAAAGGGAGCATTTCTGCGCGGGCTGGCAAGGTGTACCATCCGTGCAATCAGTTCCTTGCCGGTACCACTCTCACCATACAGCAACACTGTAGAGGGGGTGCGGGCCACATCCTGCACCAGTTTTTTGACGTTCTCCATTGACCTGCCGGCAAAGATCAGATCTTCGGGGGGGAGTCCCGCCTGCTCAACATCCTTCAGGGAGATGGATAACCGTTGCAGGTCAACATGCTCAAGAGCTCTCTGCACGGTCATCAGTAAACTTGCGGGGTCTTTAAGCGGCTTGGAGAGGAAATCGAAGGCTCCGCCCTTCACCGCAGCAACCGCCTCTTCCACTTTTCCAAAGGCGGTGATGAAGATGAAGAGCGGAGGACTCGGCTCCCCCTGTGCCAGGTGAAACAGGTCAAGCCCGCTTCTGACAGGCATTTTCAGATCAGAGATGACCAGGTCGAACCGCTCCCGCTGGATGCGGCGCAGTCCTTCCCCGCCATCAACTGCGGTTGCCACGGTATACCCGGCTCCGTCCAGTATGACCGTCAAAAGTTCTCGAAAGACAGCATCATCTTCCACAATCAGTATGGTTGCTGACATGGTGTCCTTTTCTTTTTGTTAATCCGCCAACGGCAACGTCAGGGTAACGGTTGTGCCTACCCCGACAACACTTTCAACCGACAGATTGCCGCCATGCTCCTGCGCTACCTTGCGGCAAAGTGCAAGTCCAAGTCCCGTGCCACGGGCCTTGCTGGTCCAGAACGGTTCGAAAATGTGGGGGATGTTTTCCGGGGCGATGCCGCTGCCGGAATCACTTATTCTGATTACAGCCCGGGATCTTTCGTGCTCAAGCTCGACGCGTAACACACCGCCGTCCGGCATTGCCTGAAACCCGTTTTTAAGCAGATTGAGGAGCAGCTGAATAATACGGTCAGCTGCTGCCATAATTGTTACTGCCGATTGGGGGGTATGGATAATCTCCACCCGGGCTGAATTTTCTTCCATGCGTACCATCGTGACACAGTCCCGTATCAGCGCCGCCAGGTCGGCCGACTGCCTCTCCCCCCGATCCTCGCGGGCAAAGGAGAGCAGATCATCCACCAACGTCTCCATCCGGAGCGATTGCTGCACAATCTTGTTGGCGTAGGTACGCGTCTGCTCCATGGACGTTGCAGTCTCAATGAGCTGGGCAAATCCCTTGATGCCGGCCAGGGGGTTGCGGATTTCGTGCGCCATGACGGCGCCCAGTTCACCCAGGCGCGCCAGTTCCTCCCGCCGTTGCATTTCCCGTTGCCGACGTTCGTCCCGTCGCAGCAGGTACATGAGGCCCAGGGTCACCAGCCAGAGGGAAAGGGTGAGAAGAGCCACCACCAGTACCCCGGTCCGCGCCCGCCTGATGACCTGGTCGGCGCGGAAGGTATGCAGCGCCAAGGTGAGCAGATAGTCGTTACCAGCTGAATGGATGTGGGTCTGGAGCAGGTAAATGTCTTCGCCGGTGCCGAGCTTTTTTCGCCCTTCGAAGACCCCACCGCTACTTCCGGCTGTTGATATAGGTTCAGTAGAAACCGTTCCTTTCAGTGCTGTGTTGGTGTGGAAGCGAACTATGCCGTGGCGGTCAACAAGTGAAAAATAGGCGATATCGGGTGTGCTGTAGTGCGAAAGCGGTTGGAAACGGGGATCGACGGCTGCCAACTGTTCGATGGCAGCCGCCACCGAAAGCCCTGCTCCGCGTAAGTTCTCTGCCGCCACCTGTGGCGCCGACTGCAAGGCATTCCATGAGAACCATCCCACCAGAAGGGTGAAACAGATCGGAATGATTAGTATGGTAAAAATAATTTTCTGTGGTTTATGGGCAGAAAATAATTTTGTAACCGCACGTATCCTGTTTGTCAGGGTAATGAGAAGCCGCTCGACTCTCCGCATCAGAATGAATATATGACCGCGAAACCGCCACCGTAGTCAGGACTGCTTTTGCTAATGCCACGGGATGCGAAAAGATCAAGGGCCGTAGTCTTGGTAATATTCCAGAGCAGTCGTCCCCGGACTTCCAGGAGGTCATCGGAATAGGTCGATGGAGCTGTAGCTCCCTTGACGACCAGCATCGGCTGAATGCTGTCTGTTACCTGATAGCCGACCGTGCCGGTGTAGCTAAGGTAGTTCTTTAAGCCGAAGCCACTTACCTTCCCCTGATAGGTATAGAGAGCCTCTCCTGACAGACGGAGGTCGCCGAACTCCTTGTAAAGATTAAATCCGCCGCCGAAATCAAATTCACCGGTGCCGAGTCCGTCGGATACTGATGCGGTTGGCGCTTTGACAAATAGGGACGTTCTGATCTGTGGCATGGCGCTGCTTTCAAAGAGTTGGATATACCCCGCCCGCAGTATGATATCTCCCAGTCCGGAAACATCGGAGCTGCTGCTGGATGAGCTGGACGTTGTTGTCGTGCCGCCTCCGGTTGTGATCATGCCGCCTCGTCCGTTACCACGAACGATGACCGTGCCGGTAGCGGTTTGGCCGAGTGATGTCGTGATTACCTGGGAACTGCTTTGGTAGACAAAGGGCAATTCAATATTCATATCGAACCGCTCGGTCGGATAATAGCTGATAATGAGAGGGCTGTAGAGGCTGCGGATTGTCGAGTCCGTATTGTAACTTCCGGAGTTAAACTCTGTACCGATGCTGATTGATGCGGTAGGTTGTTTTTCATTTATTTCGGCACTCCAAGAGGTACCGCCTGAAATAAGAAATAACATCAAGGTGCTTGAGTATATGGCTGCTGCACTTGGTAGCGCTGAGAGTCGTTTCAGGCTCATTACTGTTCCTCCGTACAAAATAATTTTATGGAAATAGGTGCGACACTGCTAAAACTACGCTTCATCGTCTTCCGCCGCCCCTCATCCCGCCGCCACCTCGATAGCTGTAGCCTGCGCCTGCTCCGCTTCCCGAACGCTGGCCCACCCCACTGCCGTTGCCGACACCGCCGCCGGAGCGTGACCAGAAGGGGGAGCCTGTCTCTGCACGAAGCGTGATAGATGTGCCGCTCGTTTTGTTGTCAAGCTTCTGGGCAAAGAGATACAGGGAACCATCCTTCCCCTGGGCGCGGGAACCGGTAATGCTGACATCCTGACCCCGGCTTACGGTGAAGTTTTGTTGTTGCCAGTAGTCCCAAGGCCCCAGCAGCACGGTAACAACGCCCTGCTGGGTGGTAACCGTCATCTGGGTATGTTCGCTCTGATCTATTCTGGCTGGTGGGGAGATGACGGTTCCGCGTATGGTGGTAACGGTGTTGACATCATAACCGGCGGTAACATCAAGCCCGCTGGGGTTCTGCCGTGTATCGCTGCCCCAAAAGGCCCGCGCCTCATCTTGGTGGCCACCGGCGATCATGGCAAGGGTTACGATGATAAAAATGATTCGTTTCATCTCGGCAGTCCTTTAGTGACTATTCTTCCAGAGCCCGCAACCGGTAATCGGCTGCGGGCTTCATTTGCGTAACTGACACCTGTTTTACCTATAGTTGTTCCATTGACCCGGTAGTGTTACCGCCCGCCGGATATGACTACGGGACTGGTACCGTCGTAGGTGTGGTTAAACGGGAACCATCCTGAAGGCCTTTACCGTTGCTGGGGCGTGTCGTTGAGCCGTTGGCTGTTGTGCCGGTGGTCAAAAACGTGCCGTCGCGCCGCTGCGAACCCTCAGGACGAACTGCAGCTGTTCCCGTTACGGTAGACTGAGTCCGTGTCTGAGCCTGTGTCTGAGTTTGTGTGCGGGTCCGGTTATTCATTCCATTACCACCGCCGCCATTGCCGCCGCCTGCTGCAAAAACATCACCCGCTGCCAACGCTGCCATAAGTCCTACAACTGCTGCTGCCGTGATAATACGTGCTTTCATGGTTCTACTCCTTCGTATGGTGAGATAGTGAATCTAACCCAAGTAAGAGCAGAGAACGTGCCACATTCATAAGGTACTGATTACGTTCAAAATAGCCGCCGTTGTCCCGATACGATCATTTAAATTCCGTGCAAAATCTGCACCTGCTTTGTGATGGTTGCACCACGTTGCAGAGACCAAACCGCCCTATTCCGTGCCATGATCGAATAAAGACCAAAGGCGACCAACGCATCCGGCATGACCTTCAGTTTGATTGGGCCGTTGCCAAAAGCACCGGGAAGGTTTGATCCCCCTTTACAACGTTGGTGGCAGTTGTGATGGCAATAGAAGAAAAGCCCGCTTTTTCGAGCAGATCGGTAAGCTCTTCGGCACTGAAGCCGTGGTGGAATACGCCGGTCGGATCTTCGTGAAAGCGGCCCCCTTCCGATTCCAGGTCAGCCAGCGCGATCCGGCCACCGGGATGCAGCAGGGTCTTAAGAGCTTTGAGGAGCGGACCAATCTCCTTGATGTGATGCAGGGTCATGGCGCTGGTGATGAGGTGGTATCTTCCGGTCGGCAGTTTCCCTGTATCTACGTCACACAACTCGGTACGTATGTTTGTAAAACCGGACTCTTGAATTTTGGCATTAAGGCGCTCAAGCATCCCGGAGGAGCTGTCGATCCCTGTTATACCCCGGAGGGCGGAAGCGAGCTGCAGGGTGACAAGACCCGTCCCGCAGCCGAAATCGAGTGCGTCCCATTCTTGTGAAAGCGGGATAGCGTCCTGAATGACCGCTGCTATTTCACCGGCCAGCTTGATCCGGCGCGGTTCTTCGTCCCAATGTACCGCGGAAACATCAAAATTTCTCAGTTGTGTCATGGTGACTCCTTCATCTGCTGGAATGATGTGAGTTCATACCCTATTAACTCTGTGATGCCACGCTATCCCATTGTACTAAATATCTCAATCTCATCTCCGCTGTTCCCGACCTCCGCCCCAGAGGGCATCATCCATAAACTGGCGACGCAGGCGCTCTTCAGGGTTCTGGACGTAGAACTCTTCCTCCGAAAACGAATAGCGATAAGATGCCAGATAGTCGCTCAGAATTCGGTAGGCGGCATTAATCAGCTGGATCTGCTCGCAGTTCGAATCTCCACCGGAGTCCGGATGATACCGTTTCACCAGTTCACGATGGCGGGCCTTGACCTGCTTCATGGTCACCCGGTCATTAACCCCAAGTATTTGCAGTGACTTTTGTAACTCCTGAAACGTCATAGTTCACAATCCCTTGATGCACCCGTTCACGCATCATACTCATTTCTCAACCGGTAACCCTGCTCTGCGCCATCCCGACATATGTCCATCAAGAAGCGACACGTTCCGGTAACCGTACAGGCCCAAAAGTCCCTGGGCCATCTGGGCACGCGGGCCATGCTCGCAGAGTACCACAAGTTCGGCGCCTTTATCCTCCGGCAGTTTCGCCATTTTAAACAGGATTTTCAAGGTCGGGGCGTGGATTGCCCCCGGTATATGACCGCTGCGGAACTCGAAGCCGCTCCGGACATCGACAATGCATAGTGATTTTTTTGATTTTATGCGCTGTATTAATTCTTTGGCTTGCACAGATAACTCCTTTTGTTGTGGATGGGCACACATACAATCCAATAATATGCATGTCAATATAAATATAGAGAGACCTCCGAGGTCTTTTAAGTCTCGGAGGTCTGTTAACTGTCAACATGAATTCAACTCAGAATTAGAATTACATGTTATTTTCCGCGGCGTGAACTATTGAATACAGTTTTGGCTGCGCCGCCTGCTGCTCCCGGTCGTCCCTGCTGTGGACGCCCGGCTGGCTTGCTGCCGGGATGATCGGTTTTGAACGGATTGATTGAGGTCCCCGGACTCTTTTTGGCCTGGGCCGGTTTGCGTGCCGGTCGCGGCTCGCGCGGCGGACGGGCGAACTCGGCGTCTTTTTTCGGGGCAGGGACGGTGTAGTCAAAACCTTCTACCGTACGACGCTCAAGCGGGGCACCAAGCTTTTTCTCGATCGTGCGTACCATGATTGTATCCTCGCTGCAGACCATGGTAAAGGCATCGCCGCTTTTGGCGGCGCGGCCGGTACGCCCGATGCGGTGAACGTACGCTTCCGGAGTGTCCGGAATGTCATAGTTGACCACGTGCGATATCTGCGATACATCGATGCCGCGGGCGGCAATATCGGTTGCCACCAGGATCTGATAGGTACCGTCACGGAACCCGTCCAATGCGGCCTGACGGCGATTTTGGGACAGATTGCCCTGAAGAGAGGCGGCTTTGTAACCGGCCTTTTCCAGCTGTTCGCCCAGACGTTTGGCGCGGTGTTTGGTGCGGGTAAATATCAGCACCGAGTCGGTATCGGTATGCTTAAGCAGCTCCAGCAGCAGCGCCGTTTTCAGGTGCTGCTCCACCGGATAGAGGGCATGGGAAACGGTGACCGGAGGAGCAGTATTGCCGACCTGAATGGTGACCGGATCGCTCAGGATGTCGTGGGCAAGTTTATTGATGCTGGGCGGCATGGTGGCTGAAAAGAGCAGGGTCTGCCGTTTAGCAGGGATGTGACCGAGAATCCGGCGGATATCGGGGAGAAAGCCCATGTCGAACATCTGGTCAGCTTCGTCCAGTACCAGTACTTCAAGGTGTGAGAGGTCGATGGTCCCCTGGCCGATGTGGTCCAGCAGGCGACCCGGGCAGGCTACCACAATTTCAACACCGTTTTTGAGCGCCTGAATCTGCGGATTGACGTTGACTCCGCCGTACACGGTAACACTCTTAAGCCGGGTCTGTTTCCCCAACGTCACGAATGATTCATGGATCTGCTCGGCCAGTTCGCGGGTAGGGGCCACGACCAAGGCACGGACAGTGCCGCGCGCCCCTTCCATCAGGCGATTCAGGACCGGCAGCGCAAAGGCTGCTGTCTTGCCGGTGCCGGTCTGGGCCAGGCCCATGACGTCGCGCCCCTGCATAACTGTTGGTATAGCCTGCTGCTGGATGGGGGTCGGTGTGACATACCCGGCCTCCTTGATGCTTGCTGCGATTACGGGGTGTAAATTAAACTCTTGAAACTCCATGATACTCCTTCTTTCTGGTTGTACGAAAAAAGCCCCGGAAATTTCCGGGGCTTACGATTAAGTTTTATCCGGTACAACAATTGTAGTTCTTCACAGTACCAGTTTTGTCCAAGCGGTGTCAAGCAGGATCAGGCAGAGCGGTTTAGTTCCAGCCTTTACATCTGCCTCTTCAGTCGTCACTACCGACGTTACACCGGTAGACGCCACTCTTGCCCCCTTCCTTGAAAAGCAGCCTGATTTCGCCGATTGTAATCGATTTATCGCTCCCCTTGCACATGTCATAAATTGTCAGAGCCGCCAGACTGGCCCCGGTCATCGCTTCCATCTCCACTCCGGTCCGCTCATACGCCCGTACGGTACAGCGGACCGTGATCACGCCGGCTGGTTCATTCATGTCAAAATCGACAGTGACGTTATGGATGGCCAGCGGGTGGGAAAGGGGGATCAGGTCGGGTGTCCGTTTTGCAGCCATGATTCCGGCCAGACGGGCAACACCCAGCACGTCACCCTTGGCGACACCACCGGTCTTGATGGCCGCCAACAGCTCTGGCGAGAGACGCACTTCGGCTGCCGCAATGGCGGTTCGCATGGTCGGCTGCTTCGTGCTGACATCGACCATAATTGCGTGGCCGCTTTCGTCAAAATGGTTGAAGTTCAAGTGCTATCTCCTCGTTATGCCGGTGTCAGATACTGCTCAAACTGTTTCTTGTCGACCGCACAGCGATACGCCTCTTCCGGGTTCACTGTTTTCGTTTTCAGCAGATCGAGCAGATGCTGGTCCAACAGCTGCATGCCGTCCTTCTTGGCGGTCTGCATGATGGAGGGGATCTGGAATGTTTTTCCTTCGCGGATGAGGTTGGCGATGGCCGGGGTGCCGAGCATGATTTCCAGCGCCGCAACGCGTCCGGTGCCGTCGGCGGTTTTCAGAAGCTGCTGGCAGATAACCCCCTTTAATGACTCAGAGAGCATGGCGCGGACCTGCTCCTGCTGGTCGGTCGGGAAAACATCGATAATACGATCGACCGTTTTGGCCGCAGTACTGGTGTGCAGAGTGCCAAAGACCAGATGCCCGGTTTCGGCAGCGCTCATGGCAAGTTGAATGGTCGTCAGGTCGCGCATTTCACCCACCAGAATGACATCCGGATCTTCCCGGAGTGCCGCACGCAGGGCCGAGGTAAAACTCTCCGTATGTTCGCCGATCTGGCGCTGATTCATGAGTGACAATTTGTTCTCATGGATAAATTCCAGCGGATCCTCAAAGGTCAGGATATGTTCCCTGCGGGTGGAGTTGATCAGGTCGATCATGCCTGCCAACGTCGTCGATTTGCCGGACCCGGTCGGCCCGGTTACCAGCACCATCCCTTTCTTGAAGTTGGTCATGCGCCGCACCCCTTCCGGCAGCCCCAGTTCGTCAGCAGAAAGTATTTTTGTCGGGATGATGCGGAACACGGCGGCAATTCCGCGGTACTGCATCATGATATTGCCACGAAAACGTGCTAATCCAGGGACTTCATAGGCAAAATCGAGATCTTTTGTTTCGGTGAAGTGGGCCTGCTGCTTTTCACTCAAAATTTCGAACAGAATCGCTTTAAGCTCGTCATGCCCCAGTGTTTTAAAGTTGAGCCGCACCATATCCCCCCGCTGACGAAAAATAGGCGGGTTGCCGGTTGAAAGGTGCAGGTCGGATGCTCCCTGCTCCTTCATCATGTTAAAGAGCGCATCTATACGTGCCATGAAATTTCTCCTCTTTTACTAAAGAACGACCGATGCAATATATTCTTCAGGCGAAACGTCCCCAGCTATCAGGAGCCGCCGCCCCTCTTCTTCCAGACCGTGATAACCGGCCATTTTGAGATGGTTTTCCACCGCAGCGACATCGCTCGATTGCTCAAAAACCCGCAGGAAGTCATCATCAAAAATCAGCACATCGGTCAGGAACTTTCTTGTTCTGAAACCGCTATGGTCACAGGCATCACATCCGGTGGTGTGAAAAAAATCTGTCGGCGGTTCCGCCAGATCCATGGCGGCCAGCTCTTCAGGCGGCGGTATATAGGTAGTGCGACATTCCGGACAGAGCAGCTGGATTCCTTTGAATGAAACCAGGCCATTGACAAAAAATGGCAGGAAGTAGTTTTGCTGCTGATACAGCAGCAACTGGCGCAGGACAGTGCGGGTGCCGCGAATTTCCAGTCCGGCCAGAACCAGTTTGCCGCGCATGGCGGCCCGACAGGCGGCCGTGAATGGCATTCCCTCGGTAGCATCCTCAATCACCAGTATATCAGGAGCATGATCCAGCGCGTCCATGACCGTTGCGGCCCGCTCAGTTTTGTCCCGTGGAAGAATGATGCGGGGGAAACGCTTGTTTGTTCGCCCCGGTCCCTCACCAAGAATAATAACATTTTTCCCGGTTGTATCGATCTCGTCAAGCATGAGATCAATAAAGCGGTCACGCTCCTGGGTGTTTCGTGAGGCAAAGAAGGTGATCCCCTGCTGCCTGCGCGACAACCGGATAAAATCGGCTTCCTGCCCGGCAGGGAGATGGAGATCGGCAAGCCGGTCCGGAACGGATGCAGAGAGATGCGGACGAATGGTGACGTATTCTCCACCATACCCTGCCAAAGTCGCTACCTGGAAGGTGATCGGACGGGAGCGGTAGCTGAACGTCAACAGTCCGCCGCTGTTTGCGACACCAGGGGGTATGCTGCCGATACTTTTACGGATTTTGAGGGTGACGTCAGGATAATAGGTAACGGCTAGTGAACCGACCGGACGAGAAACGCCACCCCGTCGGCCGCTGACGGTCACGGTCTCTCCCATCGGTTGCAGGGAGAGCGATGAGAGCCGGTTCTGCAGGATGAAAATCAACAGGTAGTCAAGCAGCTTCCCCCCGCTCAGGTCGCTGTTAATCGTTGCCAGAACGTTGTCGGAAAAGGCGCTTGAATCGAACCCGAGCTGTTCCCGTCCGCTGCTGCCGTAACAGGCCTCGATCATTTCACGGATTTCACGTATCAGTGCCACCGAAATGTTGATCTGGCAGCCGGATATCTGTTCGACCGCCGTGATTGCGACACTGTTGAGCGGGTCGGAAATGGCGATGCTCAACTCGCCACCGGCTTTTATGAGCGGAATAAGATTGAACTTACGCGCCATTGCCGCCGGGACGAGCCGTACCGCATCCGGGTCGATCATGTCGACTTTGAGCCGGATGTAGGGGAGGTCGAGTTGATTGGAGAGTGCCCAGTCAATATCCTCCTGCGTGACGATCCCGAGAGTAATCAGCGCTTCGCCGAAGCGTGCCCCGGTCCGCCCCTGCTCCTCCAGGGCGGCGGCGATGTCACCTTCGTTAATGATGTTGCAGGCGGAGAGAATCGCGCCCATGGACCCCTTTTTATGCTCTGACATGACAGGCCTCCGTAGGTGTATACATCACTGCGATAAAACTATTCGCTCCGGTCACTCAGATTCTCAAAGCGGGTATGCTCGCCGAAAAAGGCCAGGCTGACCGTGCCGATTGCACCGTTACGCTGCTTGCCGATGATCAGTTCGGCGTTGCGATCGTGTCCCTGGGTGCAGGATCCATCCCGTTTGCGGCACGCTTCGCAGTAGACCGCCTCGCGGTAAACGAACATGATTACGTCGGCATCCTGCTCGATGGCGCCAGATTCGCGCAGGTCGCTCATCATCGGGCGTTTGTCGGCGCGCTTTTCCAGCTCGCGGTTCAGCTGGGAGAGCGCTACAACCGGCACACCCAACTCTTTGGACAGCGCCTTCAGTGCCTGGGAAATTTCGGAAATCTCCTGCTGACGTGACTCGATTTTTGTACCTGCCTTCATCAGCTGAAGGTAGTCGACAATGATCAGCCCGATATCATGTTCGCTCTTCAGGCGGCGTGCCTTGGAGCGGAGCTCAAGGACGCTGATGGCCGGGGTGTCATCGATAAATATTTTGGCATCATGAAGAACTCCGGCTGCCCGCGTCAGGCGCGGCCAGTCACTGTCAAGGAAGTGACCGGTGCGCATGCGACTCAAATCAACACGGGCGATGGAGGCGAGAAAGCGCATGACAAGGTCTTCCTTTCCCATCTCCAGAGAAAAAACAACACAAGGAGTCTTCTTTTTACTCTCGGCGCTGGCGTACTGGGCGATGTTGAGCGCCAGGGTCGTTTTCCCCATCGAAGGACGGGCGGCGATGATGATCAGGTTGCCCGGCTGGAACCCGGCAGTCATCTGGTCGAGATCCGCATAGCCGGTCGGTACGCCGGTGATGTGCTCTTTGCGATCATTGAGTGACTTGAGAATCTTGAACGCTTCTTTGATGAGTGGCTGGATCGGCACATACTGCGGTCGCAGCTTGTTTTCGCCGATCTCATACAGGTCCTTCTGGGCCTTGTCCAACAGCTCATTGACATCGGTCTGATCCTCATAACTGCGGGTGACGATCCCGGTGGCGATGCTGATCAGCTTACGGTTGACCGACTTCTCTTTGACGATTTTGCAGTAATAGGTAACGTTGGCCGCCGTCGGGACGTAATCTACCAGCATGAGCAGATAGGCAGCGCCGCCGACCTCATCCAGCTCCCCTTTCTTTTTCAGGGTTTCAGTCAGCGTTACCAGGTCGCACGGTTCACGCCTGTCGGACAGCTGCATCATTGCCAGAAATATCTTGCGATGTACCTCTCGGTAGAAATCTTCCGGGACGATGCTTTCCAGCACCCGGTTGATGGCGTCGTTGTCGATCAGAATACCACCCAAGATGGACATTTCGGCGTCCAGGTTCTGGGGGGGGAGTTTTGGGTCAGTCATGTGTATGTATTCCTTGTGCTTCTGGTTTTATTTTACATAAGGGTCGAATCCAGGGTAACCGGTCACGTAACTGCATGAATCCATGACCGTGCTCATCTGCCCCTGCCCCTCACGCCAATGCCGTGGCTACGGTCCTGCATAGCTCCTGGCGGAGATACGGCTTTTTGAGAAAACCCTTAGCGCCGAGCTTCTCAAGTTCATCCACCGTTCCCTCCTGGTGGAATCCGGACGAAATCAGAATACGGATGTCGGGGTAGCTCTCTATAAACCGCAGCAGAGCCTCTTTGCCACCCATTCTGGGCATAAGCATATCCAGAATCACCAGAGAAATATCGTCCTTCGCTTGTGCGTACACCTTCAATGCCTGCTCGCCATCTTCTGCAAGGTAGACCCGATATCCCAACCCTTCCAAAAGTTCTTGTCCTACGCAGCGGAGTATCTCCTCGTCATCCACAAACAGGATACCACCCGAACCGTGAATCGGCTCTTCGCTACAGTTCCCCTCTATCTTTTTCGCGCCTGAAATCGGAAGATATACTTTAAAGACCGTTCCGACGCCAGGTTCACTGTAAATGGTTATACAGCCATGGTGATCCGTAACCATGCCGTAGACGGCAGCTAATCCCAAGCCGGTCCCTTTGCCGACCCCTTTTGTCGTAAAAAACGGTTCAAAAATATGCGGGATGATTTCCTTCGGTATCCCGGTGCCGGTATCGGACACCGCTATTTCGATATACGGGCCGGGGGTTATGTCGAAATTACTGGACGTACAGTACCCGGAATCCAGCGCAACATTGCTGGTGGTAAACGTGATAACACCACCTTCCGGCATGGCGTCGCGGGCGTTGACACCCAGGTTGAGCAGGGCATTCTGCAGTAGGGTTGGATCACCGGTTATATACGCATCTTTAGCGACCAGTCTTGTCTTCAGGGCGATCGTCTTGTCAACCGTTCGCTCCAGTAGCGAAATAACCTCACTAATCGTCGTGTCGACCCGGACGAGTACCGCATTTTTTTCCCCTTTGCGGGAAAAAGCCAGCAACTGACCGGTGAGGTCGGCTGAACGGCTCGCCGCCTGCTGAATGGTGCCGAGCAGTTTCATTGCCGCAGAATCACCCGTTACATGGCGCTCCATAAGTTCAGCGGAACCCAAAATGGCGGTCAGCATATTGTTGAAGTCGTGGGCAACACCGCTGGCCAACTGGCCGATGACATCCATCTTCTGTGTCTGCCGGATCTGATCCTCCATCCGTTTCTGCTCGGTGATATCCAGGGACACGGTCAGCACGCACTTCTCATCGTTAAAATCCATGAGTGTACTGTACAAAAGCACAGAGCGGCTTTCACCCTGAAGGGTTTTGACCTCAGTTGCAAATCCGGATACGCCCTGCGTTTCGTGAATTTCTTTAAAAAAGTGCCCCCGCTCGGCACTGTTGCCCCAGAGACCAAGCTCAACGCCGTTCTTGCCGATAACAACGTCATTCGTGTAACCAAAGACATCTCTGCAGGTACGGTTGACCGTGCGGATTATTCCCTCGGGAAACGAAGAGACGACTATGGCCAGCGGGGATACATCAAAAAGGGTCTGGAGACTGCTGTTTGATTCGTTCAACAGTTTTTGAGCGGTTTCGTACTCTTCGATCTGCACCCGCAACATCTCTTCGGTTGCCACCAGCTGATCGCGCGTTTCGACAAGCTCTATGACCTGACCATGCAGCAGTTCCTCAGTGTTTTTCAGCACGCTGTTCCACTGCTGAAGCTGCTCATTGCTCGTTTTTAGTTCTGCTGCTGAGTGCCGTAACTCGGCTGTGCGCAGCTCTACCAGCTCTTCCAGATGGTTTTTGTGCAGCTCGATCTCACGGCGCTGTCGGTACAGCTCGGCAAATATTCTGACCTTGCTCTGCAAAAACTGTGGTTCTATCGGCTTGGCAAGATAATCAACCGCTCCGGCGTCATACCCTTTGAACTGAAACTGGAGATCCTTCATCCCTGCGGTGACAAAGATGATCGGAATGCGTTTGGTCTTCGGATTTGCACGCATCAGTTGAGCCGTCTCGAAACCATCCATCCCCGGCATCTGCACATCCAGCAGTACCAGGGCAAAGTCCTGCTTGAGCGTCAGGCGCAGCGCCTCGTTTCCGGACGATGCCCTGACGAGCTCATATCCCTGGTCAGACAGGAGCTCTTCCAGTGACAGAAGGTTTTCAGGCCGGTCATCTACCAGCAGAATCGCTATGGAGTTGAGCCGTGTCGTCATGCGCATGGTTTCTCCTCTACAAGCTTCATCAGTAGGCTCGGGATCTCGTCCAGTCGGACAACATGATCCGCTTTCAGTAACTGCAGCGCACTCTTAGGCATGGAATCCATCTCTGCGTCAGCGGGGTCCTGAACAATTGCCACCCCGCCGCTGATTTTTATTT
>Ga0209430_1000706_pt1 | contig 30918 bp, 27 predicted proteins | sample BarGraIncub1133A_FD_184504 | JGI IMG/M metagenome (GOLD analysis project Ga0209430, IMG submission 184504) | Arctic peat soil microbial communities from Barrow, Alaska - Barrow Graham LP Incubations 11-33A (SPAdes) (version 2) | ecosystem: Environmental > Terrestrial > Soil > Wetlands > Peat... | reverse complement strand
ATCCCAGTTTTAATTCGTTTGCAATAAGGTAAGCCATCCCTTGTTTTAAGAACACCGTTTCGTTGTGTTCGCGTAAATGTCGCAGGTGAGCAACAACGGTATTAAATCCTTTTGTTACCATGATTTCCATCACTTTAGGCTCATCATAAGGTTCCGCTTCACGTCGTTCGATCGTTATTGCACCTTCCGGGCAATGACCGATACATGCGCCCAGGCCATCGCACATCAAATCGCTAACTAAACGAACTTTACCGTCAATTACCTGAAGCGCTCCTTCATGACAGTTGGGGACACATTGTCCACACCCGTTACATTTGTCATCGTCAATTTTAATAATATCACGTTCCATATTTTACATTTTTAAATAAACATCCTTTCGTAAGAACCTAAGGCTTTATCTGTGCAATGCCCGATCGTTTCTTTCGTTGACAAAAATAGAGCTACCAACCCGGCGAAAGTGTAACATCTGTGACACTCTTGCTATATTTGCGAAAAAAAAAGATGTTTGAATCGTTAAAAGCTTCACCATTATTCAAAGGATTAGAAATTGAAGATATTAACTCACTGATAAATAATAGTTCCCACCAGATTAAACAATTCTCAAATAAAGAAGTTCTGGCCTATGCAGGTGAGAAAGTAGAAAAAGCAATGATACTACTCGAAGGAAGACTTCAGGGCGAGATGATCGATTTTGCCGGAAACAGTCTGAAAATTGAAGAGATGGAACCGCCACAGATGGTTGCCGCTGCCTTTCTTTACGGTCCTCAAAGCGCTTTTCCTGTCAATTTATCGGCAATTTCAGACGGTAAAATGCTGGTAATCTTTAAAAATGATTTTACACAATTGTTAGCTGCTGACCAACGTGTTCTAAGTAATTACCTGAATATCGTCTCAGGAAAAGCCCAGTTTTTATCCCGAAAGATCACTTTTTTGAGTTTTAAAACCATTAAAGAGAAGATTGCCTATTATTTGCTTCAGAATTTTAAAACAGGCAATCAGGTTGTTATAATCAATCAAAGCCAGAAAGGATTGGCAGAGATGCTTGGCGTTGCGCGTCCATCGCTGGCAAGGACGATCAGCGAAATGCAATCAGATCAGTTAATCAAATGGGAAAGAAACCAGGTTGAGATTATTGATCTGAAGGCACTTCATGCAATTTTGGGAAGGTAATCATGGAAAATCTTCATTGTAAAGATTATATCAGCAAGATGAACCAGTGGGGAAAAGCGCGAAAACCCTTTGTTTTCATCCTGGATTTCGAATTGAAGAATCCGGTTGTTTTACCATTGGATGAAGCCGCCGAAAACGGTATCTGCTTCACATTTAACAACCTTGAAAGTGCTGATATTCATGAAACTGATAAAAGTGAATTCACATTTAGAAAGATTCCGGTCAGTTATGAAGTCTTCAAAAAATCATTTGATCAGGTCTTAACCGAAATCAAACTGGGAAATTCTTTTCTGACAAACCTTACTTTTCCGACAACCATTGAAACAAATCTCACGCTTCGTGAGATTTTCGACAGAAGCGAAGCACCGTATAAACTGTTGTTTAAGAATCAATTCGTTGTTTTTTCCCCGGAGCTTTTTATCACGATAAGGGGTGGTACAATTGCCTCTTATCCAATGAAAGGAACCATCGATGCTTCAATTCCCAATGCTAAAATAAAGATATTAAATGACCTTAAAGAAACGGCTGAACATCATACAATTGTAGACCTGATCAGGAACGATTTATCGATGGTTTCCACAAATGTGAAAGTTGAAAAATTCAGGTTCATCGATACGGTCAGAACACATGATAAGGTATTGCTTCAGGTTAGCTCGAAAGTAACAGGTCAACTTCCTGAAGATTACTATTGCCATTTGGGTGATATCCTTTCAAAATTGCTTCCTGCCGGATCAATCTGTGGTGCACCTAAAATAAAGACGCTTGAGATCATCAATCAATCAGAGATTTATGATCGTGGATATTATTCGGGTGTATTCGGTATTTTTGATGGCACTGATTTGCAATCTGCTGTAATGATAAGGTTTATCGAAAAGAGGGATGAAAAGTTTATTTTTAAAAGTGGAGGTGGGATCACTTCGATGAGTAATCCCGAGGAAGAATACCAGGAACTAATCGACAAAGTATATGTGCCTATTTATTGAGACGATTTGTTACGAACATGGCCGTTTTCAGCGGATAGATTTGCACAATGAGCGATTCAACCGAACCCGTCAGCAATTCTTCGGGTTGCAAACACCACTTCAACTTGAATTATTCCTTTCTGTTCCTGCGGATTTAATGGATAAAACCGTAAAATGCACGATCACCTATGGAGCTGATATTATCAGCATCGATTACACTTTATATCAAATAAGGCCCATCAATTCGTTACAAATGGTTGTTGACGATACGATCGATTATGCTTATAAATTTGCTGACAGATCAAAACTTAATTCTCTTTTCAATTTGAGAAATCAATCAGATGATATCATGATTATTAAGAATGGTTTTATTACAGATACCTCTTATGCGAATATCGTCTTAAAAAAAGAGGGTAAATGGTATTCGCCTTCAAATTCTTTGTTAAAAGGAACCAGGATTGATAGATACATACGTGAAGGAATCGTCACTCCTGCCCTATTACGTCCTTCCGATCTTCCGCTTTATTCAGAAGCACGCATCGTAAATGCAATGATTTCAATTGAGAATTCTCCGGTTATTCTTATTCAAAATATCAATGATTAAACAATGAACATTAACAATACATCTAAAATAATTGCAAATTGCGCGATCTTTAGAATCATTCACAACATAATTTAGAATGTTTAAAAATTGAATCAAAAAGTTCTTTAGACTTCCATTTTGAAAACATTTGTATTTTCATTCTGTTTAATTGGAAACATTTTGAGTTATTCTATGAACTATTGCAACGATCTTGCACAATTATTCATCTTCACCTTAAGAAAAGATTTTAATTTCTTTTTTATTCATTAATAGAATGTTACATTATTTATCAATTGAAAAGTTTAAATAAAAATTAGTATATGAAAGGGAAAAAGACGCTTCGGATATCTATATTACTGGTTTTTGCGGCATCAGTTTTAGTGCTTGTTCAGACACGGTGCAGGCATGATGATCTCAATACTGCAACACTTGCCAAAGTTTGTTATCAATCCGAGATTGGTCCAATATTTCTAAGAAGCTGCGGAACAACTGGTTGTCATGATTCGCAAGGAGGGAAAGGTGGTTATTCTTTTACAGATTATACATCTGTAATGAAAGCGATAAAACCTTTCAATGCTCAAAAAAGTAAAGCTTATCAAGCGATTACCGGGAAAGCATTTGTGCAACTAATGCCTCCGTCCGGAGCTTTATCTCAGAATGAAAGAATCTTAATCAGGCTATGGATTGACCAGGGAGCCGAAAATACGACTTGCGGTACAGTAGGAACAACTGGCACCACTTCAGGAACAGTGAACAATAGTTCTGCCGCACTGTCTGATCCTGTTTGTTTTCAGCGTGATTTGCTTCCTGTTTTAGTCTCTTCGTGTGGCACCACAGGATGCCATGATCAAACGTCGCATAAAGAAGGGTATACCATTACAAGTTATGCATCCGTGATGAGTAATCTCGTGAAAGCAGGTTCACCAACCACAAGTAAACTCTATACGATCATCAAGAATAATAGCATGCCACCGAGACCTTATCCTGCATTATCAACCACGGTAAAAGACAGTATTTACAACTGGATTAAAAACGGAGCTTTAAATGGTACATGTGTTTCGCTGTGTGATACTGCCGGAGTGGTTACCTATCAAAACCAAATTGCTACTTTAATATCGAAAAACTGTATTTCATGTCATAGTGGTTCAGGGGCTTCAAAAGGGATTTTACTCGATACTTATACCAACGTAAAGGCACAAATTGATAATGGGAAATTACTGGCAGCAGTAAAGGGAACCTCTATACAAATGCCTCCTGCATATAAAATTACGACTTGCGAACTCAGGGAGATTGAACTTTGGAAAGCGAATGGTACATTACAGAATTAACTCAAAAATATGAAGAAATTAGTTTTACCTCTCGTGTTATTTATCCTGTCGGGTTGCTACTACGACAGCGAGGAAGCCTTATTTGGCAAGCCTGGAACAGGCGTATGCGATACCTCTGTATCAAAATTTAGTACCCAGGTTAAGCCAATCCTTAGTTCCTATTGTTTAACATGTCATTCGAATGCCAATGCATCAGGCAGCGGCGCCGGAATTAAGCTTGAGAATTATGCAGATGTTAAAACCTATGTTGACAATGGGAAACTGGTTGGTTCGATTGAACATACATCAAATTATCCGATGCCTAAAGGCGGAGGAACACTTAGTGTCTGTGATATCTCGATTATAAATGCATGGATTACTAAAGGTTCTTTAAATGATTAATGCTATGAAAAACAACTTATTGTCTTCAGTATTTGTTTTAGGGATGATCTTGCTCTATTCAATCCCGGCTAAAAGTCAGGATTTGGATGCATTACTCGAAAAAGAGGCACAACCCCAGACCACTTATGCAACTGCAACGTTTAAATCCACGAGGATTGTAAACGGTCACTCAGTTCAGCAAATGAAAAAGAAACAACTCGAATTCAGGGTCTCTCACCGTTTTGGGGAATTGAATTCCGGTTCTTACAATTTTTGGGGTCTCGACCAGGGTACGATTCATTTAGATCTGGAGTATGGACTAACCGATTGGCTGGAGTTTGGAATTGGTCGCAGCACCTATGAAAAAACAGCAGATGCATTTGGTAAAGTGTCAATTTTACGACAAAGCAGTGGGGTGAAAAATATGCCTATTCAACTTTCCTATATGGCGAGCACCGAGATTATCGGTTTAAACACAGATCCTGCAATGCAGAAGAATTTTACTTCGCGAATGTCATTTGTCAATCAAATCCTGATCGCACGGAAGTTCAATGAGAGTTTATCCTTACAACTGACACCAACTTTTATCCATCGGAATCTTGTACCCACCGAAGTGGAAAGGAATGACCTTTTTGCCATGGGTGTTGGAGGCCGTTACAAGTTGTCGAAGCGTATTGCACTCAATGTGGAATATTACTATGTCTATCGGGCAAATGCAAACTCACTTCCGGTAACCTATTACAACCCTCTTTCGGTTGGTATTGATATCGAGACAGGTGGACACGTTTTCCAGATTATGCTAACAAATTCGGTAGCAATGCGTGAAGGTGGTTTTATCGGCAAAACAACCGGAAGCTGGACCGATGCCGGGATTCATCTTGGATTCAATATTTCACGCGTATTTTCATTTAATAAATAATAAAACATCAATATGAATAAGTTACTATTACTATTTGCCTTTGCTTTGGTGTTTTTTAACGCCGGAGCACAAAATCGTTTTTTTACGAAAGACGCTAAAATCAACTTCAACTCTTCTACCTCACTTGAGGATATTATTGCCGAATCGAATCAGGCAACGACCTTCATTGATATTGAGAAAAACGAAGTTGCTTTTTCGGTGCTGACAACTTCGTTCAAGTTCCGCAGGGCTTTGATGGAAGAACATTTCAACGAGAATTATATGGAGTCTTCAAAATTTCCAAAAGCTAAGTTTACAGGGAAAATCGTTTCGCCTATTGACTGGAAAAGCGAAAAAGCGGTTGTTGTTGATGTCAAAGGTGAACTTACGATGCACGGTGCAACCAAAGAGGTAACCTTTAAGGCTACGATCACGCCCGGAAAGTCCAGTGTTAATGCAATTGCTGAATTAAAAGTTACTCCCGAAGATTTTAAGATTGCAATTCCATCGGCAGTAAGAGATAAAATTGCCAAAGAGGTTACAATTAAGATTGATGCCGTTTATGCACCTTATCAACAATAATCAAAATCATGACTAAGAAGCTTAAAACATTCCGTATTATTCTGTGGATTTTTTTGATTGGAATAGTTATTGGATCTGCTGGCGTTTATTACGTTTTCAATATGCCACGCCGGGATATCTCCAAAGAAAATGCAGTTTACACATTGGAAGCCAAACAATTGATTTCCGATTTCAAGAGTGATGAAGCTGTAGCAACTAAAAAATACCTCGATCAGACAATTTCGGTTAAAGGTGAAATTAAAAGTATCCGAACGTTGGATAACCACAGCATGGTATTTAGTCTGGAAGATGAAATGGAAGGCGTAAGTTGCACCGTCGACAGCGCTGATGTTGTGAACAGTTCATCTAAACTTAGCCAATTTACCAAAGGATCAACTGGTACTTTTAAAGGCCGATGCTCAGGTATGTTAATGGATATTCAGGTGATAAATTGTGTTCCTGAATAGCTGTGACATTTAATTTATTGAAATTCAAATAAACAACCCGTACAACAAATTATTGTGCGGGTTGTTTATTTTATAACTATTATCTGCCAGGATTTCCATTCAGAACAGGGGAAGGATAATTGATCCGATATTATAATCACAATCTCTTTTTTAAATGAGAACTATTCCGTTGAGATCCGATCTCCCTTTTTTAAGACTGACTTTAAGCCTGTTGTTGGCCGGCACATTTTTGATTACTTCATGCAAAAACTCAACAACTCCGGAGGATGTTCCGGAAAAAGTAAATTCAGGCAGGATCATCTCATTTTCAGGTTATGACTGGCTTGTTAAATCTTCTGCCACCCTATCGGGCACTGCTGCACCGGGAAATAACTTCTACTCCGATTCAACAGAAAATGTCTGGATTGATAAAGCCGGGTGGTTGCACCTTAAAATTACAAACAGGAACAATAAGTGGTATTGCGCCGAGGTTACGCTTACAAAGCCATTAGGTTACAAAAAATACATTTTTCAGGTTTCGGGTTTGATTGGACAGTTTCATCCTAATGTTGTTGGGGGATTATTTACCTATCTTGACAACACGGATAGTGCAGAAGAGATTGATATTGAGTTTTCCAAATGGGGTATAACCAATAATGCAAACATTCTCAATTACGCGATACAGCCATCAGATATTTCAGGTAACACACAAAATTATGGCGTTGATTTAAATGTCGATGCATCTACTCATTTGTTCGATTGGAAGCCGGGGAAAGTAGCATTTGCAAGCTATCATGGTTATTACACTTCAACTCCGGCTGACAATACGATGGTTATCGTTGAGTGGAATTATTCAGCCAAAGATGTCCCGATTGATTTAAACGGGAAGATTCACATTAACTTATGGCTTTTTCAACGCGATATGATTGATCCGAATGATCATCCTGAAGCAGAATTGGTTATTAAGCGTTTTCAGGCGCTTTGATTTGGCATTCATGATTAATTCTATTGTGAATGGTCAGAAGTCATTATATAACTTTTATTTAACATGTTCATTGCAACATAAAAATGATTTAGGCGTTATATTGTCAGACTAAGTAAAATAGAAATGTCTGTACAAAATTATCTTTTAAATATCCCGGATTCGACAGATAAACGGGTTGTTATTGTCGGTGGTGGATTTGGTGGATTGAAACTTGCACTAAAACTTCATAAAAAGAAATTCCAAATAGTCCTGCTCGATAAAAACAATTACCACCTCTTTCAGCCATTGCTTTACCAGGTTGCAATGTCGGCACTCGAACCAAGCGCTATCTCGTTTCCACTCCGTAAAGTCTTTCAGAAAACCGGTATTCACTATCGCATGGCCCGATTGGAAGCCATTGATTCCGAAAAAAATGAAGTAGCCACCGATATCGGTCAATTAAAATACGACTATCTTATTTTGGCAACGGGGGCGAAGACCAACTTTTTTAACCAGGAGAAGATTGAAAAATTCACACTGCAGATGAAATCCGCACCTGATGCACTTTATATTCGGAACCAAACGCTGATGAATTTCGAAAAGGCATTGAATAAGAGTCATAAGAAGGATGTGAAGTCATATCTGAATGTGGCAATTATAGGCGGAGGACCAACGGGTGTTGAGCTTGCCGGGGCAATGGCCGAAATGAAAATGTATGTATTGCCAAAGGATTACCCCGAGCTTGATATGAGTAATATGAAAATCATGCTTTACGAGGCATCTCCCCGACTTCTTGCAGGAATGTCAGAAACCTCCTCAAGAGTTGCCAATGAATATCTCCAAAAATTGGGTGTCGAAGTGCATACAGGGACTGCGGTTAAGGATTATGATGGTCGCACGCTTACATTGCCCGATGGCGTGACCGTTGATGTTAAAACAGTAATCTGGGCTGCAGGAATCACCTCTTCAAGGATCGATGGAATTGCAGAAACATCTTACGGACGCAATAATCGCCTGCTTGTAAATGCATTCAATCAGGTTGAAGCTTACCAAAATATATTCGCATTGGGTGACAATTCGATCATGATCGATTCCACCCATCCCAATGGGCATCCTCAGGTCGCACAAGTTGCACTTCAACAGGCAAATACTGTCGCACACAATATAATTCAATTGAACAGGAATAAGCCACTCAAACCATTTCACTACATCGATAAAGGTTCGATGGCAACTATTGGCCGTCATCTTGCGGTTGCCGATTTACCATTTGCAAAGTTTAAAGGATATTTTGCCTGGTTGCTATGGTCGGTCGTCCACCTTTTATCAATTGTGGGGGTAAAGAATAAACTGTTAGTATTGCTTAACTGGATGTGGAAATATATCACCTACGATCAATCACTGCGATTATTGGTTAGACACAAGTCTAAAAATTAATTTGTATTGCAATATCGTGTATAAATCCTTCAGGTGAGACTTAGCATTCCTTTATCAACATCATAAAAAAAAGAGGTTGTATCATAAGCAAAAATAATTAACCACAAGGATCACAAAGAACCCTAACAAAGTTCACAAATAGCAGAAGTGCATTGCTTTAACTTCGTGACCATTGTGCATGCCTTGTGTACGCTGTGGTTAAAAATGACTTTTGAGACAACCTCTTTTTTGTGGCAATACCCATCTCAGATCAGAAGGCAAATCCAATACTGATCCCGCCACGAATCCATGGATAAGGGATACTGCCAGCCTTGGCATTAACTTTATTACCCGTTTGTGTGACGGTTATTTTTTTGCCTATAAACGAAGGTAAATCGGCAATTGCTTTATCGAGATCATCTTTAACATTATTTGCATCCGAAAGTTGATCTGAAATAGCATTCACATTTCCGCTCAGAAATCCAGCTTCCAATCCTAAGAAGTAAAGATCCAGCGTGACCCGCTTAGCGATCAGGAACTGTGTCCCTAACTGAAACCCCAAATTCATTGTATTCAGATTCAGATCAAAGGCCCCTTTGTAAGTTTCGCCGCTCTGGTCATCTACACCGGAGATATTGGCAGTACCAGTGATCTTCTGATACTTCAGATAGGGTTCAATATAAAACCCTTTTGGAAGCATATTATGTCCTGTATAATGACGGAACGCAGCCCTCAAATGCATTGTTCCTATTTCAGCTGCCTTAAGGTCTGAACTGGCATCAATGCCATATTTACCAATCAATGACTTTTGATTTGGAAGGCCAATTCCAAGCGTTACAGAATTTTTAGCATTTATCATCCGCTCGTATTCAAAAGAGATCGATTGAAACGGGATATTAACGGGTAGAAATTTCACAACATTTTTACGTTCAACCGGGATGTTGTCCTCATTCTGAGCAAATCCGAGTAATGCCCATGAGGTTAAAAAAACAAGTGCGAGTAGTTTTTTCATGGTAATGAAAGTTTTGATTTTAAATTGAGTACCCAAATCTACAAAATATATAATCCTAAATATATCCAATATTGAAAATTATTTTTGAAGGATTTTAATTAGTTAGAAAGTTAAAAAGACTGCATGCATATTTTTATCGATATTGATATATTCCTATCTTTACCATTGTATTAATCTACTCAATTACTTCGGCAAACTAGCTATGATAAAAAACATTTTGAGTGCTATTATTTTGGTTGCCTTTGTTTTCGGCAAAATACAAGCTCAATCGCTTGACATTTATATTAATTCGGCGCTTAAAAACAGCCCTTTGCTCTACGATTACAACAACCAGATGCTCGCCGGCCGGCTCGATAGCTTACTAATATTAGCTGCCTTTAAGCCCCAGGTCAATCAGGTTTCGCAGGTTTTGTATCCTCCTGCCGTTTCAGGATGGGGATACGATGAGTCCATCACGAATGGTGGCAATTATTCTGCCGTTGTAAATGTTACCCAATCGTTATTCAATAAAAAGCACATCAACGGTCAATTACAAAGCATCGACTTATTGAATCAGACGTTGAAAATAAATGCCAGAATAACCGTTATTGATCTCAAAAAAAGCATTACTGCCCAGTATCTTACGGCCTATACCGATTTCATGCAGTACCAATTTAACCAGTCTGTTCTGGCCCGGTTGACCGATGAACAAAGGACTGTGAAAGTGCTGGTTGATAAAGGTGTTTACCTGATGACTGATTATTTGAATCTGCAGGTTTTGACCACCGCCCAAAAGATCGCCATCTCTCAGTCTTTTATTCAACTGAAAAACGATCTGGCGGTACTTAATTTTATTTGTGGCGTCACAGATCAACAGGAGATAAATTTGATAAAACCTGAAATCATTGTTCAGAATGATCCAGGTTATGAAAGTTCCCCAATGTTTGCTCAATTCAGAATCGACAGCCTGAAAAATACGAACAACAAGCAGATCATCGATCTGAATTACAGGCCACGGCTAAGCGCTTTTGCAGATGCAGGATTTAATTCGATCGCTCCTGAAAATATCCCTCACAATTTCGGAGGAAGTTTCGGCGTCAACTTCTCCATTCCTATTTATGACGGAAAGCAGCGCAAATTGCAATACGATAAGATTAACCTGGCCGAGAATACGCGGATCTATTATAAAAAGTATTACTCGTCGCAATACAAACTTCAATTCGAACAGCTAACGAATCAGCTTAAATTGACTGAAAACCTGATTGGTGAAATCAGCAATCAATTGTCAGAGCAGGAAAAGCTGATTGATTTGTATCAGATTGAACTCGAGAAAGGGCTGGTCCGGTTTCTTGACTATCTCACTGTTTTAAATAATTATACAGCAACCAAAAACACTTTCCTGGTTACAGAAATGAACCGGTTGCAGATTATTAACCAATTGAATTACCTCAAATGAGCAACTTCAAAACAATATTAGCTTTCGCCTTACTTCTAAATCTGATTGGTTGTAATAGCGGTTCAACGACCAAAATGGAGGAGACTCCTAAAGTTTCAACGCCGGTCACGGTCACTGCTATTGAAAATACGGCTATTAGCGAGTCTATAAGTTTTAACGCCGTCTCACAATATCAGCGGAAAAATATGGTGAAATCAACCATCAACGGTTATATCGAAAGATCGTTTGTTATTCAGGGAGAGTTCGTTCAGGCAGGAAAACCGTTGTATTCAATTAAAACAAAGGAAGGCGAAGCGCTAAGTAAATATGCAGCTAAAGATACGTCGTTTACTTATACCGGAAAACTCACGATTGTTGCGCCAACCTCCGGTGTCGTTATTGAAGCGACCAAACAGACAAATGATTACGTGAGCGACGGAGAGCAACTTTGCGTAATTGGCGTACAAAGCAGCTTTGTTTTCCTGCTTAACGTTCCGTTCGAACAGAACAAATATGCAACGCCAGGGAGAAATTGTTCCATCCTCCTCCCCGATTCCACCATCTTAAACGGAACGATTTCCGGAAAGCTTTCAACTGTTGATCCCGTATCCCAGACGCAAAGCTATATTGTGAAACCCATTACTTCAGCCATTCTTCCTGAAAATCTTTCTGTTCTTGTTAAGGTTAGTAAAAGTTCGAAAGAGAATACACAGGTGATTGACAAGTCATGTGTGCTTTCTGATGAGACAATGGAAAACTTCTGGGTGATGAAACTGATCAACGATACTACAGCTGTAAAGGTTGCTATCAAAACGGGAATTACTGCCGGAAACAAGATTGAGATAAGCTCCCCCGCCTTTACACAACATGACCGGTTGATTAATACCGGAAATTACGGATTGGCAGATACCGCATTTGTAAACATCATTCAACCCTGATACTGATGAAAGATTTTTTTGTTTCGCATAAAAATCCGGTTGCTGTAATTCTTGTGATCATCTTAGCTGCCGGTCTTTATACCTATTCGAAAATGCAATCGTCACTTTTTCCCGAAGTGACCTTTCCCAAGATAAAAATCATTGCCGACAGCGGACTGCAACCTGTTGGAAAGATGATGGTGACCGTAACAAAGCCGCTTGAGAATGCCATTAAAAGGGTTCCTAATCTGAAAACGGTTCGTAGCATCACCAGCCGTGGCAATTGCGAAATATCTGCATTTATAGAGTGGAATGCCGATATCGATTTAAGTAAACAGCAGATTGAATCTTCCATCAATCAGATCAAAGATGAACTTCCCCTTGGAACCACGCTGAGTATTGAGAAGATGAATCCATCCATCCTGCCGGTGATTGGTTATGTGATCGAAGGACCGGGTAGAAGTAATATCGAACTGAATCAAATTGCCAACTATACCGTCAAACCCTTCCTGTCGCAGGCGAAAGGGGTTGCAGAAGTATGGGTGATTGGTGGTAAGACAAAGGAATACCATATTGAATTGCTTCCTCAAAAAATGGCTGCACTGAGTATTACGCCAGCTATGGTCTCAACATCGCTTAGTCAGACCAATTTTATCAGCAGTAACGGATATCTTACGGATTATAACCGGTTGTACCTGACAGTAACGGATGCTAATGTTCAGAATCTTGAAGAACTCGAAAATCTGATAGTAAGCAATAATGGCAAAAGGGTGTTGCAGCTCAAAGATATTGCCATTCTAAAAGTAGCCGAGCAGACGCAATATATCAGGGTTAATGCCAACGGAAAAAGTGCCGTTCTGATGGCCGTCGTAAAACAGCCAAATGCCAATCTGATCGACGTAACAAGTGGAGTAACACAGAAAATTGATGAACTAAACAACCGGATCTTACCCAAAGGGGTCAAACTAAGCCCCTATTATGTGCAATCTGATTTTGTAAACGACTCCATCAGAAGTGTAAGCGACAGTCTCTGGATTGGTTTATTGCTTGCCATACTCGTGGCATTTGTTTTTCTGCGTTCCCTTAAATCGAGCGCTGTTATTCTGATTACGATACCTATCACATTGTCATTTACTTTGATTGTGATGCATCTGGTTGGATACAACTTCAATATCATGACACTTGGGGCAATTGCTGCAAGCATCGGGTTGATTATTGACGATGCGATCGTCGTAGTGGAACAGATTCACCGAACCCATGAAGAGTTCCCCGAAAAGCCTACAAAAGAGTTGCTCAGTGGTTCTGTAGGCTTCCTGTTACCGGCCATGATTGGTTCTTCAATAAGTACGATCGTGATTTTCCTTCCGTTTGTAATTTTAAGCGGTGTGGCCGGGGCCTATTTCAAGATCTTAACCAATACGATAATGATTACGCTGATCTGTTCATTTTTAGTAACATGGATCGGGCTGCCTGTCATCTATCTCCTTTTCTCCGGAAAAACGAATACCGTTACAAAACAACATTCTGAAGCACAACGTAAAAGTGGAAAGTGGATCTCTTTTTTTATTTTGCGACCTTATATCAGCCTCGGCTTTATCGCGTTTCTCATTTTTTCGGTGTTCTTTATTTCCAGCAGGTTAGAGACCGGTTTTCTTCCCGAGATGGACGAAGGAAGTATTGTGCTTGATTATACTTCTCCTCCCGGGACTTCGTTACAGGAAACTGACCGGATACTGCGTGAAGTAGAGAAGATTCTTCCGACAATACCCGAAATTGAGTCGTATTCGCGCAGAACCGGAGCACAAATGGGATTCTTTATTACTGAGCCCAACTATGGTGACTACCTGATTCAGCTGAAGAAGGATCGGAAGCGATCTACCAATGAGGTGATTGATGAAATCAGGGCAAAGGTCGAATCTTCGCAACCTTCTTTGAAAATTGATTTTGGACAGGTAATTGGCGACATGCTGGGTGACCTTATGAGTTCGACACAACCCATCGAGATTAAGATCTATGGCGATAATGTGAAGGAATTGCAAAATCTTGCGCGACAGGTTGCCGGTATAACAGAAAATGTAAAAGGAACCGCCGATGTTTTCGATGGGATTACAATTGCAGGACCTTCCATCAATATCGAACCGGACTATAAAAATTTGGCGCTTTTCGGTATAACACCGGCCGATTTCCAGAATCAGTTGCAAACACAGCTCGAAGGGGTAACAGTCGGCAATATTTATGAGAAAGAGCAATTGACGACGGTGCGAATGTTGTATCCCGATGCTGCAAATACCTCGCTCGAAAAGATCAAAGATGGATATATCTTTCTGCCAGGCGGCAAACTCCAGCCGCTTTCGACGTTGGCTCATATTACGGTCGATGCCGGTAGTGCCGAGATCGAGCGTGAGAATTTACAGACGATGATTCCTGTTATTGCGCGGCTCGATAACCGTGATCTGGGCAGTGTAATGACCGATTTAAAGCGCGAGATCGAATCGAAAGTAAATCTTCCACAGGGATATCATATCACGTATGGCGGTGCATACGAAGAGCAGCAAAAATCGTTCAGCGAACTGATGATGATATTGATTACGGCCATCTTGCTTGTGTTTGCAGTGATGTTGTTCCTATTCAAAGAGTTTAAGATTGCGTTGTTGATTGTATTTCTTTCAGCTTTGGGAATCTCCGGAAGTCTGATTGCCCTTTACATCACAACTACTCCACTGAACGTGGGAAGTTATACGGGAATTATCATGATCATCGGTATCATTGGTGAGAATGCGATCTTTACTTTCCTGCAATTCCAGCAAACCCTGAAAACTTCCAATCCCGATGGCGCAATTGTTTATGCGATCTCAACACGACTTCGTCCGAAACTAATGACCGCATTGGGCGCCATCATTGCCCTCTCTCCGATAGCACTTGGCATCGGAACCGGCGCCCAGCTGCATCAGCCTTTGGCAATTGCAGTGATCGGAGGTTTTATTATTGCGCTGCCTTTGTTGTTGATTGTGTATCCTTCGATGCTAAGGTTGTTGTATAAAAATCAGAAAAGTTAGCAGCCTGTTTATTTGAATCAGTTATGAACCTTATTCATCCCTTGTGGTCTTTGTGGTGAAAATATTTAAACACAAGGAGCACAAAGATTACACAAAGTACACTATAATTTGAATCTGCCATGAATGAAAATGAATTAGCAAAAATCGTATTTGATGCTGGTCTCACCGTTCATAGAGCATTAGGGCCTGGTTTGTTGGAAAGTGCTTATGAAGAGTGTTTATACTATGAACTCTATTGCCTGAATTTGAAAGTTGAAAAACAAAAGCCTTTACCATTGGTATATCGGGAAGTAAAACTTGACGCCGGGTACCGGATTGATTTGTTGGTTTAGAATAGATTAGTAATTGAAATTAAATCGGTTGAAGCATTAAATGATCTGCACCTGGCACAAACTCTTACTTATTTAAGGCTAAGCAATTGTAAACTTGGGTTGCTTATAAATTTCAATACTGTATTGTTTAAAAACGGAGTTAAAAGAGTAATAAATGGTTCTTTGTGAACCTTGTGAATCTCCTTGTGGTCTTTGTGGTTATATTGGGAATATCTTTAATATATTTTCGCTGTAAAACAAAATGATTTGGCTAAAGCCAATCTGCATTCTCCCTTTTAATCCACTGGCTGAAGCCAGTGGCAATTCACAAAACCAATGGCCCTTCATTTAAAATATTTCTTCCCAACATATTGAATGTTTTTCAGCATTTTGATTTACCACCATAAATTGCCTCCCGCTTTAGCTGGAGGCATAAAATAATTAATACCCTGATTGGCTTTAGCCAAAATTCTAAAAGACAGGTTTATTTATGCTGCCATGCTATGATGAAGACAAAAATGATTGGGATTTATGCTGCCAGACTGTGACGAAGACTAAAATGATTGGGATTTATGTTGCCAGACTGTGACAATGACCAGCCAGGTAGTGCATTTATGCTGCCAGACTATGACGAAGACCAAAATGATTGGGATTTATGCTGCCAGACAGTGTCGATGATCAACCAGGTAGTGCATTTATGTTGCCAGACTATGACGAAGACTAAAATGATTGGGATTTATGCTGCCAGACAGTGTCGATGATCAACCAGGTAGTGCATTTATGCTGCCAGACTATGACGAAGACTAAAATGATTGGGATTTATGCTGCCAGACTGTGTCGATGATCAACCAGGTAGTGCATTTATGCTGCCAGACTATGACGAAGACTAAAATGATTGGGATTTATGCTGCCAGACTGTGATGATGACCAAAATGGTCGTGCCTTTATATTATAAAAAAAGTGCCCCGAATTTCGGGACACTCAAAATTTGCAACCGTATTACACCCAATCGCTCACAAACTATTTCTTTTCTTACTTCAAAGGTTCCTTTGAAAGTAGCTTTCCGTTCTCATCAAAACTGATCTCAAGTTTACTTTTTCCTTTGACAGCCTCCATTTCGTAGGTTATGGCTCCTTTTGCATCAGTAGAAATTTCTATTTCATCGAGTTTGTAACCTGCAAAATCTTTTGCAATTGTGGCTTTCACAGCTTGTGGAAGTTGGGATTCTTTCATTCCGCCCTCGGTTTCGAGTAGCTTTCCGGTAGCATCATACAAGGCAGATGTCGCAATTTTGTTCAGCGTAAATTCAACCTCAAATTCACCTGGCTTTTCGACACCCCATTTCACTTTTTCTGCTGTCGGATATTTTGCTGCAAATGCCACTTTTGCTGCAGCAGGCGTTTCTACTTTAGGCTTCTGTGCAAAACTAAAAGTAACGAAGACCATACAAACCAACAATGTGATAAATTTTTTCATCCTCTTTATTTTTAAAGTTAATATTGTAAATATACAACCTGACATTGTAGAAATTTGGGAGATCCCCGTCTTGTAGAGACAAGGCATGCCTTGTCTCTACAATTGATTATCAAACTTTAACGCGTTTTCTTTTGATTTTTTGAGTTGTTTCCCGAAGGTATAGGTAATTCCGGCATAAATAATCCGCGCACTTCGTCTTCTGATTACATTTTGATAAAGCTCAGGCGTATCGAGCACAGAATTGTTTTTCAAAGTATTGAATACATCGGAAACTGTAAAAATGAAAGCTGCTTTTTTCTTTAAGAACTCCTGCCTAAACCCCATGTTCATCACGAAAGATGGCAGTTGTTTGCCTTGCGGCGTCAATCTTTCTGAAACATAGTTGGTAGTCAATTGCGCCATGGTACTTTTGGTGAGGTTAACACTCGAATTAAGATTTAACAAGAACGAAATATTCGATTTATTGCTGCTGTAACCTAAACTGGAAGCATCGATCGTATTAAAAAAGGTATTGGAACTAAAATTGACATTGATGATTTTGGCTAAAGTCGTGGCGACAATAAACTCGAATCCTGCAGAACTGCTTTTTGAAAGATTAAACCGCGTGGTGACCAAAACTGAATCATTCAGGTATTTAGTGAGGCTGGTCATTCCATTGTAGGTGTAACGGTAGTAGAGCGTTGAAGTAATGGTAGTCGCTTTGTTTTTATATTGATATCCAAATTCGACTGAATGAGTTTCTTCGGGTTTTAATCTTGGATTACCAATCCGGAGGTTGTAAGGATCCTGGTATTCGGGGAAAGGGTTCATGTCATCCCCCTCAGGCCGGCGTATGCGGTGACTGTAATTCAGCTGAAATTCATGCGCATCATCCATATTGTACGATAAATGCAACGAAGGATACAGCTTGAAATAGTTATTATTGAGCAGGCTATCAGTTGTTACCTGGTGTGACTTTACCGTAGCCTGTTCAGCGCGCAAGCCGCCAAGAACTCCGAACTTTCCAAACTTCTGTTCGAAGGTGGAATAGAGCACATGGATATCTTCGTTGTAAATGAATTGATTCGATTTTACAAAGTCTTTTTCCCAGGCATTGGTTACCGGATTAAAATTTTCGCCATAAAAATTCATATCATTTTTTCTGGTTTCAAGAATATAACCCGACTCAAACTTACTGGTTTCTGACAACGGATTTGAATATTCAACCGAAAATTGCGATTCATTATCGTCCTGCTTAATCAACGTATTGTCAAATGTAGTACCTCCAACAGGCATCCTGGAAATATTCGTATAATGATTATCTTCCTGTTCTTTTTGAGCCGAGGATGCGTAATCAGCCGTCAGTTCATGCCCTTCCTTTGCGAATGCATGCTTGTAATTGACCGTGTATTCAAAGCTATGTTCATACTCAGGATCGATCCGGATGCGATCGAAATCTTTCGTCATCAGATGATTTTGATCTTCATTTTGGGTATTTGTTAAGCCAAACTTTTTTTGATAACGATGATTGTAATTACCAGATATTCCAATTTGGTTTTGATCGTTAATTTTAAAATCAATTCCGCTGTTGATGATGTTTGAAATTGGTCTGGCCTTCTCCTGAGCGTCCATATTGGTATAATCAACAATGTTAGTTGCCAGATCGGTACGTTTCCGTGAATCGAGTGTATATCGCAACCTGTCGTCCTGCCGGACACTGTATGACCCGAATACGTTGACTTTGCCCGTATTGTAATTGGCTGCAACATTCCCATTATAGCGATCGTCATTTCCGGCATTTGCCATGATAGTTCCGTTCATCCCAAGGCCTTTGTTCTTTTTAAGTACAATATTGATAATTCCGGAAGTACCATCGGGCTTAAACTTTGCCGATGGATTGGTGATCACTTCAATTCGTTCAATTGAATTTGCAGGCATTTGCTGGAGCACTGCCGCACGATTGGTTCCCATCATCGCTGATGGTTTTCCGTTGATCAATACAATCACATTGTCGGAGCCACGCAAACTAATATTCCCGTCGATATCGACAGAAAGTGAAGGTACGTTTTGCATCAGATCGCTTACCGAACCTGTTTTCCCGATCACATCATTTCCTACATTAAATACCTTCCGGTCGATTGTGTTGGTATAAGTTGACCGCTGACCAACAACCACAGCGTCCTTTATTTCCAGGCTTGAAACCGAAAGCCCAAGTATTCCCGCATTGATAGTACGATTCTGCTCATTTACCGTGAACAAAGGGGTTTCCTGTTGTTCGAATCCGATAAAACTGTAAACAATTTTGTATTTTCCATAAGCGATTTTGTTAAGACTGAACTTTCCCTTTGCATCAGTTACTGTACCGCTTATCTGTGTATTATCCGATTCCTTTTGGATAACAACATTTGCAAATTCGATGGGTTGATTGCTTAGTTTATCAACAATAATCCCGGTGATGGTTCCTTTTGACTGTTTTTGTGCGGAAAGATTTGAAAAAGTACAAACGAATAAGAATAAGATTAAAAGCTTGTTAATCATGCTTTGGATGAGTGAATGGATTTATGAGTTTAATTTTCAGGACAAAATTAGGTTCCAAGTTTGTAGGAAATTTGGATTCAGCAGATTTCGTGTTATTCAACAACTTTACTCAATGTGAAGCAGTGAAGATCATTAAGATAGTTGTAATCTAACTTAAGATGATTGCCTTTGCAAATTTCAGCTGCGATAGCCAAACCTAATCCTGTGGATTTATCCGAAGTATTATTTTTTACAAATCGTTTATAGAGTTTTGTCGGGTCTATTGTCAGCGGGTTACCTGTGTTTGAAAAAATCATTTCGTTGATTCCGGATGCAATAAAGATTTTCCCGTGATCGAAATTGTGTTTCAATGCGTTGCTCAAGAGGTTATTAATAAGAATATCTGCCAGCATTGGATGAATCGAAATGTTTACAGGAATATCTAATTGTACCGATAATTCTATTTGCTTCAATAAGAATAATTCTTCGAGAAACTCCAACCGTGACTTTATCAATTTACAAAAATCGATATCGGTTTTTTCGACAAACTGCTGGTTTTCGATTTTTGAAAGGAGCAGCAACGCATCATTCAATTTAGAAAGGCGGTTGACTGTTTCAAAGGCATCATGCAATCTCTTGTGCTGTATGTCAGAAAGTTCATGGTCGTTTAATATTAATTCGAGCTTCGATTTAATAATGGCCAATGGCGTTTGTATCTCGTGCGAAGCGTTTTCGGTAAACTCCTTTAGGTTGATAAAATCAGCTTGCATCTTTTGGATCATCTCCTCCAAAGTGCTGTTTAAGTGGTCAAATTCAGAAATACCTGTTTGATCGAATTTGACCGGATAGATTTCGCTGATCTTCCATGACTTCAATAATGATAAACTCCTGAAGAAGGGTTTCCATGCTTTATCAGATAGCCATCGGTTCACAAAAAACAGCGTCAGAAGGAGAAGGACGAACAAAATGGCCATGAAAAAGAAGATGATTCCCTGCAAATCTTCCGATTCGAGCAGCGATTGCAAAATGGTAACTTCAAAATAGTTATCATTTACAGATGTCGTAAAAACCATCTTCCTGAAGGGTATCAATTGCTTTTCATCCAGGTCGTATGCCAGTGTATCAGAAAGAACCCGTCGTTTTTCAGTCTTTGCAATTTGCCTGATAAAAATCGTATGATCAGGAGATTCATGAATAATTTTATCTGCCTCATTGTGTTGCAAATACAGGATAATATTTGTCTTTCGGGAATTAAGCATCTCTGTGATATTTTGGTCTACCACCCGACCAAGCGCAAAATAAAAAACCACTCCTGCTCCCGTAAATATAAGCAGTGTAACCAGAATAAAGCGGATGTTGATCTTATTTTGCAGTTTCATTTTATCATTTTTTGAATTACCAAATAATCACATAGAAACACATGGTTTTTGTTTTAATTTTCCTATGCTCTCTATATGACTATGTGGTTTAACTATTAATATTCAGAATTCAAAAATATAGCCAGTTCCATAGACATTGTGGAAGTAATCGGTTCCCGACTTTTCGAATAATTTCCGGCGAAGATTTTTGATATGCGAATAGACAAAATCAAACGAATCAGCGGAATCTGCAAAATCGCCCCAAAGATGTTCGGCGATCGATTCTTTGGTAAGGACGCGACCCGGATTTGAAATAAAAAACAGCAACATGTCGAATTCTTTCTTTGTAATTGAGAGCAGTTCGTCCTGAACGAAAACCTGTCGCTTCTCTGTCAGTATTCTGATCTTATCTATGATAAGTTCTTTCTGTCCATCAAATTTTCGTCGACGCAACAACGATTTAACGCGGGAATTGAGTTCCGACAAGTGAAAGGGTTTTGTCAGGTAATCATCGGCTCCGAGATCCAATCCAAGGACTTTATCATCCAATGAGTTTTTGGCAGAAATGATAATGATTCCGGTTCCAGGATGACATTTCTTTAACTCCCGAACCAGCGTGAGACCATTCCCGTCGGGTAAACCAATATCAACGAGCATACAATCGTATTCATAGAGGTTGATTTTTTCAGTGCCCATTTCAACTGTGCCAGCATGTTCGCATACATATCCTTCCAATTCGAGGTTGGATACAATTGTTTCGCACAGCATCTTTTCATCTTCGATCACGAGTATCTTCACCGTATTTTCTTTTATTCAAAAGTAATCTCAAATTCTGTAGAAATTTGGATTTAACTGTCATTCTATTTCTCAGTTATCAAATTCTAATTTTCTACAAACTTGCGACCTATTTTTAGCGACGAAATGACAACTATCTTGCATCGCGCGTGAATTTCAACGTGTCTGTGAAGCATACAGTAGTTATGCCGTTTCAGACTATTTCATGTTTGTTTATGCTGAAAAGTAATTGTCGAAACAAAGAGGTCTGAAAATTAGTTAATTGTGATAGGGACGAAAGTGAAACGAATTCATACATTTGAACCCTTTCTTTGATTATAATTTTGTTATAAAAAGAACTAGTACATTATTCTAACGTTCAATTATGAAGTCACTGCTATCTGTTTTAATTTTCGTTTTATATCTGACAACATCAGTTTCTGCCCAAACCGATACGCTCCGATTGGAAAATCCAGCCAGGAAACAGTTTTTTAAACATCAGGTTCTCCCATTAGGCTTAATTACAGTTGGCTCTTTGCTTAATCTCGGTCAGATAAAGGAAACGATTCACGATCATACGCCACATACCAACACAACAGTCGACAACTATCTGCAATACGTTCCGGCGGCTCAACTGTATCTGTTTGATGTTATAGGCTTTAAACACTTGAATAGTGTCTTCGACCAGACAAAATATTTACTGATTTCGCAACTCGCTTCAGGCATCATCGTACATACTTTAAAAAATACGACCAAGATTACCCGCCCTAATGGAGCTGCTACCTCTTTCCCTTCGGGACACACCACCACCGCATTTGTTAATGCCACCGTATTGTTTAAAGAATTTAAGGATACAAATCCCTGGATTGCTTATAGTGGATTTGTTGTAGCAACCGCTACCGGATGTCTACGAATGACGAATGATAAACATTGGCTGCCGGATGTAATGGTTGGTGCCGGGATTGGCATATTAACGGTGAATGTGGTGTATCTGTTGGAACCTTTAAAGAAGTTGCAATTTACAACAAAGAGCAAAAAAATATCTTTTACTCCTGTTCCCGGGTATAAATCACTTTCTCTGGCCTGTACTTTTTAATATGGGCAATTAAAATGAAAATATTTCCGGTTTTTTGTTTGGCTTCAATGCTTTTAGTTTTAATCTTTCCAATGTCAGGGAATGCTCAAATGAGTCGTCCGGATTCTATTATTTTGAAGAACAGATTAAAAGCGGAAATAAGACTTGATGTTGGCAACATACTTCCTACCAATGATTTTGTGAAGCCACAAAATACCGACCCCGATGGCGCCCATTATTTTGGTTATTCACTACGTTTGGCCAAACAAACTACCGGTAATAAATTGTGGCATCAAATCTATGGTTATCCGGAATACGGTATAGGCGTTTATTCTGCTGTCTTTACCAATTCAAAATTACTTGGCAATCCAATTGCAGTGTATGGGTTTTTTAATGCGCCATTTTTCAAGATCAATCGTTTAAGCCTGAATTATGAATTAGGACTGGGACTTACGTTTAATTGGAATGATTTAAATCCTGTTAGTAATCCCAATAATGTTGCAATTAGTACCGATAAAAGTGTTTATATCGATGCAGGAATAAGCTTGAAATATCTTTTGAACAGAAGGTTGTCTTTTGAACTTGGATATGGATTTACTCATTTTTCGAACGGAAGATTAAAAATGCCCAACAAAGGACTCAACACCACTGCTACAAAATTCGGTCTGTCATACAATTTAAACGATGATCCCATTCGATATCAATCGCAAATAAAACCAGCCTTTTCAGGTCATTACGAATGGATTATCTCGGGTTATGGCGGATCTCGTAATGTTCTTTACGTTGGAACCAATGTTGACCTGGCAACTCAAATGAAGGGATTAAATTATGCAGTATTTGGGCTAAGCAATACTTTCAACAGGCAAATTAATTATAAATCGAAAATTGGTATTGGTTTTACGATGGAGTATAATGGTTCTCAAAACTCTCAGATTATTGTTGAAGAAGGCACCCTGGATGAACTTGACCAACGCTTTGAACGTTATTTAGCATTAAGCATTTACCCCTCCTATGAATTGGTGATTGACCGGCTTTCTGTGGTTATACAACCCGGTTTTTATCTTTACAGAAAGAAATCAACTGACATGACCCCTGGATATTATTAACGAATCGGGGTGAAATACCATTTCATGAATAATACCTTTTTAGGAATTTCTCTGCGGGCATATAATTTTTACCAATCTGATTTTATTGAATGGACGTTGGGGCATCGATTAAGCTGGTAGGTACAACATCTAACAATAAAGAGGTGTAATCATCAAGGCCAATTATTAACTGAAAATTATGAACTTGCAATATATAACCGATACAAAAGGCAAAAAAGAGGCTATTCAACTTCCGATTGAAGATTGGGAGCAAACACAGAACGACTTAAAAGAGTTGGAAACTCTTCGGGATAAGAAAGCATTTATGGACGATCTTAAAGATTCGTTTGAAGAGGTGAAGTTTGCTAAAGAAGGTAAAATAAAACTGCAATCGGCCAAAGATTTCCTCAATGAACTCTAACGTTTCAGATAAGTTTAAGAAATTTGAATCGCCTAAATCGCTAAATTAACAACCAAACTTTTCTTCCTCAGTCCAAGCCATGAAAGCCCTGCAATCCAAATCACTCCGTTTACAAGTATCGCCAATACAATCAGCAGAACGGTCATGAATGAGACGTCGCTACCAGGTGTAAGGAAATTAGGAAGTACAGCTACCACCGCAGAAATAAATCCGATCAGTATACCCCAGACAAGTAAAGTAATGTATTCACGAATCAGTAAACCGACTACCTGTTTACGCGTAAATCCAAGCGACTGCATCATTGCGATCTCCTTTTTCCGTTCGAGGATCGTCCGGGCCAAGACTACCGCAAGTCCAACAGTTCCAAGGATCAAACCCAATGCACCTAAAGCAAGAAAGATCGAAAGATAGGTATTGGTAATTGAATTAAATTCCATTAATCTTTGTACGCTTGTGGTCATCTCCCAACCGTAATCGCGGAAAACAGATTGGAGCTCCTCCCCTGTTGTTTTCGCTTTCTCTTTCTGAACATCGATTAGAAAAATATTGGAACCGCTGCTTGTCGGAAAGTTCTTCAGAAAATTGGCATTCGAAATCAATACATATCCCTGGAAAACAGAGGGTGATAGTCCGGCAATAAGTTTAAGCTTCAAGGTATCCCCCAATTCGTTGCGATACTTCAGCGTATCACCGATGTTTAGCCCCAGCCCCCATTGAATTACGGTCTGATCGGCTATAGCCGGAATAACGCCGTCGCTAAGTGGCTCATTCAATGCTTCCCAAACGTTATCTGTACTAATTCCAGGACTATTTGTTGCGAAGCTAAACCGACCTTTCAGCATTTCGGGATCCGCTCCAAGAATTGCCGGATTGGTAACACGGTTCAGGTTCAGACAACTTGCATCATCACCATCCATCTTGCTAAACTGGGCCGCACTAAACTCCGAAGTAATCCCTTCGTTTAAACGACGGTCCTTGTCATTCAGACTATATAATACTGGTACAGAGGTTTCCGCAAAAAATTGAAATCCACCGGTTCCACTCGTCTTCTCCGCTGCAACCGACAGCAAATCCTGCCGGTTGGCACCTGTTGAAACAACCAGGAATGTTCCCAATGCGAATAAAATGACCACCGTAAGCGAACGGCCCAGGTTTTGTGACCTGTTGCGTCTGCTCAACTCCTTAACGGAAAAATCTTCAACAACCTTGTTCCTATTTTGCCGGAAAGAAGATTCAGCCAATAACAGTAAACCCATCAATAATAAACCTCCGGAAAGGAAAAAGAGTGCAGCCCCCTGCTGTTTGGCAATCATCAACTGAAAACCGACCAATCCAACTGCCACGACAAGAGAAATGATCATTAGCCACTTTTTAATTGTTGCGACCAGTGGTTTTTGCGGCTGATCCTGTTGCCGCTGCAATTCAACTGCCTGCCGTTTAAAACTTTTATTAACCGAATAGATGATCGTCAGTATCGAAATAAGCATACTTATTATCAATCCCGTAATAAGTGTTGATGTCCTGATATCAATCTCCAGAACCGACGTTCGTACGACTGCCCACCAAAGCGAATTAAGCGCGATAAAGATGATTTTGGTATAAACAACCGCAATTAAAAGGCCGAATAGTGATCCGACAAAGGCAACAATCGCCCCTTCGTAAAGTAAAAACCTGCGAATTTGACTTTTGGTGAACCCTAACATCAGAAGAGTTCCCATCTGCGACTGACGGCTTTCAAGATTTAACAGGAACAGCAAAGCGGTCAGAATCAATGCTGCCACCAGCAGGAAAAAGCTAAGTCCCAGAAACAACTGGCTAAAATCGACACCATTCCGTGCAGCTTTCAATCCATTATCCCGGACTGCCGTAACCATAACACCCAGATTTGCTGGTTTTACAGATGCAGAAAAGAGAGAACGGTATTCTTTGTCTGAAAAAGCACTTTCGCTGATACGGATCGCCGTATAGTTTCCGAACCTGTTCGCCCAAAGTTGATGTGCCTTTTTAAGCGAGATAAACGCTTTGGGAGTTCCTTTGTATTGTTTCCAGTAAGCTTCATCCTTATCCCTGATTGCATCGAGTTTGATCGGAACACCTGCTTCCCAGTCGCGGCAATTCCCGGCATCCGACATCCCCGGAAGAAACGGCATCAGATCCTTGTCGGCATACTTTCCTTCGATCGGAACGATCGCTTTGACAATAAACGATGTTCCTTTTTCGACTAACTGACGCAAAGGACCGATCGTGTAATACTTTATCGTGAGCGAATCACCAGCTTTTACCTGCAGGTCTGATGCAACCCAGTCGTTGATGATGATATCGTTGTCTTTTAGGTTGGTATCGGCGATTGTTGAAATGAATGAGTAAGGTGTCGACCTGCCATTAAACGCTATACTGTTCGCAAAATAGGTCAATACCGAATGCGATTCCCTGAATGGTTCGAACGCCTTCACGATCTGGTCATCGATGAACACCCGTTCGGAAGTGATCTCCATCTCGTGCGTCAACGGAATCGCCCTGACTTTTAACCCGGCATCTTCCGCTGTAAAACATTCGTTGAGTAAACTGCTTATTTGTTGATTATTGAGAGATGTAGCTGAAATTAAAAGATGATTAGCTTTCCCGTCAAACTTCATCAGTTCGTTTAGTTTCGAAAGGGAAAGAAAGAGGTTGTAAGGTGCTGTCTGTGAATTTTTAAGGTTGAAAAATCCCATTGTATGCTGATCAGCGATCGCTTTAACGGTAGCTTGAAAAGAGACACTTGTCTCAGCGTCGGAAACAAAAGGGGCATTTAGCGGAATCAGGCTTGCCTTTTTGATCCGGGCAAGGAAACTGTCCCCTTTTTTAAGCCCGAGTCTTTCCGCCAGATTGGCGCTGATGATAACCTCGCTTCCGGCTAATTTCAGATAGATTGGAGATTCAGCAATTTTTTCAAAACGGTCGTCAATTCCTGTTATCTGAACTTTATTAACGCGTTTCTCACCGCCATCGGACACTGCCATTCCTTCGAGAATCAATGCAGGTGCCACTTCAAAACCGCCTTTTGCTGCCAGTTCTCCGGCCAGTTCTGAACGGAAATAGCGGTCAACGGTTGAAATCAGGTGGGTCGTGCTACCCAACCGGTAGAATGCAGACTGTTCAAGACTAAATGTTACCGAATCACCAATGATTAAGCCACCGGTCAACACAGCAGTACTAATAGCTATACCAATAGCTACAAGCAAATTAGCTTTAAAATAATGGATAAAACTATTGAATACCAGTTTAAAACGCGTCATTGTATCTTTCCGTTTTTAAGGTGATATACCTTGTCCATTTGTGATGCAAGCTCTGACGAATGGGTCACAACGACCAGGGAGACGCCCTCTTCGCCACTCAGGTGATTCAATAAATCGGTTAGATTATTCGCATTTTGTTCATCAAGCGCACCTGTGGGTTCATCAGCGAGGATTAGTTGCGGTTTGTTGATCAATGCCCGCACAACTGCAGTCCGCTGACATTCCCCACCCGAGAGTTCAGAAGGTTTTTGGAACCGCCGTTCCCAGATTCCCACCTTACGCAGCAAATGTTCTGCCCAATCTTTTTCAGCTTTTCCGACCACTTTCTTAATCGGCAAAACGGGTAAAAGGACATTCTCCCACAAAGTACACTGCGGCAACAGATGGTGCATTTGAAACACGAATCCCAGTTCGCGATTGCGGAAATGGGCCAGCTCTTCCTGCGAATAGCCTGTAATTTTTTCGCCTTTGAAGAAGATCTCGCCTGCATCGGGCTGATCGAGTGTTCCGATCAGATTAAGTAAGGTGGTCTTCCCCGACCCACTTGGTCCGGCAATTGCAATCTTTTGATTTGTATCAACTTCTAAATTAAGACCATCGAGCACTTTTCTAAAGTTACTTTTCGATGGATCGCCGTACCCTTTGGAAATTTTTTTTAACTGGAGAATCATTTTGTTAGTTGAAATAAGATGTATGAAAAATTATTTGACTTGTATATTCTGGTAAACTTCGATCATCTCTTTTGCATGATCGTGGATATTGAATCTGATTTCAACTCCTTTCCGGGCAGCAACACTCAGATTATTCAGCTTTTCGGGATCAGACAACAATCCGGCTAAAGCTTCACACAATGTTGCAGGTGTATTGGGCTCGTAGATAATTCCACCACCCGACAGTTTGACAATTTCCGGAAATGCACCCAATGCAGGCTGAACAACCGGGATTCCTGATGCCATTGATTCCAGCAAATACATTCCGAAAGCTTCGCCATTCCTGACGGGCACACTGATTACTGAAACCTTACTGAAAAACGATTTTCTTCCCGTTTCTTCAAAATCTTCGATGATTTCCACTTTATCATTAAGATTTTCGCGGGATAATTTTTTCCTTAACCCTTTGATGTAACTTGTATCTGCTCCCGTTGAACCACCAGTCAAAATCAATTTTACATCATCGAAACCAGCTTTCTTTTTCAGGAGGATAAAAGCATCGACCATTATATCAAATCCGTTTTCGTGGCACATGCGTGAGATATAACCGATGTTTCTTCCCTTATTTGAAATCGGGATAAACTCATAATCAGCCGGATCAACGCCGAGGTACAAACTTTGAATCTTTTCGGGCGGCAATTTCATCCGTTCCTGCATCACGTTTGAAAAGAAATCACTGACGGCAATAAAATGGTCCACATCTTTTGCTTTTTCGCTCATCAGTTTCCAGATCTGATCCCGAAAAGCAGGTTTCATCACATCAACCCACACATCCTCATCCTGCAACGAACAGACAATGGGAACATTCAGTCTTTCCCTGATACGATGTGCCAAACCAAGCAGCAATGCATTTGAAATATGGACAACATCAGGCTTGCAATGTTCTGCCATCCAATCGACCAAACGTTCCAGCTCTTCATGCTGTTTTCCATCCTCGCCCAGCAACATCGATACAGTCATCTCTTCCAGACCTTTCGCATTGGTGGAACCAGCCATCGAAGCGGCCATTTTAAGGAGAGGTTTTGAATTGAGAAGTCCGTCAACCCAATGCGGTGCTTTCCGAAAAATGGGATAAAGCTGTTTCATATAGATGCTTACAGCACCGTAAAAAACCGGAATTTCACTAATGTCATGTTCATCAGCGAATATGGGGAGATACATCGGTATTTTTATCACCTGATGACCTTGTTCGCGAAGGGCAACAACGTATTTGCTGTCGCGAAGGCAATTACCGCAGTAGAAACTGCCGCCTGAACCTGGAATAATCTGGACGATGTTCATAGATGATGTTGATTAAATCGTTGTGAAAAAGCAACATTAAAATAAAAAGAGTAAACAAATTGGACCCCTTCAGGGTTCCGTGATTACTCTATGATTGCTACCCCCGATTTCATCGAGGGTTATTCAGATTAAAGTCCTTCGGACTTTTTTATTTACCAAAGCAATAAACATTTCCATCTAATGCGCAGACTACCATCAGATTTTCGATAACTGCCGGATTATGGAGAATCGAATTTCCGATTTCGTATTTCCAAATTACAGAACCATCTGTCAATTTTAGTAAAGCCAGATCACCATGCATGTTGGCTATCATCACTTTATCCCTAATTATAACTGGTGAGGCTTCAACACGGTTACCGCTGTTGAAACTCCAAAGCAGTTTTCCGCTGTTTTTATCGAAGCAGTAGACAAACTTATCGCGGTTACCCGTTACAACTTTATCACCTGATAAAGCCGCTGAAGCAACAAAAGGTTGTTGTACTTCCTTGTTTTCCCAACTCCAGACTATTTTTTGCGTTTGAATATCTACTTTAGAGAACTTTCCATCATAATCGCCAATATAGGCCATTTTATCACTTACCGGGCACGAACCGGCAACATAGGTTGCTACATTGATCTTAGACTCTGATTTACCTGTGTTAATGTCAATAACGTGAAGGAAACCGTCGCATCCACCAAAAATCGCTTTACCATTGAAACAGGCAGCTGCACCGTTAATAAAATTATCTGATTCGTACATCCAGCGCATTTTACCCGTTTCGGCATCAACACAGTGAAGATTATAGTCGTAACTTCCTACAATTAACGACGTTTTAGATCCTGATTTCCAAAAGTTTGCTGATCCCATAATCTGGTTGTCCGTTTTGTATTTCCAGATCAGGGAACCATCCGAAAGCTGGAGGGCATATAGATTGCCATCAAGGTTACCGACATAAACCTTTCCGTTCAGAATCATGGCCGGTGCCTCAATCGAATTCTCTGTTTTGTATTTCCAAACCAGCTTACCTTTGAGATCGAGACAGTAAATAATTCCATCAGTTGCACCAATAACTACCTTTCCATCACTGATTACCGGAGCTGATTTAATGTTATCACCTACCTTAAAATCCCAAAGCTTCTTTGGCTTGTCCGGAAAGTTCACATTCGTGGTTCCTAACAGGTCCTGACTTCCGCGAAAGTTGTTCCAGGAGGTTGAATTTTGGCCCTTCGCACCTTCAAATACAATCAAGACGAATAAAATCAGGTATAATACTCTCATATTTTGTTATTTATAGATAATGCACCGGTCGGGCATGCTTTCGCCACCTTTTCGGCAGTTTCGGCCAATCCGGCTTCCACCGATTCATTGAAAGGAACGCCAATTACGACATCAAAACCGCGACCGATAAAGGAGAAACCATATTTTTCCTGGTATTTGGCAGTCATCCGCACACAGATTCCGCACTTAATGCATTTCAAGGGTTCGTAAACAATCCGATGAGCAAAATGCTTCGTCATTGTTTTCCTTGCATTACCGGCAAACCGGCGTTGATTCGCATCGTATCTCCCCGATAAGACCCTTAATTTGCA
>Ga0209430_1000704_pt1 | contig 30956 bp, 27 predicted proteins | sample BarGraIncub1133A_FD_184504 | JGI IMG/M metagenome (GOLD analysis project Ga0209430, IMG submission 184504) | Arctic peat soil microbial communities from Barrow, Alaska - Barrow Graham LP Incubations 11-33A (SPAdes) (version 2) | ecosystem: Environmental > Terrestrial > Soil > Wetlands > Peat... | reverse complement strand
TTCACTAAAATCCTCGGATTTTTTATTGTACAACCACTGAAATAGCTGTCCCCCTCGGTATTTTGGCTCACCTTGTTCAACCATCAGAGTTTCACATTCTTTTAGATTTTTTCCGAAAATATTTTCCATCAAACTTTCACCCCAATTCTTTTAATGAAGCACTGTTTTCACGAGGATTGCTTCACATAGACTTAGACATTATATCAAAAATCTATCCTCAATACAATTTATTCAGAATCTTTTTTATTTCAGCTCCTATTTCAAACCATAAATTCGTAAAAAAAAAGCTGCTTTATCCCTAAAAGCAGCTTTGATTGTCATTCTTTATTCTTTTTTTAATAAACACATAAAAAATCCATCACATAGATCAATTAATGGACTGGTATGAGTAAAATCGTTACCATCTTCGTCTGGAACCACTTTTAATTCAGGATGATGCATTAAAATATTTTTGATTTGATTTTCATTTTCATCTTGATTAATGGTACAGGTTGAATAAAGAAGCTCACCTTCATGTTTTAAACAGGCCACGGCATTTTCCAAAAGATCAAACTGAATTTTCACCAGTTCCTTGCGATCCTTCTTAGTAATATGATATCGAATTTCAGGTTTTCGTCGTATGACACCCAGTCCTGAACAAGGAGCATCGAGAAGTATTTTATCAAAGGATTCCCGATCTTCTTCCTGTAATTCGCAACCATCCTGTGCTTCAAGAACAATGTTTGTACAGCCCAACCGTTTCATTGCTTCACCAATTAGTTTTAATCGATTAGAAGAAACATCTCGTCCAACGATTTCGCCTTTATTGTCCATCAATTGGCTAAGATAGGTTGTTTTCCCTCCCGGAGCGGCACACATATCAAGTACCCGATCCCCCGGCTTTGGGTTTAATCGATCAACGGTCATCAAAGCTGCTTGATCTTGAATGGCAAAATGGCCATTCAGGTACAATGGCGTTTTTTCAATACTATTTTCAAAAACCCCTAGATTTGTAATATGAATAGCGTTTGGCGATAAAGCGCCCTGTACGGGTTCAACTCCCAAAGTCTTAAGATCATCCATTAAATCTTCCATGGTTGTCTTAAGAGTATTGCATCGGATGGTAAATGGCGGTTTCTCATTAAGAAGAGGAATAATAGCTTCTGCTGCCTCATCGCCATAGGTTTCGTAATATTTATAAACAATCCATATTGGCAGTGAATAACGAATGGAAAGCGCTTCCTTTTCATTATCCCAATTTTCAAATTTAAAATCTTTGCCAACTTTTTCAATTTTTCTCATCATATTTCTTAGGACACCATTCACAAAACCTTTAGCCTGAGGTTGAACCTCAAGGGTTAGATTAACAGCTTCGTTGACTATGGCATAATCCGGAATCTTATCAAGAAAATAAATCTGATAGATGGCCATTCTGAGAATTTCCGAAACCTCTTTATGCAGTTCTTTAATGGGTTTACTGCTTTGCTGTTTAATAATGTAATCCAAATAACTTCTGTTTTGAAGGCAACCGTACACAATATTTAAATAAAGTCGTCCATCCTCAGCCTTAAGCTCCTTGGTTGATAAAACTTTTTTAGTCTCAAGATTGGAGTAGGCACCTTCATAATTTATCCGCAGCAGTGTTTCCAGGGCTTGTTGTCTAATATTCATTAATTTCTAGACCCTCTGAGGATGACTAAACGCAAAAGATTTAGAAAAGCCATAAGCGCAGCTGCCACATAGGTCAAGGCCGCAGCTCTTAAAACTTTTTTCACTCCGACTTCTTCCCCTGGTTGTATAATTTGATTATCTACGAGTGATTTCACTGCACGGCTACTGGCGTTAAATTCCACAGGTAGGGTAATAACGGTAAAAAGTAAGGCTACGGAAAAAAGTAAAATTCCCAGATCCATTAACCAGCCCTGGGCAAAGATTAACCCGATAAAAAACAAAGGCCAGGCTAAATTTGAACCGAAACCTGCAACCGGAACAATTATATTTCTAGCTCGCAGTGGCCAATACCCATCTTTATCCTGAAGGGCATGCCCTGTTTCATGGGCGGCTACGCCAACGGAAGCGATACTTGCCTTTTGTGATACTCCCTGGGAAAGCCGCATTACTTTTTTTCTTGGATCATAATGATCTGTTAAGTTTCCGGCAATATCTTCAATGCCAACGCTTTCAAGATCATTGGTATTAAGTATTGCTCTGGCCGCACCGGCACCGGTAATGCCTGTTTTTGTCGGAACATTGCTATAGGTTTTGTAAGCACTGCTTACCTGGTATTGGGCATAAGCCGCCAGCAATAATCCTGGGATAAGTATTATAAATGTCAAAAAATACATATTCTATCCTCCGATTCTTTTAATTGTAGTTTTATATTAGCATGGTTTTCTAAAAATCATCTTAGTTCTATTGCAGTAGTGTTCCAATCTCCAGAGCATTCCCACGAAGAAAAACCTTGGCTTCCATTCGTTTTTTCCCAGGGGCCTGGATCTCTCTTATACTGAGAGCATTATCCCCTGTTTTAACCAGTAATCCTTCTTGTCCGCTAGCTCTGATAAGAGTTCCCGGTGGTTCTATGCCAACCCATGGGATTATTTCCGGCTTAAAGCATTTAATTTTTTCATTGCCATAGCTGAAATATGCACCTGGTTGGGGATCGGTGCCATTAATCAGAGCTAAAATCTCATGGCTTGTCAAATCCCATAAAATATGACCGGTATCCTTTTGAATTTTTGGAGCATAGGTTGCATCGGCCTCATTCTGCACCACAGGATCCAGCTTTTCTAAGATCAAATCATCCAGGGTTTTCAATAAAAGATTTGATCCAAGAAAAGACAAATCACTGTGAAGTGTATCAAAGGTGGTTTCTGCAGTAATGGGCAGCTCTGCCTTTGAAAGCATATTTCCAGTATCCATTCCAAGATTCATTTGCATAATGGTAACCCCTGATTTTTCCTCACCGTTAATAATGGCCCATTGAATGGGTGCCGCACCACGGTACTTAGGCAGCAAAGATCCATGAATGTTTAATGAACCATATTTTGGCATAAAAAGAATTTCCGCTGATAAAATCTGACCGTAGGCAGCCACAATAAAAACATCTGCTTTATAGGATTTTAATTTTTTAACAAATTCGGGATCCTTTATGTTTTCAGGTTGTAATACCTTAAGACCCAATTCAATGGCTTTCGCCTTTAATGGTAATGCAGTAATCTTTTTTCCCCGTTTATTCGGCCGGTCCGGTTGAGCGATAACAGCTACTACCTCATGTTTGGAATTAGCCAATTTTTCAAGCGTCGGAACCCCAAAATTGGTGGTTCCCATAAAAACAATTCTTAATTTTTTCATTTTACTACATGATCAATAAATAAAATACCGTCGAGATGATCAAGTTCGTGACAAACCGCACGTGCTAATAAATCCGAACATTCAAGTTGGAAAATATTTCCTTCACTGTCCATTGCTTCCACTACTAAAGATTGCGGGCGAGTGACAAAACCGGAACGTTCAGGGAGACTTAAACAGGCTTCTTCATCAGATACTTCCCCTTCACTTGTTAAGATCGTTGGATTTATAAACGTCACCGGTCCCTTGCCAATATCAATAATCACCATTCTTTTTAAAATGCCAATTTGGGGAGCCGCCAATCCAACCCCGTCTGCTTCATTCATTGTTTCAATCATATCTGCAATTAAAGTTTGTATTTTATCATCGATTTCTTCTATCACCCGGGATTTTTTTCTTAGAATTGGGTCATCATCGATTCGTAATTGTCTCACTGCCATTTTTTTCTCCTTTATGCTATCCGTTTTACGGATTAATTTCGATTGAAACCTTTGATTTCAATTTTTCAATCGTGCCAGATCCAATAATTTCCGACATTAATTTTTGAATAGTTTTTAATTCAGTTATTTTCAATATAATCTGATATTTTTGATTTCCTCCCGAAACAACCCCAATACTGATGGGTTTAAATATTCGAAAGTTCTGTGAATCCTGGGTTTCTTCCAAATTGGCCTTTAATGCCAGATAAAGTTTTAAAGCGTCACTTTCAGCCTCTTTGGCATTCTCTTGGAACACCCCATAGACAATCATATTCATTATCGGTGGGTATTTCATAATCTCTCGGTAATTGATTTCCCCTTCATAAAAATCGTCATAATTTTCATGAACAATGGAGTAAATAGTATCATTTTCAGGATCATTGGTTTGGATAAGCCCAATGGTATCTCCCTCGACGGTTTTTCCGAAAAACCGACCATAGGTTTGATAGACATTTTCTGCTGAACGATAATCACCCTGGTTAAGATCACTGTCAATCAGAAGCGCCGCTGCCAGACCCGCTTTTGATAAATCAAAGTGTTTAATTATAATTTGGGTGCCGATGAGAATATCAATTTTCCCCTTTAATAATTCTTCGTTGATTTTTTTTATTTCTGCGGGTTTAAGATTACCTTGAACATTAAGGATCCGGGCTTCTGGAAACCCTTTTTTCAGGAGGGCCTCAACCTGGTTAATGCCAAATCCCATGTGCCGAATCTGGTCGCTTCCACAAGTTGGACACGCCACTGGGATTTTTTTTCGGAACCCGCAATAATGACAATTAAGTAATTGGCCACCCTCAAAATACTTTAAAGCAATGCCACAGTGGGGACATTTTTCCACATGTCCGCAAGTTCTGCAAAAAACACAGTTGGCATATCCTTTTTTATTAATAAAGAGGACACTTAAACTCTGGTTATTCAGCCCTGCTTTTAATAGTTCAATTAATCGTCGACTGAAAAAGCCCATATTTCCCTGATGAATTTCCTTTTGCATATCAATGACTTCAATGGGCTTTTGAATCTCTGGCACTTTCCCAATTGTCAATACATTCATTCTGCCTTTTTTTGTTTCATACCAGGTCGCTATCCGAGGCATATCATCTCCAAGAATCAGGGCAGCTCCGGTTAGCTCACAATATCTCCGAGCAATGGTGGTGGCATGAAATCTTGGTGCTGCCATTGAAACATAGGAAGGATCATGTTCATCATCAATGATGATTAGCCCAAGGTTTTCCATGGGTAAAAACAAGGCAGCTCTGACCCCAATAATAATGCGAATCTGACCATTGCGAATTTTTCGAACCAGGCTATGGCGTTCCTTTTGTGTGAGTCTTCCATGAAAGACGCCAACCAGATCCCCAAAATATTTATAAAACATTTCCATGCGCTGAAAGGTAATATTAATTTCCGGAAATAAAATAATGACGCCTTTGTCTTTTTCAAGGTTTTCTTCAATACTTTTAAAATACAAACGATACTTACTGGCACCATCAAATACATGAAAAAGGATTTCCTTTTTTTCGCTGACTAAATTCTGGGTTTCCCGATACCAGTTTTTCTCATTCTCCGTAAGAACAATCTCGGGAAAATAAGTCGACTTTCTTTTTAATATTATATCCCCCAAAGACTGTTTTTTAACCTGGCCTACTGATACATAGTTTTTATTGACTAAGGCTTTTAAACTGGTTTTAAGATTTCCCGGAAATACTTTAATCTCAGCATCAGTCATGTCCTTTTGGTAAAGAAACTCAAGCAGCCTTCGTTGGTTTGATCCAAGACCGGTTTCTTTTTCAAGAGCACCTCTCCCAAGTTCAGTGAGGGTGTAACAGAATTCTTCTTTATCAGATGATGTTTTCCAGGTATTGACAGGATATAATATCCCAAGGGTTATGAGTTCCTCTAAAATATGCCGATCTTTTTTTTCAACAGCCTTATCTTTCAACCCTTGATTTCCGCCTTGAAAATAATGGGTTATAAACCAATTACCAGTTAGCGACTCTGAATGCTTCTCCTGGGTTTGGTGGTATTCGGTTTCTCGGATTGCTATAACAGCTGCGGTGAAATAAGAAAGGCTTTCATAAAATAAAGAACAATAATAGGACTTCATCCAAAGACAAAGTGCTACCTGTTCTTTAAGTAAAATGGGTTCTTTATCTATGCATTCCAGAATTTCTTTCATTTTCCCGGTGTAATCTGAGTTTTCTTTAACACCGGTAACAAATCCTTCTATCCGCCGGTTCCCAAAACCAAAGGGAACCACCACCCGGATCCCCATTCTAACTTGCTGCTCCAAATTTGCTGGAACAGCATAGTCATAGGCTTGATCAATACGCTTGTTTTTCTGGTTTAAAAAGATTTCTGCAATTTTCAAAGCTTTATTAATCCTAACCTTTAATGACAGGTGCGTCTTCGATTTCTGCTTCAACGAATGTCACATCTGCTTCATGCTTTAAAATGTCATTGAGCTTTTCTGTTTTACGGGGTTTACCTTCATTATAAATACAGTGAATCATATCTTCAGCAATTTCATTGGTAGCAATGGTCACTGGGTTATCAATTTTAATTTTCACAAGGGGTTCATCGCCATCAATGATTTCTCTGGCCCGTTTTGCAGTGGCAAGAACCAGTGAATATTTATTGTCAGCTTTTGCAATTAAATCATTTAGTGCAGGATATCTCATATTTATCTCCCAAGAATTTCTTCAATTTTATTTTTTAAACGTTCGGTTCGACATTTTTCAGCCGTAATAATGGACTGGACACGTTGTGCCGCATCCTCTAGTTCATCATTAATAACAATGTAACTATAATCATTGGCATTTTTCATTTCACCATAAGCACAATTTAACCGCATTTCCATTTGTTCCTTACTTTCAGTGCCGCGTTCTTCAATACGCCGCTTGAGCTCTTGCATGGAAGGAGGGACAATAAAAATATAAATACCTTCTTTATAGTTACTACGTACTTCGGCTGCCCCTTGAATATCAATTTCCAGAATAACATCATAACCTGAGTTAAGAAGGTTTTCCACATAATCCTTAGGTGTTCCATAGTAATTTTCATACACCGTGGCATATTCCAAATATTGACCTTGTTTAATTCTCTTTTCAAAGCAGTCCTTTGAAATATAGGAATAATCAATCCCATCTTTTTCGTTATTTCGAGGTCCCCGGGTGGTTTCTGAGATGGAAAGTCGGATATCAGGATTTTTTTCGCAAATTATTTTGCATACGCTTCCCTTGCCGGCACAGGATGGTCCCGATATGACAATGAGAATGCCTTTTTCTCTTTCAAAAAACAGCTCTCCTGAACCATCTTCATTTTGTTCTTCTCTTTTTTTGAGATATTCATTCATTGGTTCCATAAACACCCCTACTCTATATTTTGAATTTGTTCTCGAATCTTTTCGATTTCGCTTTTTACGTCAACAACAATGTTTGCTATTGCCAAATCGTTGGCTTTTGAGCCAACGGTGTTAATCTCCCGATTAATCTCCTGGATCAAAAAGTCCAGCTTTCTTCCCACCGGTTCTGTTTCAGTGACAATACTTTCCAATCTCCCGATATGGCTTTTGAGTCGTGTTAATTCCTCGTCAATGTTAAGTTTGTCTGACATTAGGGCTACCTCCATCAGAAGGCGTTTTTCGTCAATTTCGATTGAATCAAGATAGGTCGAAATTCTTTCCCGAAGCTCTTCTCGGTATTTGTCAAGCATGTCAGGACTTTTCTTTTCAATTTCCATTGTATAATCCAGAATACAATGGCATCGACTGAGAACATCTTTCTGTAAATCAGAACCTTCTCGGCACCGGCTGGCATCGACTTCTTCTAAAGTTTTAATGAGAACCGGCTCAATTTTTTCCCAGATTTCCTCATAATCATCGTGTTCCTCTTCAATAATAACAACATCCGGAAATTTGGCAATGAGTGATAAACTAAGGTCATCACTAATCATGGAGTCTAGATGCCGCATTTGATTGAGCACTGCAATATAATTTTTGGCAAGATCACTGTTAAATACAATCCGACGGTTTTTTATTCCAAGTTCAGTATATTTAATAAAAACCTCAATACGTCCTCTGGCAATTTTTTGGGCAATGGTATTTCTGATTTTCTCTTCAATGGGGTTAAGGGTTTTAGGAATCTTAATAAGAAAATCCCTAAAACGATGATTGATTGTCTTTATTTCAATTGAAAAATCCACTTCCTCATCGCGATAATCACCTCGGCCGAAACCTGTCATACTTTTCATGATGTTTCTCCATTTCTTTTAACTCGATTAAATCAATCGCACCTGTAAAACCTTTGCCTGGACCTGTCTTTTTATCAATTTCATTCGCTGTCACTTTCGATGATAAAATCATTAAATATTATGTTAGTACAATATATTATTGAATCGTTACATAAACACTTAATCTATATACTATATCGAACTCTTATTTAAAAGTCAATGAAACCGCGGTTCTTTTCATTATAAAAAGAAAAATAGCTTATAATTTAGGTTTTTCTTAATAAAGACTCTAAAAAGACCCAAATTTCAGGGCAGTGATTAGCCCCGGTTATTTTCATTTTCTTAAACACTTTTACTTCCAAAGTAATCAATGATAAAATTAGATTAATACTCTGAAAGGAGGGTGACTAACATGGCTTTTGACGGCGTTACCCTATATCATTTAAAAGAAGAATTTCAAAGCCTCTTAATCGGAGGACGTATTCGTAAAATATATCAACCAGAGGCCGATGAAATCCGCCTTCTTGTTAATGTTGGCCGGGAGAACTTCAATGTGCTTCTTTCTGCCAATGCCAGTAATCCGCGGGCATATATCGCCCAAAAAATAAAGGAAAATCCACATTCTGCGCCAAGCTTTTGCATGGTCCTTCGAAAATATATATTGAATGGCACCATTACAGACTTTTCCCAGCATCAAACCGATCGGGTTTTGGAAATTTCCATTGCTTCAAAAAATGAATTCAATGAACCGGTGGTTCGAAAGCTCCTGGTTGAAATCATGGGAAGAAACAGTAATATTATTTTAATTGACGAAACCATGAAGATCCTGGATTCCTTGAAAAAGGTTGGCACAACCTCCAGTCGGTACCGCCAAATTCTGCCGGGCCGTGACTATATCTATCCTCCGGAAAACAATCGCGTCGGTTTTTTTGATCTGGATGACGAAAGATACGAAAATCTACTATGTGAGTATAACGACCAGCCAATTGAACGAACCTTAGTCCAAGGATTATTAGGGATTAGTCCTACCATCGCCAGGGAAATTACCTTTCGCGGCGGCATTGATTCAACTCTGAATATTTCTGACCTTTCAAAAAAACAAACCAAATATCTGTATCAATCTTTTTGTGAAGTGATTCAAGAAATAAAGGAACAGGTTTTTCCTAACATCATTTATTTAAATCGAGATATGCTGGACTTTGCCACCATGAACCTTCACCATATGCAACAGGATCACCGCATTGAAGAGTTTTCCAGCGTTTCCGGTATGCTTGAAGAATATTATTTCAGACGAGACAAGATTCTACGGTTTAAAACTCACAGTGCCAATCTTTTTCAGCAACTTCAAACCTTACTGAAAAAAAATAAGAAAAAGCTAAAAAACCTATATCAGGATGTTGAAACCTCCCATAAAAATGAAAAATACAAACTTCTGGGTGATCTTATCACTGCCAACATTTATGCCATTGAAAAAGGAATGGAATCCGTAACGCTAATGAATTATTTTGACCCGGAATGCGGATCGATTGAAGTCCCCTTAAAAGTCAATCGAACCCCTGCCCAAAATGCCCAGGCTTATTATAAAAAATATAATAAAGGTAAAACGGCCTTGGTTCATTTAGATGAACACATTGGCGAAACTGCGGAAAAAGTTTATTATCTTGAAAGCCTTTTAACCAGTTTAGACCAGTCCACCGAATTCTCTGAATTAGACGAAATCCGTCATGAATTTCTACACTCCGAATTTAATAAAAAAGCACTGACCAAAGAGGATCGAAAAAAACAAATTCCTTCAAAACCGCGTCATTACATTTCCTCTGAAGGCTTTCATATTTTTGTCGGCAAAAACAATTACCAAAACGATACCATTTCAACAAAAATGGGAACCGCCGAAGATTGCTGGCTTCATGTTAAAAATACCCCCGGATCCCATGTTCTCATTATCGCCAATGGACGTTTCATTACCGAAGCCACCCTGTTAGAGGCGGGTACCCTGGCCGCCTGGTTTAGCAAGGCCAGAAGTTCAGGAAATGTTCCGGTGGATTATCTTGAATACAAGTATTTAAAAAAGCCCAATAAAGCCAAACCCGGCATGGTCACTTTTACCACCCATAACACCATGTACGTTACCCCATCCATTGAAAAAATAGAGAGCATTGAGGTTTTTGAAGATAAAAACGAATCATAACCCGATTATTAGTCATTGCGAAAGTGTCGTTAGCTTCGCTGTCTAGATTACATAAACAATTTTTCCACTATACGTCGGACAGTCTAACGACTGTTCGCCTATATGTTACAAAATCGTTTATGAAAACTGACACCAAAGCAATTAACGATTGTTTTTATGAATTTCGTAATTACTTAATCATATCATAATAAGAGAGGCTGCTGAACAGCCTCTCTTATTATTTTAAACTGTCTAAAATCTTTTGAAACGATTCTGGTAAAGGCGCTTCAAACAAAAGATTTTCGCCGGTTCTCGGATGAACAAATCCTAATGTTTGGGCGTGAAGGCATTGGCCCTGGGTTCTAAAGAGATTGTTTTTATCGCCTAATCCATAAAGTGGATCCCCTGCTATGGGATGTCCAATATTTTCCATATGGACTCGGATTTGATGGGTACGCCCTGTTTCAAGGCGAAAGCACACCAGGGTATATTGAGCATAACGCTCGATGACTTCAAAATGGGTTACCGCCTCTTTTGAGTTTTTAGGCGTTACGGCCATTTTAATACGATCGATAGGATGTCTGCCAATGGGCATATCCACCTTCCCTCGATTCGATTTAACCACTCCTTTGACTAATCCATAATACTGCCTTAATATCGTGTGGTCCTTGAGTTGCTGCGACAGGCTCTGATGAGCCTGATCGTTTTTTGCCACCATGAGTAACCCTGACGTATCCTTGTCGATGCGGTGGATGATCCCTGGACGCATGATCCCGTTGATGGTGGATAGACTGGCCGTATAATGCATGAGTCCATTAACCAGTGTGCCTGAGCGATTTCCCGGGGCAGGATGAACCACCATTCCTTGAGGTTTATTCACAACTAAAACATCCTCATCTTCATAAACAATGTCCAAGGGTATATTTTCCGCAAGGATCCTGCATTCTTTGGGTTCAGGGATTTTCAAGGAGATTCTTTCCCCTCCCTTTAAATGATAACTGGCTTTTTTTACCTCACCATTAACTAAAACAGCACCATCCTTAATCAATCGTTTAATGTATTCTCTTGAGTAATCCCCTGGTAATGTACAACAGTATCCATCTAAACGCTGGTCGATTGGATCTGGAACCAAATATTCTAATCGTTCTTCATTCATAGGGATGCTGTTCCTTTCATTTTATTATCAAATATATTTATCAACTGCCATACGAATATTCCCTTTTTTAGTAAGGTGATCCATGTCGATAATCATGGCCTTCCCTTTGCCTCTCACAGAAATAGTATCATTTGCTTTAATTCTAAAATCATTTTTCGAGATGACTTCATAATTAACCCGCACTTTTCCCTGTTTAACATAGGTAAGACTATCTTGCCTTGAAAAACCCCATATCTTATTAATGATTCCATCAATTCGATTCGAGGCAACCACCAACGTAAGACGTTTGAAATTTCGTTCAAAGGCCTTAATTTCTGAGCAATTAATGAACTTTGGTTTAATACTGCGTCCACTTACTTTGTTAAAATTAATGAGAAAAAAGTCCTGAAGTCTTTTGTTGGCAATGACTTGAACCAGATCATCATCAAGATCAATATCACCAATACTTTCTCTGGTAATTCCCATGTGCATTAATTCACCCAGGACATTACGATGGTCAATCGGAATGGTTTTTTCAAAGACAATGGCAAAAATCGGCCATTCAAGATCCTCTTTATCAAGATAATCCGGATAAATACACAGCATTTTTCTTTGAGCTTCTGAATGCCCGCCAAAAAATAGATAAGGGACACCATAATGCTTTATAGTGTCCTCCATTTTGCGCTTTAATGTTTCATCATAAAAATCAAAAAACCGTGGTTCGAAATTTTTTGTACATGCATCTTCAATACGTGATAATAAGAAGCCATCTTTTTTTTCTATCATTAAATTTTCCCTTCCTTTTATCCGGATTTTAGACACACTTACTAAAAGATAAGTGTAACCACCATCTTATAAATAGGAAACAAAATAAATTGCATTAACATGATTGCTGCAAATGCAGAAAAATCAATTGCTCCGAAAACAGTAAAACGTCGTAGTGGTATTAGAATTGGTTCGGTCAGACCATAGATAGTTTTTACAATAACATTGTTTGGATTTGGTCTTATCCAGCTAAACACAATATTTATAAAAATCAAAAGTGTAATGACCTCTGATAAATAATAACCTGCTTGTAAAAGAATATTTTGGACCATAGAAGAACCTATTCTTTTCCCTCATCCCACTCTAAAATAGGTGGATTAAATTCAACATCTTCTCTTTCAGGATTCGTTAATACTGAAACCTGCTTTGGCGCAAGAATAAAAACATTCTCTGCGATTTTATTTAAGGAACCATCCAATGCGAAAAGTGCACCACTTAAAAAATCGAATATTTTTCGACCATTTTCATAATCTGTGTTTTTTAAATTTAATACAACTGTTTTACCAGCTCGAATTTTATTGCAGATACCTGGAGCATCTTTAAAGATTTCAGGTTCTAATACTAATACTTCTGGTCCTTCATTATTAGATGAATCGCTTCGGCGTGAAGTGTTTGACTTCTTTGTTTTTGGTGCACTGAACGCACTCTTATTATCCTCGGAATGATCGTCATAAACATCTTCTTCGTATATTTCTTCGTAACCGTCCTCATTATCCACTTCCATACCAAAAACCTTAATGATTTTATCCTTAAACTTTTCTGCTGCCATAGTATATCTCCTCATCTATTAAATATTTTTCTTCCAATTCTTATCATGTTGGAACCTTCTTCTACTGCAATTCTATAATCATCTGTCATCCCCATAGACAAGTATTCCATTTGAATGTTGTTGCTCAGAGATTCCTCTATTATTCTATCATATATTTTTTTTAATTCCACAAAAATATTTCGAATTTCTTCATTATTTTGGGTTAATGGGCCCATTGCCATAAGCCCTAATACTTGAATGTTTTTGTATTTTGGTATTACCTTAAGTACATTCTTTAATTCTTCTTCTAAAAAGCCTGACTTACTCTCTTCTCTAGCGAGATTCAATTGAAGTAATATTGAGGTAATCAAACCTTGTTTTTCACTTTCATGATCAATGACTTCTAAAAGCGCCAATGAATCCACTGAGTGAATAAGAAAAGTTTTGCCGATGAGATATTTCACCTTGTTTTTTTGTAAATGCCCAATAAAGTGCCACCTGGGTTTATCTCCCAGAACTTCATACTTTTTAAGAAAATCTTGAACCCTACTCTCTCCGAGATCAAGGACACCTGCATCTATTACAGCCTGGGTATCTTCCAAACTATGATATTTTGTTACTGCAACAAGTTTCACATGCTCTGGAAGCTCTGACTGAATTTTTCTGATATTATCAGCAATCACACTTTCACTTCCTTAAGGATAAATTTTAATTCGCATTCCGCTGCTAAGACCTGGATTATCAGAAGATTTTAAAATTACTTTCCCAAGAATGTTTTTTTCAACAGTTACGGCTGTGGGATTACTAAAATACCCCTTGGTGACTGTATCAACTTTTGTTTCACCATCGACTTTAAAAACAGCACTTTGAGGTATTTGAAAAGCCTTATAATCCTGGATATAAACCTCGCCATCACCAACCACCACATTTGAAAAATCATTAACATAATCCTTAATCATGAGTACTATGATCTTTTGGTCACCCTCTTTTATTTCATCTACAAAATAACTGGAATAAACTTTATCTTTGTATTTAAAGCGAAGCTCAGGAAAATAGTACAATTGATCAACACGTTTAACTAAAATGTCATAATATGCCTGGTTAATGCCAGGATCATCCGTGCCCATCATTTCTGATTTAAGGGCAAGTACCTCTTTTTCTCCCATGATGCTTTTTTCTTGAGGAATTGTAAATGCTACATAGATATGGTCATTATTAATAACCTTAAGAAGGATTTCAGATTCCTGGTCAATTTTACTTACCGATTTTAAAAAGGCAAGATTAACATAGGGAAGCATATTCTCAGCAACAATTTTTTCCACAGGTTTAATGGTGGTATAAACATAACCGCTGGCAAGCATTTTCAAATCATTAAGGCTGATATCCCTCTGTGCTCCACCACTTAGATTTACAAGATCCTCCCGGGTTTTTTGAAGTGTCGCAAGATCCTGACCCATATATTGGACAGACTCAATGAGAAAGTTCTTTCGTTCCCGTTCAGTTTCACCAATTTGACTGGTAATACTGGATAAACCCTGATAATTTGAAACCACATCCCCAACAATTCTACCCCAGTTATTGTAGTATTGATCTGCAATGATCTTGTCAACAACAGCAATTTGATTGTTGATATAGGCCGTATTCACAACCTTAGGGGTGTTTGTAAGTGTTTTATATCCATTAGCCTTCTCCCCTTCTGCAAGGGTGAGATCACTGGCCTGAAATTCATCAAGAACTTTATAATCCACATCTTTAAAAAAATACATTTCTGTTTTATGAGATTCTGTATATTGTATTTTTTCAAGCAGCATACTCATATTACCACGATAGCTCGTAACAACGATGATCGCTACAATAAAAAAAAAACGCTGCCTAAAAATATTTTGTTACGTAAAATGACGCGTCTATTTTTTTTTCTCTTTTTTTGACTCATATTTTCACCTTTAAAAAAAATGGTCTGAGTGAGAGGATTTGAACCTCCGGCCTCTTGACCCCCAGTCAAGCGCGCTACCAAGCTGCGCTACACCCAGACAGTAAAACCATTATAATGATTTATAAGCCATTAATCAAGTTGTTTTTTTATTTTTCTCTACTTCTTAATGTTATTAAATTAAATAGATGCCATTAAATATTAAAGGTGACAGGGTTCTCAAGAACCCTGTCACCCATAAATTATCCCATTATTTTTTCCATAGGTCCTTTTTCGACTTCTTTTTTTTCAACAATTGCAATAATGACCGGTTGATATTTACTGTTGAACACACCTTTTTTATCACAGTATTTAATAAATCCATAGGCAACAGCTAAACATGCTATTCCAGAAAAGAAAGGCACCAAAGATTGATCCCAATTCAACCCCAGGTTTAAAATCAGAAAATAGGAAAAACAACTTCCAAACAAGAATGCCACTAAGGGAATTCCGTACATAATTGAAGCTGCCTTGAATACACTGGCAAACTGCATTTCAACCTCGACAGTTTCCCCTGTCTTTGCATCAATGGGGTTTAATGCTATGGCTTCCATGGTCGACTTTTGCTTACTCATATGACAGGCACCGCAATCACCACAGGCTGAATGGCGCTGGATGGCAACCCTTGCAGTTTTTGCTTTAGTGTCAATGATGATTCCAATTTCTTTCATTATACTTCGTCGATACTGATGCCAAGGTCAATAAGTTGATCCAGTTCCGCCCCTCCAGGGGCATCCATCATTAAACAACTATGATTTTGGGTTTTAGGAAAGGCAATGACGTCCCTTATATTGTCATTGTCAGTGAGTAACATTACCAAACGGTCCAAACCAAAAGCCAGCCCACCATGAGGTGGTGTACCGTATTTCAGAGCTTCCAACAGAAACCCAAACTGTTCCCAGGCCGCTGCTTTAGTAAAGCCCAATGCCGTGAAAACCCGTTCCTGTAATTTTTGGTTATGAATACGAATGCTTCCGCCACCCAGTTCAACCCCGTTAATAACCATATCAAAGGCATCGGCTCGAACCCGTAATGGCTCTGTTTCCAGATATTGTAAATCCTCATCCAGTGGTGCTGTAAAAGGATGATGCTTAGCTGTGTATCTTCCAGATTCTGAATCATACTCAAGTAAAGGGAAATCGGTGACCCATAGGAAATTGTATTGACCTTCCAGGTCATATTCGAGTTTTCTTGCTAATTCCAGTCTCAGTTGACCTAATGCAGTACACACAATCTCATCCGTATCCGCAACAATAAAAATCAAATCCCCTGGTTCTGCATTGGTTTTTGCAAAAATAGCCTGTTTTTCTTCTTCTGAAATAAACTTAAGAATTGGGGACTTCATTTCCCCATCCGATACATCAATCCACGCAAGTCCCTTGGCTTTATAAATCTTTGCAAAGCTTTCAAGCCCTTTGATTCCTTTTTTACTTAACTTCGCCTGGGCACCTTTGGCATTTATGGCCCGGACAGTCCCCTTCTTTTTCACAGCTCCAGAAAAAACTTTAAACTCTGAGTTAGCAACAATGTCGGATATATCGATAAGTTTTAATTCAAAACGGGTATCCGGTTTGTCAGAACCATACTGATCCATGGCTTCTTTATAAGTCATTCTTACCATGGGTGTCTGAACGTCAATGCCTTTTACTTCTTTCATGATTTTTGCAATCATTTCTTCATTTACAGCAATAATATCATCTTTATCAACAAAAGACATTTCCATGTCGATTTGGGTAAATTCCGGTTGGCGATCCTGTCTGAGATCTTCGTCGCGGAAGCATTTTACAATTTGATAATAACGATCCATTCCTGAAATCATTAAGATTTGTTTGAATAATTGAGGAGACTGAGGCAATCCAAAGAATTTGCCTTTCTGAACCCGTGAAGGCACTAAAAAATCCCGGGCACCTTCTGGGGTTGGCTTTGCAAGCATAGGGGTTTCAATTTCGCAAAAGCCATGATCACTTAAAAAGTTTCTGGCAAGGCTTGCTGTTTTATGCCGTGTCATTAATATTTTTTGAAATTTCGGTTTTCTTAAATCAAGGTAACGGTATTTCAAGCGTACGGTTTCATTGGTTTGGTCATTATCTTCAATGTAGATCGGTGGCGTTTCTGCTGTATCAAGAATGGTTAATTCCTGAATCTCCACTTCGATCTCTCCGGTTGGAAGATTTTTATTAATGTTCTGTTCGCTTCTCAATACCACTTCGCCCTTAATCGACAAAACGAATTCATTTCTAACCTTTTCAGCTATTTCAAAGGCTTCAGGCTGCTTTTCATTGACAACCAGCTGAATCTTCCCAGAACGGTCTCTCAGGTCGATAAAAAGCACACCTCCCAGGTTTCTTCGATTATCCACCCATCCGGAAAGCTCTACAATCTTTCCGACGTCATTTGCATTCAATTCCCCACATAGGGCATTTCTATAAAAAGTTTTCATTATACCTCCAAATAGTTACAATAATTTTTATCATCTTAACCTTTACATTATAATGAAGTTAAGATAAAATTGTCAAGTCTGAATTCAAAATCCCAGCACTGAAAGGTAAACTTCTTTATATTCAGCTATTTCACGCAAAACATACGTTTGTGGATAACTGTTAAATTCAATTTATTTTTCAGAAAAGTTATCCATAGTTAATGGTTAGACTTCCCCTTGATGAACTTTTTGTGGATAATTTCTGTTTTTTTTTCATTTATCTCTGTTCAGACATCACTTCCTTTGCTATAATTACTTCAAGAAATGCTGATACACGTGCGTTTCCTGATGCATTAATTCTGAAACCCATTTAATCTCATTTTTTTTGATTTCCTCTGGTTTTCGTGGAGTGCGTTTTTCTTCATGCCTGATGACACAATCATTTTCGCCCTTTGCCAGGATTGACTGATACTCCTGGGCCAGGGTTGGGATACTCCCGTCTTTATAACGGATCAGATATCCCCATTTATTTTCCTCACATGTTTGAAAGACTGGGGCACAGGCATACAGGCTGTCTCCCAAAATGCAGATGGGAAGCCGTGGATAGCTCTCTTTTATTTTTTTTGCCAATCGTTTAAAGGCCTTTCTTTCACAATCCTGTTTCAGCACATTCTCGTTTTCATTCTCAATAAATTCAGTTGCGATACTTACCACCAGATTTTCACCCAGGACTATTTTTGCTTCCAGTACGCTGTGATAATAATAGGTTTTCTCTTCGGGGGTTCTTCTGTTAACTGTTTTTTTCAGACAATGCTCACAGTGTTTTTCTTTAAAATAAAATAATCCGGTGGCATCAACGATGACCGGCCAGTATTTTCCCAAAAACCGGGCATCCTCAAAACTGCGTTTCCGGATGAGGCTTCCAATCAGTTTGTTTCTCACTTTTTCCAGCTCGTCCGGATTTAACTTTTTCAGACAGTCATTGATGGTCACATAATGGGGTAAAAATTCTTTCCCGCTTTTGCCCAGAATTTCGCACACATTCTGAACCCGTTCTGCCTGATTAAACTGATAGGTCATTTCCTGCATGGAGAATAGATCAAAGATGTTTTTTAACACCATCGTATACAAAATTTCTTCAATATCATACTCCGTATAGCTCTGATGTCTCGGATCTTTCACCTGACTCAATGCTTTCACCAGATTAGGGAAAAAATGATGTTGTATTTTTAAAAACGACACCATGTCTTGCTCAAATGCTTTTTTGATTGCGCGTTCCTGTTTTCGTCCCATCGTAAAATAAAATCTCCTTTGCGAATCTTTTCTTTTTATTTTACCATCTTTTTTCTGTATTTCCTCTTTTTTTACGACTTATTAGTGCGAAATATTTTTACCTTTCAGTGCTGTCAAAATCATCTTTTCTTGTCATTTTGATGCATACTCATATGCCAATATAGGCATAATTTGATCAAATGATAAAATTCCTGACCCATCTTGTAATCCAAATGCACCATTGTATGCTAATGAGGTATCGTTAATCCTCATTATTTCCATTTTTTTAAGCGCATCTGCACGTAAATTCATATCTCCGATTTCATCAGCTATCATTGCCACTAATGCATATACTGCTGTTGAATCGTATTGATACCCCTCGACAACTTTTCCTTCAACTGAATATCTCGACTTAATTCCTTCATTATCCATACTTTCTTTTAGCCAAGCAATTGTTTCTTCTGGTAATAAATCTACCCTTGCAAGATTTAATAATGTCACCATTTCCTCAACCATATTTAAATCGTCTTTTTCATATTTTCCTTCATCATAATTATACCAGCTATAATAAAGGGGGAAATCTTCACTAATTAGTCCGTTTCGTACGATTTTAATTGCATTTTCAGACGGTTCCTGAAATTCAGTATATTTTGTTTTTAAAATTTTCATAGCCTGAAAATCAGCATAACATAAGGTTAGTCTGTTTGCATAAGACTTGCTTTCGCCTTCATAAAAATCAACAAAATTATTATTGGCAATACTGTACTTTTTCAAATCTTCTTCATATTCTTTTATTGACTGATCGTATCCTCCCCATTTATTATTGGCTTCTGTCAATGTCCTATAAATCCTAAAATCGTCAATCAAGGCATTCGTTTTACTCGTATCACCATTGGTAACTTTCCAAGCAGTTAATCCATCCGTTTTCATAAATGAATTAATATATCCCAGCATTTTATCAAATAATTTTTTATCTTCTTTTAAAACCGCAGACTCCAACATGGCACCTTGGGACTCACTTAATACATCACTTTTAAAGGTTACCACTTTATCTGTATCATACGCACTGTGAATCCCTCCATCGTCATCCATCATTTGGTTAATTATAAAATCCCCAGTGGTTGCATCGCTTCCTTCGACCGTATTTAATAAATACGCCTCAAATACCGATTTTTCTGTTATCTGTTTTGGATACCATGCTTTTAAAACACCTTGTTCATCAATAAATAAGGTAGTTGGAATATTATGCATTCCCAGCATATTGTAAGCTGCTAATCCATCATCGTAATATGTCTCAATATTAATATTATTAGCTTTTAAATATTGTTTTGCCTTTTCTTTTGTTTCCTTATTATTATCTAATTTATCAATCAAAATGATTTCAACATTATCATACTTTTCAGTGATTTTCTGAAATTCCTTAATTAATGGCATCTCCTGGTTGCAATCCGGGCACCAGCTCGCCCAAAAGGTAACGATCAGGACTTTTCCTTGAAAATCCTTAATTGAATGCAAATCCCCATTTTCTGATGAAAATGTAAATTCCGGAATTTGACTGTATAAATTACAGTTATCAGGCAACCATAGTGTGCTGTCATCAAGGCACTGTTTTTGATTTACTTCTTGGTCCTTTACACTATTTGATTCGTTATTATTTGTGTTCTTAATCAAAAGAATAATACCCAGAACGACAATAATCCCAAGGATTATAAAAATTATTATCAACTTTTTTTCAAATTTTTTCCATTCTAGTTTTTTCATGGAAATTTCCTCTCATTTTTACGATTATCCTCATAAGCATGTCAGCAAAGAAGCCTCGATTTTGATTGTTACTGCTTTGCTTCCAGTTATTGCATGTTTTCATTTTTTCTGATAAATTTTGATCATTATCTCATTTTAGCTTTATAGATGATTAATCATCTTTCCATTCATTTTCTCAATTAACATCTTCTGAAACTTTTGTTTCTTTGTTTATGTCATCTGTCCTATTGTCCAACTTTTCTGTTTCATCGTTGATGTGACCGATGTTATTTTGTGACGGTTCTGCTTCTTTTTCTGTATGCTCTTCATTAACTTCTTTGTTTTGAGCATTCATTTGATTGTAGGCTTCTGAAACTGTAATCGTAACATGATTATTTTTTAATGCGTTCTCCATGTCAAAAACATTGGACATTACTTCTTTTCGGATTTCCACCATTCTTTTTTCAACTGTTTCTTCTATTTCTATTTTCTCTTTCTCTGATTCCAGTAATTGATCCTTTTTTTTCTTGTTTTTACGGATGATATCGACTCTATCTCTTTCATTTTCAAATATAAAATGAATTCCCATACCTGCTAAAATTATAAAAACTTCCAATACATGATAATGATATCTGTTCTGGCTTTCGACAAATAGATGCATGGCTGCTGTTCCCAAATATACAAGAATTAAAACATAAGCATAAGATGCTTTTTTTTTCAACAAATAAATCAGAGCTATTAATGCAAAAAAAACAGTAAGCATATATATAATATTGTTATATTCTTTTGCTTTGTATAAAAAGTCACTTCTGCTTTGGGTCAACTCTCCCTGTTCCTGCAAAAAAGAAATATTCCATGTTGATCCATAATCATCGTTTCCCCATAAAAGCTCATATTTTTCTATGAATAAATTGAAATTCTTTTGAGGGTCAGAAGTTAACCTTGCCAGTGCCAAGTTCCTGCATACAATATGCACCTGAGAGGCTGAATCTGTTGCTTTCATAGTATCATATAATAAATTAGAATCTTCTTGATTCCACCCACCAATTGATCCTGTATTTAAACCAACTAGAAGACTATAACCAAAAGATGTGCTTGATGAGGGCAGGGTTTTGTTAATTGTTACTTCAATATTTGTTGTAATAAAACTGGATACAAGCATATATGGTATTATTATCAAAATGCATCTTAACCAGCCTTTTTCAATGAATCTGAGTACTAGAGGCAAATCATTTCTTGAAACATTAGATAATTTCATTTTCTGAGGAAGAATACAAATTATAATTGCAATAAGTAAGATAATCGCCATTGGTCTGATTGCAGCCGTAAGTGCGATCATTATTCCAAGCACCATGTGCAAGATGATTACTTTTGTTGCCTGGTTTGTATTTTCATCATAGTCCTTTACCAGGGAGAGAAATAATAAAATACAGGAAAACAGGAAAAACGCAAATACATATTCTGCTGAAATCAATGTAATATACAGAACCTGTGAAGGCCAAAATGCAGTTAATAGTAACACGATTATACCGGTTATTCTGCCGCCTAACTTACGCCCAATTCGATATGTAATAAAAACAGTTGCTACTGATAAAATAATATTTAGATATTGTCCCACTGCCACACTTGTTCCAAACCAGGTGAATGCTGTTTTTAGAATATAACAATACCCCATAACATGGGGAAACATTGCTATGTAATTACAATAGCCTTTTCCTGCTTCCTGAATTGTACCCTGTTTTAATAAATCAGCGATTTCATAATAAGTTTTATAATCAGATGCAACCTGCATTGGAATTTTTTGGATTACTATTATTCTCAAAATAAAGGCTAAGATTAAAATAACAGTAACAAAAATCCATTCTCCAATGATTACCCATTTTTTTTTAACTGCTAATTTTTTTAATAACTCAAATCTTGCCGAAATCATTGCGAAAAACTGTATTAAAATCCATGCCCCAAATAGTGTTAAAAGTAAAATTCCCTTATAATAGAAATTATACTCATGTCCTTCGCCGAAAAAAGAAACTCCACAAATAATAATATAAAGTAATCCCAATATTGAAAGAGAAATACTAAACTGATATAACCAATTCTTTTCCAACTTCATTTTACTTAGTTCCCCTCACTGCTTATTCCTGCTCTATGTATGGTCATATAATTTTTCACGGCGCTATTTTTTCACCAATGTCATCTACCAATTCTACCGGTAGCCCAACTTCTTTATTATAGTTTTGGTTCCTGGATATTGTTCTTTTTATTCTTCATCTTTTTTATGATAAGCACGAATTCTAATTAAAATAATAATTACTGCAATTAACAGCATCAACATTACCGAAGTCGCAACAATGGTAAATAAAAGCGTTTGCTTATGTTGGGTTAATGTTCCCAGCATTGTAGGTTCCTGGTTATCCTGAGCTTTTTTAATAAATTGGTAAGCTTTTGTATTTAAATCATTATCAATAACAACACAATCTTTTGATAGACTCAGTCGCTTGTCACTGCTTCTCATAAAATTATTAATATTACCCAATGCAGCATTGTTTGCTCCCGTTACTGCCAGAACTCCTCGGTTAGTTGCAAAGGGTGATTCTAACAATTGTAAGATTCCTACTTCACTTGCATAGGTATCTGAAAGAATTAATTGTTCATTACTCGTATATTTTGTACCACTTTCATCATATGCAAAATACAACTTATCATTTATGGATTTTATTAGTGCATTATCTGCATAAGTTCCCACAGTTATTATATTATAGTCTGCATCAGTTTTTTTGAATTCATTATTATGCTTCACGTAAAATGTTCCATAAGGAGCAACCCCATCCCCATACATTCCAATAATTTGTGCATATAAATTCAATTCCTCTGATGTTGGTTTATCCGAAGTTACTAATAATAAATCATTGAATTTTCCATCAGTTCTAAACGGCGATGGTTTTAAATCAAAGGTCAGTACAATTCCTGTTGACGCTGGTAAAAACAGAGTTGATTGATCAGAGACATAAGCCCATGGCATTTCTTCCTGTCTTGGTGTACAAATTAAATCCTTTATCTCTAAATCAAAGGCGATTCGAATACTTCCTGCAGTTGTTCCTACTACATCAGCAGGCATGGAAAAAGTTAGCTGATCTCCCATTGTTTTTGCTTGTTCAAGCTTTTTACTTGCTACCGGTACATCTCCCCAATAAACGGTTATCATTGAGCGGTCAAAATCCAAATTATCGCTATATCTAAAATTCAATGTTATTTTTCCTGCATCTGATAAAAAATAGTCTTTAGAAAAAGGAAGAAAAATATTCTGTTCCTGGTGAAAGGGTCCCACAAAAGTCAGTCCACTTCCTTTAATATCAGCCAGGGTATAATTACCTGCAACCATCTGACTTAGAGCTGTAGAATTTACTGCAAATTCTGCACTACCAAGCTTAACCGCTGCATGGCTTGTTCTTTCCTGGGATACACGATCCTCATCCATTAACATATATGCCGCCTCTAAGAGACAGTCATCATTTGTTGATGTAATCAAAAGCACTGGATTTCCATTGTTATCATCCACAAAATCAATGGTGGCTGTATCTGCCAAGTTTGAAGTATTTGAAACTTTCTGCTTATATTCGTCTGTAAGGTTATTGTAATTGGAGACTATAATGGTCCGTTTGGCATCAGACTTTGTAATATCGGATAATAAACAAAATTCAATATTATTGGCAGTTCCGGTTTCTGTACTCAAATCTGCCATAAGATTCATTCCTGCTGCAACTTCTCCATCTGTTGCTTGATCCGAAACAGCTATGGTAAGCCCGTCACCGGTTTCTTCGGTTGTTGACATAAACGGGTATGGATAATAAGAAATTTTATGATCCGCCCCTTTTATATTATATCCACTTCGAATAAAAGAACTGCCTTCAATGCTTAACCAATTCGCCCCTGAGAAATCATCAATACAACCATCTTCATCATAAAGTCTTGCGTATGCTGAAATAGAAAAGGAATTATACCCCTCTTTTAATAATTCCATTGGTATTTCAACATAGGCTATTTGTGTGTTTCCATCAACATATGAAACTTTACAGGATTGTATGGGAACATTGTTAACCGAAAATGTCATTGATGAAGCTACACTTTGTATTAATTCACTGACGTTATATTGAATCTCTGCATACACATATCCGGTCTCCCAATATTCCGGTATATAAAAAGACAATTCATCATTTGAAAAAATGCCATGCAATGTTGTTTGGGGAAAAGCGAAATCTTTCGCGTACATAGTCCCTACATTCACTGGCTGTTCAGTCATTGGGTCAACTGCATCTTCCGGATTTGTATTTAAAACCTCAACAATAAGGTCTTCTTGGGTAGTTTCTGCAAACACAGAAACTGAATTTAGGAATAGAAACAATGCAATTAAGCTGCAAATAATGACTGTTTTCTTTGATATTTTTAAATTTTTCATTGAGCATTCCTTTCATTGGCAAGTATTACTATTTATTTTTTTCAAGTTTCTTCAATTCGCTCTGTTTTATCCCAAACTGCTTCTTTATGGTAAATTTTATCCTGCATACTTGATATTCCAGCATTAATAACAACTGCAACCCATAATTTTGAATACGTAAACAACATCAACACAATCAATAAAGCACTTTGTAAATTAAATTCATTTTTCTCTACAGCAAGTGTTATTAGAACATTTAGTACAAATAGTAATATTGCCATTCCCCACAATAAGGTGGAAAATCCTGCAAGGGTAACATGACATAATCCCAATATTCCTAGTACAAAAATTGCATCCGAACAAATAAGAGCCGTCAGCATCAGAACATAAACAAGTGCAAAATATAATACATCTAATCTCATTGGACCTGCTTTTTTAACAAAAGCGTATTTAAAATTTTTTATAAGCACATAAATATTTCCTTTTGCCCATCTTGTTCTTTGTTTAAACCATTGCCCTAATAATTGAGGTTCTTGTTCCCATGTTACTGCAAGCGGCATAAATCTTATATAATAGCCCATTCGATATAATCTAAAACTAATTTCAGTATCTTCTGACAGTGCTTTCGCGTCCCAACCACCCATTTCATCGATGAGACTTCTTCTAATCACATAATTTGTTCCTGGTATGGTACATAGTTTGAAAAAATAATATCTTCCTGCCTGATTCATACATTGATATGCAAGTGTTTCAATATTGACAAATCTTGTTAATATTGAAGCATTTCTATTTCTTGTTCTGAATTTTCCAACAACTGCACCTAAATTATCATCTCCCATTAAATTTTCCACCAATATTCTCAGTGCATTTGGTTCCGGTGTATTATCCGCATCATAGATTGCAATAACAGTACCTGAGGATACTGATAATGCAATGTTCAATGCGTTGGACTTCCCTTTTCCGCCTAGAATATTATCTGTATTGATAACGATTAATTTCCTGCCAGGATTCTTTGACTGAATTACTTGTAGCACTTCCGCCGAGTCATCGGTAGAATTATCATTTACCACAATAATTTCATAACGATCTTCTGGATAATCAAAATCAAGCAATGCCAGCACAGTTCTTCTGATTACAATACTTTCATTATGAGCCGGTACCATAATTGTAACCATGGGATACTCTTTTATAGGAATATGTCCATCTGTATTATTAATTTTCAGAATATAAATAATTCCGCCAATGGAAAGAAAGATATTTATAAACATCAGCCCCCATATAGCAGCTATTGCGTATAGTGATAAATAATCTGCAAGTGACATATGTGCTGCTCCTCTCTGCTTTATTCATTTTATTCTTAATTCCCATCTTTTTTATCTTCTTCGACTTCGTCATTCTCATTTTTTATAAAGAACTTTTCTCTATTTCTATGTCTGGAAAGAAATATAAATAAGATGAATATGATTGAAATAATAAATACTGCAATAATTAGTTTTTGGTTTTCTGATGATAAATCTTTCGAGAACTGATTAAGAATATTTCTATCATATTTATAGTTCGTGTCATATTCTGTGGGAGTAAATCCTCTTTCGGCTCTTTCGCCGTTAATCATAATGATTTGGTTACTGTATTTCATTAAATCTTCATCCGTCCAAAAGCTGTGTTCAATATCCCATAGGCTTTTTAAGGGCACAAACGATTTCTGGCAAACATCAATTTTATATTCCAATATTGGAATATCTTCTGTCATGTCTAAATAAACAGCTGTGGAAGAGACTTTTGTATAGCTGACCCCTGTATCATCAAGCCTGATTGAAGATGACACCCAGTGATGCCCATCTTTATATATTAAATTTGTATTTGAGTCCATTTGTGCTTCTATTTGTTGATCTTCTTCATTAGTGGTGAAAATCGTGCTGAAATGGCTCATAATATCAATGGTATCGTCATTAAGCATCCAATTTTCAGGAACCTGAAGACCCATGGGATAAACTCCCTGGTCCATATATATCTGCAACGATATTCTAATATATTTATTCATCAAGTCTTTATCAAATGAAATCATCTGATTGATTGGACAGTGCATGATTATTGTACCGCCATTATCCTGGGCATATCTTAGTATTTCGCAAAATTGTTGCATTGCCGGAAATGTTCCATTTGTATATATTGGCATAACTGAAATAACAAAAGGTTCTTTTTTTTCAACTAAATAATTAATTACTTTCAATAGTTTATCTGGATCCTCAAATGGATATACCTGATTTAGCACAATGTACTGTGCATAAATATTTGGTTCTCCATTATAAGGCCACTTCCATGCTGCAACTTCTTTGACAAATGCAGCCTTAACAAGTTCATCTGATAGATCACTTACCGGAATATGTGTAATATTTCCTTTTGAAGCACAAAAATAACCTTCCGTGTCTTCAGTTTCTATCTTTCCAGAAGTATAGTCCAAATTATCTTTAAGAAACAAAAAAAAGTTTTCTTCCACCAATTCTTCTTTACTGGTTAATTCACTGAAATTATAGGTAACCTTGCCAATTTTCATTTCATCTGATAAGTAATCATTGCGACCCGAACCATCTAAATATGCTTTGAGACAATCGTTTCCCATAAATAATATATTATGCTTAAAATCCTTTGGACGTCCTTTTGTTGTATCTGAGGTTGTTTCTTCAAGCGTCTGGAATTTTTCTAAAAGTTCTTTGGGATATTTTTCCAACTGATAACAAATAATATTTGAAAATCGATCTAACTCTTCTGTGCTGTCAGATGCAGATGCAAAACTCACCTTAAAACTCTGATAAGTAAGTATTTCCACAATACTTTGTACTGCCTGTAAGGCATCCTCATCTGCTCCATCAGAATATATAATAAGTATTTCTCCATCTGGAATTCCGCTATTTTCTTCAGCATTAACCAAGGTACTGGGAGTGAAAAATATTAGCAATATAATGATTCCAAAAAAAGCTTTTTTAAACATCATATTGAAGTTCACTTTCTACTTTTTGTTTAAATAAAATCATATCATCCGCAAATTCAGCTTTATTATATTCTAAACATCCAATTCTGACTTCAATTTTAATCGCTGCATCTTTTGTTCCCTGGAATGCTCCCTTTTCGGCAATTCTCTGCCTGATACGTTGCATAACAAAATTACTTCCCATTTCATCACAAGTCAGTAAAACGCCTATTGAACCTTTGTTATCAACCGAATAAATTCGGTCTTCTGTTCTAACTGTATCTAAAATAATTATTGAGAGTTTTTGCAATACTGTTTCATATTGATTTTTTGACAAAATCCGTTTTAATTCTTCTTCATACCTGAGTTCAATGATCATTAAAGACAATTCCATGTTGTTTCTTTTAACATAGGATATTTGCTTTTTTAAATCGTTGTATAAACTTCTCAGATTATACAATCCTGTCAATGGATTTATCATAACCAGTTCTTCTACCTGTTTTCTTAATACATCGTTTTGCAACTCAGTATTTCGACTGCCCGAAATAAATAAATTCATTGCCCCAACGGCTAGAATTGGGAGAAGAATCCAAATATAGCTAACCAATGGGATATCATCATAATAAGTATATGATAAAAATAATCGATACACCGAATATGCAAGTATTATAAATCCAGCCATTGCTACTGCCAAGCTTGGCAGTTTAAATCCAGCAAATATAACTGCTGTGAAAATTCCAATTAACATCAGTACAGATTCTATAAACAACTCATCTGATGCATTGCCTAAGGTAAGTGCACCTGTGAAAATACATGCCAGTAATAACACTAATCCAATATCTTGAGTCAGGTAACCTGTATCTAAAAATTTTTTCATATTTATTCTCCTTCCTGCTATATCAATTTATTCGACCATACCTATAAAATATTTAGCCTGTGTATTATTTCTGAAAACACAAAATATGTAATAATATCCATTCCTAAACTTATCAGAAAACAATGCTGTATCATTTCAGCATCTCCGCTGTTTATGATGGTAATAATTGACTGTGATAATATGATAAGCAGCACAACCAATAAAACATCCAATAGCACAGTGCTTCTTCTGTCTTCAACAGGCCTTAAGGAATACTTCTTCCCAAATAAAATAAATATAGCAATCACTAATATTATTAGAAACCCAATGGTTTTAGGTGCAGATGTGCTTTTAAAGGTACTCCATGTCGACCAAAATATACTTTTTGCTTTTTCAGGCATTCCTACGCTTTTCTCATAATTACCGCAGTAGCTTCTTCTGATGTCAAAGCAGGATTTTATCGAAATATCCACCATTTTTAACAGTTTTCCAGGGTGTCTTGTATAATAGCCTGCAATATCTGGAATTGAATACTGATCTAAAAAACCTTTCTGGATTGATAAATCATTTGCTTTCACCAGTGGCAAATAATCGTAGGAAGATGCATCGGTAAGCATTTCATAAGAAGACTGAATTCCAAATTCAGCCAAGGTACTGGCTGGATTATTGGAACTGAATAATACGCCTCTTGTCATTGCATGGAATTTGCTTGTATCATCGAAATCTTTATCTAGATTAACCAAACTGATAATAGAAACTGAGCATAAATATACTACAGCTAATACACATACAATCCTCCAGTAAAGATGACGTCTGATGAATAACAATTTTATACAATATAGAGCCAGGATTATTCCAATAATTGCACATTGTCGTTTTGAACTGATTAAAAAAGTACTAGCAAATAGAAAGCATAATAAATATCCTATATCTGTAAAACCGGTTCTTTTCCCTTGAAATGACATTGCTAATCCAATACAATATAGCATACTAATAAGCCAAACTGCTTCTGGATAAAACGAATTAAAATAAGTGATATAGGCAACGTCCGAAAAAATAATGCCTCCCATTATTCCTATAACCGCACCTTCTGAAAAAGTTTTGACTCGATTACATGCTAGCTTAATTATTAAGTAAATTGCTGGTATATATAACATGGTATATATAAGTGCTAAAAACCGTATATCAAACAACCTATCGTGTGTAATTAAATCATCAAAAAAAACAGCTGCCTTAACTATCAAAATATGACTTGAAACGGAACTACTCAATTGCTGTGGATTCAACATAATATTAGAATAGGTTTTTACAAAATAATTGTTATAAATATCTTCAGGATCTTCCTGTAAATAATAAATACTGGAAGCATTCATTATTTTTGTTACCGATCCATCATCTGCAACTCCTAAATAATTCGGAATAAATAACATAATTATGGTAAGTATTGCTAAAAAAAAAGTTACAACCAATGCAAATAGTGAGGGTGAATATGTCCCTTCCATTCGCTTATTAATATGATTTCTAATTTTTTTTATATTTTGAAAGAAAAGAATTGCTAACTTAATTAGTTTGGTCGATTTTAATTGGTTTTCGATTTTCATTCATTTTCTCCCTAAGCTGACGTAAACTATCAACCTCAATATTATATCATGGTCTGTGTTTGACTTTCATATAAATTTTCCCAATATAAGTTCCAATTAATCCAGTTGACAATAATTGTACTCCTCCAATAAACCAAATGGAAAGAATGGTAGAAGACGTCCATCCCACAACGACTCTGCCCATTGCGTATGAAGCTAATGCATAAATCCCTGCACAAATACTGAACATAACAATAATGAAACCTAAAATAACGATGAAATTAATCGGTCAACTACTAAAAGAGGTTATTCCTTCAAATGCTAATGATGCCATTTTACTAATTGGATATTTGGATTTTCCTGCAGCACGCTTTTTACGTTCATAATAAACAATATCCGTTTTATATCCTATCAATGGAATCATACCCCTAATAAAAATATTTGTTTCCTCATAATTAGAAAATTGTTCAACCGCTCTTTTAGACATTAGTCTGAAGTCAGCATGGTTATATACTATTCTAATTCCCATCATTTTCATCATCTTATAAAAAACATGTGCTGTTTTTCTCTTAAAGAAAGAATCAGATGTTCTATCATCTCTTACCCCATAGACAATATCATTTCCTTCATCATATTTTATAATCATTTCTTCAATAGCATCAATATCATCTTGAAGATCTATAATGTTCACAAATAGTTGGACACAAATTCCAGAAAATAAGATAAACTATACACATGAATAGAAAACGACGAACATGGTCCCCAGAGGACAAAGCAGCCATTGTGCTGGAAATTCTCAGAGAAGA
>Ga0209430_1000701_pt1 | contig 31051 bp, 29 predicted proteins | sample BarGraIncub1133A_FD_184504 | JGI IMG/M metagenome (GOLD analysis project Ga0209430, IMG submission 184504) | Arctic peat soil microbial communities from Barrow, Alaska - Barrow Graham LP Incubations 11-33A (SPAdes) (version 2) | ecosystem: Environmental > Terrestrial > Soil > Wetlands > Peat... | reverse complement strand
GTCTAAAGTCAAAGACTTGTGGGAGAATTACCATTATCAGGTAGAGCGTTTTTATGATTTCGTTAAGATCGACCGCGAATTGCGTGATCTTGATCTAAAGCGCAACATGGATCAGAAAATGCTTTTGTGCCTCAAAGCGGAGGAGCTTTCGGCCAATTTTGATGAACCATTAGCCACTTTTAAGGAACTTCAGAAATTGCACGAATCCTGGAGGGAAATAGGCCCTGTTCCAAGAGATCACAAACAAGAACTTTGGGATCGCTTCAAAACAGCTACCTCTGTTATCAATAAGAGATACCAGCAGCATTTTGAACAAGAGAGATCCGTTCAGAAAGAGCAGCTACAAAGGAAGATAGAGCTTTGTGAAAAGGCCGAAGAGCTTTCTACTTTTGTTTCAGACAATCCACGTGAATGGAATGACGTTACGGAGCAAGTGATTCATCTTCAGGAGGAGTGGAAAAAAACAGGTTTTGGACCAAGAAAAGAAAATACCAAGATTTGGGATCGTTTTCGGGCCGCCAACGACACCTTTTTCCAAAACAAACGCAATTTCTGGAATAAGAGTAAGGAACATTTACTCCAAAATCTTGCGTTGAAAGTTGACATATGTGAACAGGCTGAGAAACTGAAGGATAACGAGGATTGGAAGGCCACGACCGACCGGTTGATCACCCTTCAGAAGAAATGGAAAGAGGTGGGTCCGGTGCCTAGAAAGCAATCCGAACTGATCTGGAAGCGCTTCCGGACTGCCTGCGATGAGTTCTTCAATAAAAAACAGACTCATTTCTCTGGTGTGACCGAAGATCAGGATGAAAACCTGAAAGCCAAAAAGATTCTAATCACCGATATTGAAGAATTCAAACCTTCCGGGATTGCTCAGGAGGATCTTTCCGCCCTGAAAAAATTTCAGGACCGCTGGGCTGAAATTGGTCACGTGCCATTCAGAAAGAAAGAAGAACTTCAGAACCGTTATCACGATGCTATTGACGGACAATTCAATAAAATTAAGATGGATGATCAGGATCTTAACCTGATCAAATTCAAATCCAAGATTGAGCATCTGGCCTCAGTTCCGAGAGGTTGGTCTAAGATTAATACGGAGCGCGACCGCTATGCAGTACGCCTGAAGCAGCTTGAAAGTGATATCAATACGCTAACCAATAATGTTGGATTTTTCGGTTCTTCACAGGGTGCACAATCCCTCATCAGGGGCGTCAACGATCAAATAGAAAAATTAAAAACACAGATTGATCAGCTTAAATCGAAAATGAAAATAATCGATGAGCAAGAAGAGATCAACTGATAAAAAGCCACTATCCAAGACCCGTTCCCTCACCGGAGCGGGTCTTTAATGTTTAAACACTAAAATCAGGAAAGTTTTGTCCGCAACAAAGTACATATTTGTAACAGGAGGCGTCGCATCTTCATTAGGGAAAGGAATCATTGCTTCCTCTCTCGCCAAATTGCTTCAGGCCAGAGGATACAGGGTCACTATTCAGAAACTCGATCCCTACATCAATGTGGACCCGGGAACGCTGAATCCATATGAGCACGGGGAATGTTTCGTAACCGAGGATGGTGCAGAAACAGATCTTGATTTGGGTCATTATGAGCGTTTTCTGAATTATCCGACTTCTCAGGCAAACAATGTCACTACAGGAAAAATTTACCAGTCTGTTATCAACAAAGAAAGGAGAGGGGACTATCTTGGTAAAACAGTCCAAATCATTCCACACATCACAGACGAGATAAAACGCTACATCAAATTTCTTGGCTCTAAGAAAAAATTTGATGTGGTGATTTCCGAAATCGGCGGAACGGTGGGAGACATCGAGTCGTTGCCTTATATTGAGGCAGTCCGTCAAATGAAATGGGAGTTGGGAACGGACGCATTAATCATACACCTTACACTGGTTCCTTATTTATCGGCATCTGGGGAATTAAAAACCAAACCCACCCAACACTCAGTCAAGCAATTGCTTGAAAATGGAGTTCAGCCAGACGTACTGGTACTGAGGACCGAACATCAGCTAACACCAGATTTGAAAGGGAAGGTCGCCCTGTTCTGTAACGTCAGTAAGGAAGCTGTAATCGAATCAATAGATGTTCCCACTATCTATGAGGTTCCAATCAAAATGAGGGAGGAAAAACTGGACGAGATCGTATTAAAGAAACTTGGACTGCCATTGGGTGGAGATCCCGACCTGAAGAGCTGGAATGAGTTCTTATTCCGCTATAAAAATCCCAAAAAGGAAGTCAAGATTGCGCTTATTGGCAAGTATGTAGAATTGAGAGATGCTTATAAGTCAATAGCAGAAGCAATTATCCATGCTGGCGCTACTAACGAATGCAGGGTAAAGGTGGAATGGATTCACTCCGAAAAAATTGATGAGGATAATATTGAGCGGAAACTCAAAGGGTGTCAGGGAATTATTATTGCACCTGGTTTCGGCCACAGGGGCATCGAGGGGAAGATTATTGCTGCAAAGTATGCAAGGGAACTAAAAATCCCTTACTTCGGTATTTGCCTGGGTATGCAAATAGCTGTGATAGAGTTTGCAAGAAATGTACTCCATCTTACAAATGCTGATTCTACCGAGATGAATCCGCTGACAAAGTTTCCAGTAATCGATTTAATGGATGAGCAGAAAGGCATCATCGACAAAGGCGGAACAATGAGACTTGGTTCCTTTGACTGTCAGCTGAAAAGAGACTCCAACTCGTATGTTGCATACGGAAAATCAAAGATATCGGAGCGGCACCGTCACCGTTATGAATTTAACAACGCTTTTTTACCACAATTCGAAAAGGCCGGAATGAAGGCTACAGGCTTCAACCCGGATACCAATCTGGTGGAAATAATCGAAATCCCGGACCATCCATGGTTTGTAGGTGTGCAGTTTCATCCTGAATACAGGAGTACGGTACTTCAGCCACACCCACTTTTTGTTGCCTTTATCAAGGCAGTTATAGAATATTCTCAAAAAAATTCAATTTAATTTATGGATAAGAATACCATTGCAGGACTGATACTTATATTTGTTATCTTATTTACAGCCAGTTATTTCAACAAACCTTCTGAACTGGAATTAGCGAAACTCAAACAGAAGGGCGATTCAATAGCTATGGTTGATTTGGCTCAAGCCAATGAGAAAACCAAACAGGCAGAGCTTGCTGCCAAACAACCAGGAATAATCAAAACGGATTCAGTTACAGTTCAAAACGAGCTGACAAATCTTTACGGTGTCTTCGCGGTAGCTGCCAAGGGAGAAGAAAAATTCGTAACCCTCGAAAATAATCTGATGAAAGTTGTGTTAACCAACAAAGGGGGTAAGATATATTCTGTTGAACTTAAGAATTTTAAGAGGTATGATGGGAAACCACTGGTGCTGTTCGAAGGAGATGAAAATCGCTTTGGATTAAATTTTTTCTCACAGAACAAAAGCATACAAACGGATCAATTCTATTTTCAGCCTTCGGTTACGACCAATCTGGTTACTGTAGTAGGCGGAAAGGTTACAAAAGGTTTAGAGGGTAGGGAGAAGTTCAATAAGGACGCTACAAGTGATTCAAAATCAGTTTCAATGCGCCTGGATGCCGGTAACGATATCTCGGTAGAATACGTTTATTCGCTGAAACACAACTCTTACCTGGTTGATTTTGATATCAAAACTTCAGGTATAAAGAAAGTGGCGGGTGCCAACTCGGATTATGTAAATTTTCTTTGGTCCATCAATATGCCGAGACAGGAAAAAATGTCAAAATTCGGAGAAAACACTCAATCGACCATATTCTACAAGTTTGACAAGGACGAGGTTAATAAACTTACTCCCAGCAAATCAGAGTCTAAATCCTTGAGTACAAAGGTAAAATGGGTTGGATTCAAGCAGCAGTTTTTCTCTTCTGTCATGATTGCAGATCAGGCTTTCTTGAATGGACAAATTTCCACCAAGAAAAAAGAGCTGGATTCCTCCTTCGTAGCCGAGATGACTGCGGATCTGACTATTCCGCTGGATGCCAAAGGCAGTGAAAATTTCCCTGCGAAGATTTTCTTCGGACCAAACCAGTACAATACCCTGAAACAGTTTGATCTGGGCATGGAAGAACAGCTTTCGCTTGGCTGGACAATCATTGGCTGGGTTAACAAATTTATCGTCATTCCGGCGTTCGATTTCCTGCGCCGTTATATCAGTAATTTTGGTTTGATCATCTTATTACTAACCATTTACATTAAGTTGCTGACGCTGATTTTCACCTATAAATCCTATATCTCTTCAGCTAAAATGAGGATTCTTAAACCCGAGGTTGAGGAGATCCAGAAGAAATACGGGGAAGATAAAAAGCTGGAATCACAACAGGCCGTGATGGCATTTTATAAGAAAGCAGGAGTCAACCCGTTGGGAGGATGTTTGCCAATGTTATTGCAGTTTCCGATCCTGGTTGCTATGTTTTATTTCTTCCCCATTTCAATCGAGCTGCGTCAGCAAAGTTTCTTATGGGCAAATGACTTATCTACCTATGACTCAATCATGACGCTACCTTTTACTGTGCCATTCGGTTTCGGTAACCATGTGAGTCTGTTCTGTCTCTTAATGACGATCACCAATATTCTCTATGTTAAATACAATAACGAGATGACAGGTGCAAGCACGCAGCAAATGCCTGGTATGAAAACGATTATGTACCTGATGCCTGTGATGTTTCTGTTCATCTTCAATAGCTACGCGGCAGGATTAAGCCTCTATTACTTCTTATCGCTGGTATTAACCTTCGTTCAGATGTACATTTTCAAACAATTCATCGATGAGGATAAAATTCATGCACAGATGAAGGCTAAACAAAAAGTTCCGGTTACCAAATCCAAATTTCAGACGAAGTTGGAGGAGATGACCAAACAACAGAGAGCCATTCAAGATAAAAAGAAAAGATAAGACAAAGTCTGAATAAAAAAAGGCGCCCGACCGGCGCCTTTTTTTATTCTTGTTCGAATTTCCTGCTCAAGGAAACCATTTTAATTGCGGTAAACGCTGCCTCGTCACCTTTATTGCCCAATCTGCCTCCTGCGCGGTCGAGCGCCTGCTGCTGATTATCGGTTGTTAACACTCCGAAAATGAATGGGATATTATAATCGAGGTTCAATTTTGTTGTGCCATAGGTAATTCCCTGACAGATGAAATCAAAATGACGGGTCTCACCCTGAATGACACAACCCAACAAAATAACGGCATCCACATCCGTATGCTCTGCCATCAATTGTCCTCCAAGCGTCAGTTCGAAGGTACCGGGCACTTCCTCAACACGGATGTCTTCCGGCAATGCACCGTATTTTATCAGCGTCTTTAAGGCTCCGTTTTTCAGAGCTATTGTTACTTCAGGATTCCATTCAGCATAAACAATTCCGAATTTCATTCCTTTGGCATCCGGAACTACATGGTTGATATGATCTGAGAGATTGACAGTGGCCATATAAAAAGGTTTTAAAAGTTTATATTGTTTGAAATGTTTGAAATGTTACCGGTCCCTGAGCGTAGCCGAAGGGTCGAAGGGAAAGTAATGCAAAATTATCTTTAATTAAACATACTTTGCTAATCAAACAGTGATATTCGTTACTTTTATCTCATCTCAAATTTTAAAAATGTCAAAAAATGACAAGATTCTTCTATCTTATTCTGCTACTGCTTATCAGCGGAAATATGTCTGCTCAAAATCTGGTATTAAATAGCAATGCCTCTAATCATCTCAATTCACCCGACTCTGTAAAAGTCAGTAATAACTATGCTGGCAGATCAGATTTTCATTTTAAATCAGCTCTGATACCGGTTTCACTGGTCACTGCGGGTGTGATCATCGAATCGCTTCCCTCAAAGACAGTTTTTGGCAAAGAGCGGATTCAGCAGCATGTTCAGGATAAGATAAACGGTTTTAAAACTTCGGCAGATAATTACCTTCAGTTTGTACCTGTTGCCGCTATGTTTAGTTTTAAACTGGCCGGAATGAAAAGCAGGAGTGACCTGCTGAATCAGGCAATTATTTCCGCAAAATCAGAATTATTGATGCTGGCCATCGTTAGCTCGATGAAACATTTTATTCACGATTGGCGCCCGGACGGGAGTTCAGATAATACGATGCCCTCAGGCCATACTGCTCAAGCATTTGTTTCTGCAACTTTGCTTGATATGGAATACCGGGATACTTCGCCCTGGATTAGTGTGGGAGGTTACCTGTGTGCCACCGCTACAGGCATCTTCCGCGTAACCAACAATCGCCATTGGGTCTCTGATGTGCTGATAGGAGCTGGGATCGGCATTGCTTCCGTCAAAGTAGTTTACCTGACACACCGCTACCGGTGGGGTAAAATGTCAACGGCTGTGGTAGTTCCCACGATCTATCAAAATGGTGGGGGAGTGGCGTTTGCGATGAAGTTCTAATCCGTGCCCTATATAATGAACACTCTTTATTGCTGAATTAGTCCGTTTACTTCAGGACACACTCTGCGTAAGCGGGGGTGCTGAGAGTCCTTCTGAATAATATGAAAATTCAGTTGAATAATTGTCAATTTTGTGTTGTACATTTGTATAAAATAATTGATTATGGATTTGCAATCCAGAAAATTGAACCTAATCGGATACCTGATAGATATTCAGGACGAAAAAGTATTTAGTGAAATTGAATCTGCTATTCTGGAAAACACGAAGCAAAACATGCAACAAAATTTAGTGCGGTTTACTCAGGAACAGCTGGAAAACAGAGCAGAAGAGGCCAATCAGGACTATCTTGCCGGCAGGACAAAAACACAAGATCAATTGGATAGCGAGTCTAAAAGCTGGTAATTCACGATGAAAATTATCTGGTCGAACCTGGCTGCTAAGGCCTTAAAGGAAATTTACCTCTATAATAAAATAGTTGCAGGCGAAAGAATCGCGATCAAAATAAAGTCCGGGATTTTTACTGCTACCAAACAACTGACCAATCAGCCTGAGTTGGGACAAATTGAAACTTTTCTTGAAAAATTCAATGAGGGGCATCGGTATCTTGTCAAAGAAAATTACAAAATCATTTACAAAATTGTCAAGGAGGGCATACTGATCACTGATCTATTTGACACCAGACAAGATCCCAAAAAGATGAACGACCTTGACAGATTAGTCAACCAATGAATCGATGGAAATTTTCATCGATGGGATCTGTGCCAGCCTGCTCCTGTAAGTCGCCAATGAAGGTTCATTCCCTTTCAGAAACCCCTTCATCTCTTATACAGCATGTAAATGAACGCTCTTTTTTGCCAAATTCGTCCGTTTACTTCAGGACACTCTCCGCGCCAGCGGGGATACCTTTCATCACTACCCCGTTATTTTATCCATTTTCAGGCAAATGAAATATTGCGGAGTTCGTCGGCATATTTTTTTAACCCTGATTCGATGCGTTCGGTTACTTTACGGCTTGGCCTTTTTAGTCCGGATACATACTGCCTCATTAAGCTTTCGTTAATACCGGAAATACGCGCTAAGCTGCTTTGGCTAATTAATCCGCTATATCCTTCAATCAACGTTGGTATATCCTGGAAAACATAGTCAAATCCCAAAGGCTCATTCATCCACAAAGCTCGTTCTTCTTTATATAAACCATCAATATGAAAAGTGATACCAGCAGGCAAATCATGTTTCAGCTTTTCGACCGAATCACGGGCAATTACGAACCCGTCAACCTCAGGCAAATGGGCTGAAACGCCTTTACCGGCTTTACTTACAATTACTTTCAGTGTTTTCATTTCTTACAATCTTTACAATTATTCAACAAAGTCTTTGAATTTCAAACCGAATTGCATTTCCATGCTCTTTAAATACTCTTTTCATGGAGCGTTTATTTATTTCGCAAAGGTAACGAATATTGTTACTAAATGCAAACGGTTTTATACGATTGTTTCAAACCGGGCAAACGAAATGCCAAAAATGCATCTTGATGGTGAGATTTGTAATCCGGTATCTATAAGCACAGCCGTTCGTATAATCGCTTCTGGAAGTGATTGTGAAAACGCTTGGTGACTCATTCCCACTAGAAAAACAAAATAAAAGGCAAATAGCTTGTTGTTTATAATTGTTCTCATAATAGAATTCAAAAAGTCTCAAACCTGCACCAGCGGGGGGCAATTCTACAGACACGGAATAAAGTTCTGCGCCGGCGGGGGAGTTAGTATACTTCATTGTGAGTCCCGATATCCACAAAAACAGCTTTTTCCGGCTTGTCTTTTGTGAAAAAGAATACGACTCTCAGGTCATATTCTAATGAGAAACTCCATAAATATTTTAATTTTCCAGATAATTTATGAGTTTTCAATCTCGAATTTTTTGAAAGCTTTTTTGAACGACTCGCTAAATGAAACTTCCATTAAAGCATCTTTTTGAGTTCATTCACCTTTGATGAGAATTTTAATCTTCCGGATTTATGTTCTTCCTGAGCTTTTTTAGAATTGGTTGCAATTTCATTTCTCCTCACATCAGAAATATTATGCTCCAAAAGACTTTTTAATTCCAGCTTATCTTCCAGAGGCATGTCATAAATCTTTTCAACCAGGTCTTTGAACTGAAATGCTATAGTTGCCATAACAAAATTTAAAGAACAAATGTAATTATTTTAATCAAGTAATCCGGCGCCAACGGGTAACGAATATTGTTTTTAAACGCCAGCGGGGGAATCTTCGGTCAGGAATTTATCCAAACAATTCAGGAACTCTGTTAGGTCGTAGGTTTGTTTAAAGTTGGTCATTTTTAGGATTTGGTTCAGGTAAGGCGTCTATATTTTTGGCGTTCAGGGGTGTTACAATACTTTTGCCAATGTTGGCTTCAATCTCTTTGCGGGTATTGCCCACAATCGAACCACCACGGGCAGCTACCCGTCTGTTTTCAGCCAATGTTTTTGGTTTGTGCTCCTTTGATATTTCGGTGGTAGTGGCCTCGGCCAGCGTATTGAGCGCTAATTCGAGGTTGGTCATATTGTCACGAAGGCTCTCTTTCTTTAATCCTTTGTATTGCTTGTATTCTTTTGTGGTCAGACCCGACCAGCCATGGGTAATTATGTCGGTTAAAGTAGCATATTCCTGACCTTTTTGAACGCCCCGCTGTTCCCATTCATCGGTCAGTTCTTTACGCACTTCAATGCTTTTGAGCCGCTGATTGATCCAGTTGGTTGTGTATCCTTTCCGGTGATAGTATTCCAACATGCGGTCGATTCCAAGTTCCGGGTCGTCTATTTCGTCCAATCGCTCTCGGGCAATTTCGGCCAGCCACAGCTTAAATGGCTCAGCCTTAGGCGATGGGATGGATTGGATTAAACGGAAAATCTGCTCTACATCAGCCACATCGGTTTTGTAAAACTTACCGTCAGCCGACTGCATTTTCAGTTGACTACAATTTGTAGCCAACTGACTTCCCTCTTTTTTGAGCCGTGTTTTCAATACGCTCCAGTACTTGCGGGGGTTTGGACTATCTGTCAATACCTCAACCACATCAACAATGGATAAATACCATTTCCCCTGTTCGTTGTCCCATAAGGTACGAACTTTCTTATCTTCAAAGAGCTTTAGTGTGTTTTGTTTGGTCATTTTGTTGCTTCTTATAAGTGGTTTTTCAATTATCTGGTCTTCAGGTTATTTTAGCCTGACTTTTAATTGTGGCGAATTCGCCATAATTAAAATCCGGATTGTAGACACTTTCCCAAATGCCAAGGAACTCAACTGTGTTGCGGTTTCTGAGCCAATCGGAGATAAAAAAATCACCGTCTTTAGCTTTAAGCATGTCAGTTAAAGAAATGTAATCGTTATCGTATTGTTTGATAATCGTTATCTCTACACCTTTCACAATTATCGATTTATTTTTTGCCATATCTTCTGATTTTATAAAATATATGCAATATATTCAATCTATTATTTTCCGGATAAAACAAAACCATTGCTTCCGCTTGCATTTTTAATGTTACTGAATTCAGTAACATTAAAAAGTGGGTTGTTCATTTTCTCCCAAAGTCCCATGAATTCTACTATATATCTGGTAATAAGCCAATGATTCGACCAATGGAACCGGAATAAACCCCGGGATTTTACTTTTCGATAGTAAAATAATTGGAGATAAAACTCAACTTTTTATTAATGCACCCGAAATTACAGTTTTAACAAGAACAATTTTGCCATGAACAGTATAGACAATGATTAATTTCTTAAATACGATACTTCTGGCGTTTATACCGTATTTTAAAATGTCAGATTTAGTAGAAATCCGAAGAGATTCGGCACTATTTTCCAACGAAAATATGGCATCGTATAATCCGATTAAAAAAATTTCAGCAGTTAAAGGAGCTTTGTAATACGAACAGCATACCTCTTCATCGGGTATATTTATTATTGAATTTACGATCATATTTTTCTCCTAATCTGTCAAATGCCAGCTTTGCTGAATCATTCGCGGATAGGCTTTCAATATCCATTCCATTGTCATCAGTTGGATAAGGGTATTCAAGTTTTACAATTTGAGGATGGGATTCTAATGAATTTATGGATGAGTTTTTTACCTGTTTCGTGACCTCGTCAAAGCCATCTTTAACCGGAACATATCCTTCAGGAATTGGTTCCGAAATCTGGCAAGGTTCAACAAACCGAACTACATCAGGATAACGGCGAAGTTCATTAATTAATTTCAGGCCAGCAGCCGTGTTTGTTTCAATTTGAACTGTAACAGTCATCTTGTTAATGAATTACTATGGATAAGCTTTACAAATATAACTATATTTAATCAAGTAATCAGGCGCCAGCGGGGATTTGTAGGCTGCTCCTGTAAGTCGCCAACGAAGGTTCATTCCCTTTCAGAACCGGAGTTTCTTTAATTGGTTTTGCCATGGCTTATGTGCATTTTATTTATATTTACACTGCAAATGCAACTAATAATAGTTACATTTGCAGTGTAAATTAGGTATGAATGGGGACAAAGGAAAAACTGGTAGAACGTTTTAAAAGACAGCCCAAAGATTTTACGTTTAATGAATTAACGCGTCTATTTCAAATTCTTGGGTTTGAAATGAGTCAAAAGGGAAAAACATCCGGCTCGCGTATTGAGTTTGTCAATAACGAAAAAGTACTCTCATACGGTGCTCATAAACCACATCCGGACAGCTCGATAAAAAGCTATGTAATGAAGCAAGTCCTGGAATTTCTAACATCGAACAAAATTATATAACTCTCATTATGGGAACTTTAAAATACAAAGGCTATTCGGGAACGGTAGAGTTTAGTGAAGAAGACAACTGTCTTTTTGGCAAGATAATCGGTATGAACAAAAATGTCATTACTTACGAAGGCAAAACAGTTGAGGAGTTGAAAGCTGATTTTGAGGCCGGTATTGACTTATACCTCGAAAGTTGCAAAGAGCGGGGGATAAAACCTCAAAAACCTTACAGCGGATCGCTGAACATCCGGATTCCATCTGAGATACATAGTCAATTGGCACTAAAAGCACAAATGACCGGACGTTCGATCAATGCGATTATCAAAGATCTGCTCACAAGTCAGCAAAACCTGTTAAACGCATAACGTATTAGCGTTTTATTTTAGGTTTCCCGCTGGTGCGGTTTGTTGGCTACTCCTGTAAGTCGCCAACGAAGGTTCATTCCCTTTCTGAAACCTCTTCATCTTTTATACAGTATGTAAAAGGACGCTCTTTTTTGCCAAATTCGTCCGTTTACTTCTGAACACACTCTGCGCCAGCGGGGGGCATCCAGGCCACATCACCCGGAACAATCTTGGGATCAATCTCAGTTAAGCTGATCCCTGAAATATAAACTCCCAAAAATGATACTAACAGCATTAAGGCAATTAAGATAACCCAGTTTCGTTCCATTTGTCGTATTCAATTTAAGCTACAAAGTTCCAGTTTAGTTATCCACTCATTAAATCTTGGGCATTTAGTCCTTATTTTAGCAAGCCCAATCTCCTGAGCTAATAATGATCCGTAAAGTACCTTCCGATAAGAATATCCTCTGATTATTTTTGCTAATCGTTTTGAAGGTGCTGTCTCATTGTTATCATTGATCATCTCAGGATTGGGATTGTTTTGAACCGTTTGTACCAGATAATCGTAATCGGCAAATTCATTTTTCTCAAAATTGCGTTCAAACACGTCTATGTCACTAAAGAGTAATCCTTCAAACTCATGGAGTTGTATATATGGAATAAATCTCCCTTGTAAAGCCGGTTGAATATCAATTCGCATAGCATATTCAAGCCTTTCCATTCTCTCGTTTTTGTCCGACAATTTTTGAGCTTCTTTCCATTCCGGATAGTTGTGATGCTCATGAATACCATAATAATCTATCAACGTGGTAACAAAAGAGGTCTGGTCTTGTAGTAAATGTAACTCAATCTGATGTTTCAATGCTTCCCAATTAACAATACCTCCATTATTTTTCTTAATGACAGGATTCGCTAAATAAATGCTCCTTTTGCTGAAATGAGGCCGCAAAACATCGTTACAGAACGACTGCTCCGTTTGTCCTTCTCCTATGATTATAATCCTCTTCATCCTATTTATTAAAAGGTTGAGCCGAATTGATAATATTTCGCTCCCATAAATCGCCCAGAGAATAGTCCTGCAACCAGCAATTTAATGACGCAGAATCCAATCGTTTGAAAATGGTCTGATTCTCTTCCTCACTTTTATCCATTACTAATATATCTTCCGGAGCAAAATGACTAATTAACCCGGGAGATTGAGTTGCGACAATTACCTGCGACCTGACGGATGCCCCTTGGATCATGCCCGCTAATTTACCAATGGCAAAAGGGTGCAAACCTAACTCCGGTTCATCAATAACAATCACAGCGGGTGGTTCGGGCTGCATTAACAAGGCAGCTAAAGCAATAAAACGGAGTGTGCCATCAGAAAGCTGGTAGGCAGAAAAATTTGATTGCGGATCACCTTTGTCGATCCATCGCAACTCGATCTCTTTTTCATTTAACCGATTGGGTTCCAAAACTAACTTAGCGATATAAGGTGCTACCGATTGAATGGTCTTTTCGATTCGGTTGAAAACCTTTGGATGCTTGATTTTTAGAAAATATAAGAATGCGGGAAGATTCCTTCCGTCCTGCTTTAAAAACAAGTTATCGTTGATATCACACTCTCTTCGTAAAAACGAAGTGGCAGATGTATCATGAAAATGAAAGACCTGCAAATTAGCAACGCAATCTCTCAAATATTTATCATTAAGCGAATCCCGAAGAGCTATTTTACTTTCATCCAATACATAGGCTCCAAAATAATTGTGATTGACTGCCTCTCTTTTGACATTATACCCTGATGCTTCCTGCCGGATAAATAATCCTCCTTCTTTGGTTTGAGCTAAAAGGATATAATAGGCGTTATTGTTCCCGCCATTATTGCTGAAAATAATTTTACCAAAAAGCTTTTCGGTTGTTTTCCTTCCGAAATACAGAATATTATCAGCTTTCTCTTCGATTACGTAACGCTGTAATTGTTGATTAAATATGGCATTAATCAACTTAAAGAATGATATGAAATTGCTTTTACCAACACCGTTACTGCCAATCAGAATATTTATTGGCCGCAGTTCCAATTTCATCTCCTTGATTGATTTGAACCCTTCTATTTCAATATATTCAATCATCGTTGTCGATTTAAAATCAATTCTGTTTTCAGCCGGCTAAAATACGCAAAATATTTTCAACTCGATGTTGTAGCCAGATGTGCGTTTTGGCTGCAGCTGTGCAGTTTTCACCCGGTACTTGCATGTAAGCCGCCAATGAAGGTTCATTCCCTTTCAGAAATCCCTTCATCTTTAATACAGCATGTAAATGAACGCTCTTTGTTGCTCAATTCGTCCGTTTACTTCGGGTCACACTCTGCGCCAGAGAGGGGAATCTAACGAGCAGTTTTTATCCCCAGAATATTATTGTCAACATTGACAATAATAGCATAGATTGTTTACTATTTTACCAAAGCCATTTCAAATATGTGCCAGATTAGGAAACTGATTACCCCAAAATAGAAAGCATATTCCTGAATAGCGGTTAAGAAGTTGGACTTCTTGCTATATAATTCAATGCTGTCATCTATCTTATCTTTCGCTAATTGATAAACACCTGGATTCATTGCCTGTTCCATAGCGCGAATCTCCAATTTTTGAAAGTTTCTAAATTTTATGCGAAATGTAACCTCAATATATTTGAGACCACCAAAAATGCTTATTCCCCATGAAAAAACAGCGAAGCCTAACGGTATTTGAGACCAGTGTAATGATTTGCCCAATGTGCAGTATACAGAGAAACCAATTGCGGAGACACAAAGGGCAATAATGTAGTAAGTATATTTCTCCTGTTGTTGGCTCATTTGACGGTAAACCTCCATCATTCTATCATCATTATCTACACTCATATTCGTAAATTTAGGTTTGTAAAATTATTTCTTTTCCGTCTGGTAGATTAAGTTGTCGGAATTTCAATTTTTCTTCTTTTGTTTCTTTCTATTTCATTCTTATGGTATTGAAAAGAATATTTCTTATCGTAAATCTTTTTAAAGTAGTACACCAATTCATTACTCTCTTGGTACAAATTGTACAAGCTGCCACCTAAGAATTCCATATCCATATCCTCTTTTGGTGGTATATTAATTTTGAGAGTTAAACGCTGTATAGCATCATTAACATTTGTCAATCCTCTAAGTAGTTCTTCATCAAGTAAATCGTTCAAAATAATCAACTCTCTTACTAATGAAAGGATCTTTACTGTTTTAAAATTAATAAACTCGTAATGACTTCTAAATGTAATAGGCTCACGAAAGTCATGTGTTAAAGGAGAATTAGGATTAATCTGTTTGCATATTTTTATGATACTCTCTTGAGTAAAACCTGATGGGATTTCAGTTGAAGGTTTAACCTGATTAACTAGGGTTATTAATATTCCACCCGCTAATTCTTTAATAGTTAGCAGGTTATTATTAACATATCTCAATGTGTTAATTCTCCTACGTTCCATTGGAGCAAATATTATGAGATAATAAAAGACGAAAGCAGAGAAATATGAATAACAAAGGTTTAAATACATAACTCCGAAATCAGATTGGAATTGGGACCAAGGCTGTATTTTTTTTAAAACAAATTCTATTAAAAGAATTGAGCCAAATGATGTAAAAAATAAATACTTTATATCATTTCTTAGTCCACTGAACCTTGATTGAACAATTCTAAAATAATACTCTACCCCATTTTTGGGTGTCAAATATTTAGGTTTTATGTGTGATGTTTTCACAATGAATAGGTTAGGATTGATGAATAAACACTAAGTAAAGTTATTAATCTTGCTAAAACTTTCATAAAGCATTATAATTCTGGTCTCTGTCATTTTTTAAAGTGTAATTAAAATCATCTTTTAGTTCATCAAAAGAGTCATAATTATGCTTAAGAGAAAAGGAAGAATTGCCCCACCATCCATTTATTATTTTATGATTTCCTTCAATACTCCTACGAGGAAATTGAGCGATACGGCTTTCAAAAAAAGACTTGTAAACTTCAACATGGCGATGTGAATAAATATAAAAATGCTCCCAAGTACTTCTCAATTTTGTTTTGCTTTCTAAATTTATTATTTCTATTTGATGCATTACTCGAATATTTGACCCATATCCTTCTTTCAGAAGTTTCATTGCTTCTTCATCTGTTTTAGGAGCCCCATAACCGAAAATTGTTACGATTGGTGCTTCATTTAGATATGATTTCACTTTTCCCCATTGGTTATTTAAAAAATACCCATTAGCATAATCCTTGTTTTTAATTGGATACAGTAATGGTACTGCTTCGAAAATATTATTGCAATCGGGGCATTTTTTATTCACATATCCGTGTCTGTGATTTTCAGGACATGCACCAGCATGTACATTACCATGCAAAAAAATTAATTCAGGTAGGTCTTTGGTTATTTTACAAACTCTATTATAAGCTTCAATGAGTAAAGGATCCCAATTAAAAGTGGCAATTGCATCTTTTCCTCTCAAAGACAATACTAACAAATCATAAATAGTTGGAGTATCAGGTAACCTGAGCAAGGAAAAATAGCTTCTTATTTCTTCTTCCAATTTATTCCTAATTTCTGCAAAGTCGTCTCTTTCAAATAATTCTGAATAGATGCCTTCAAGATTTTTACTTTTAGTTCTCAATTTTATACCTTCGAGATAATTTTCCAATCCAAGTTCCGCTATGAAATTTTTCATTACTGAACTTTTTCTGCCATTTTTATCACCATTCGGTATTGTAGCAATCGTTGCACCAGCACCAAGAATTACTAAATGTGGTTTCTTGCTAATCTCTTGAATATTTTCTTCTATTGGCATAGGTGCTTATTTAAAAAGTTGATCGGATTCAATTTTGACTATTTATCTTTAAAAAGTAAGGAAGCTAGAATTATTGCGGTAATTCATCTTGTGTATTAAAAAATATCAACATAATCTACCTTGAAAATCTTGTCAAATACCTGATATAGATTAAATTTGACAATTAACAAATCGTCGTTATTGAATTAATAATAAGTAAGTTGCAAATTCCTTTCCTTTTGGCGTCAATCTATTTTTGAGAATATCAATTGGATGTCCATTGGTTTCTAAAGTTGCCGTTTTTAATTGGGGTATTACTAATCTATTCGACTCAAGAAAATGCACTGCATCTATAATATCATCATTTGAGTAGGATTTTTTTGAAAAAAGATCCTTTAATACATCAATGATATGCACTCTTTTTGTTACCGTGAACACACGAAAAATCCCTGGTGTTTCGGGATTAAGATGCTTTATTGGCTCTCCGTTGTTTTTGTTATACACTTCAGGAGAATATAAGACTGCCAATACCATTAGATCAATTGTCCCAATATCTGCAAGAAGGCTACAAAATTTTTCGGTTTTATCGAAATCTACCTCTTTGGCCATCATGCTGTTTAATAGAATGTTCTTAAACATGATTCTTTTTTCTCCCTTGCGCTCATTAATGATTCGTTGCAAGGTTGACTCCACCACATCCGCAAAATCAGAACTTGATGTAAAAGCCTTATTAACTTTGGTCTCAATAAGGATCATATCAGTTTTGATCGATTCTGTAATCGAAAAAAACCTTTCAATTTTTTCTTGTACTTGTTTTCCTTGCAAATCAGACCATACAGAGTTTATTGGTCCTCCTACATATGGAATTGCTGCAAGCCCTGCCTTTAAAATTGTAATTGTTGTTTCATTCATATCATTTGCCCTCTACAATCTTAATTTCCTCCTCCGTTAACCCATACAACTCATAAACCAAATTGTCGATTTCTCTTTCCAATTCACTGGTGTCGGCTTTTGGGTTGGCTTGCTTGGCGGTGAGGATGCGGTCAACAAGTGGTTCTAAATGTTTTTCGGTTTCTAAACTCGGAAACTTAATAGGTATTTTTTCGAAAAATACTTTACTCAATTCAACAACACCTCCCAATAATTCCGGGAAATTGCTTCTAAAGCAATACTCAAACAATTTTGAGTTTAAAATAGCTGTTAAGTATATTAAGTGATCTCCAGTAATGATATAGCACTTTTGGTTGGTATATAAACCCGAACTGTCGTAGTAAAAAGGCATGTGTTTGGTCATATTCGGAAATATGATTTTTGGCTTTTCAAATTCATTTATGTAGGCACAGTTTCTTAGGTTTGACCAATGGTTACCTTGATCAGAACGTGTCTTGATTTGATCACCAAAACCTTCAAGAAAAAAATAGATTACAGGATATTCAGTTATCACATTTATTGCTGGAATTCCCTTTTCTTTTAATCCATTATGAGTATTGATAAGCCATAAATCAGCAAACTCTATTTGATACTTAGTTACGTCGCGCCCTCGAAGCAAAGGCTTAATAATTCCAGTCGATTTGGGATCTGCCGAAATAAGCTCAGCCTTTTTTGAACCATCAATTACAAATGCTTCATTTAGTCCGGTAAGGATTCCTCTGAAAATTGAAATTTTCCAATCTTTAATAGCAATACCTTGTTTTTCAACTTTATCTTTTATTTGGAATCTTTCCTTTTCAAGGATTGTCCATGCACTTTGAGGTAAAAAAGAATTGATAGGAACACTGAATTCTTCAAAGAAAGAACTTAGTGAGGCAATAATCTTTTGCTCTGTTTTTCGAATTCTGATTCCCTTTGCAAATTGTAAGCCACTTCTTCCTTTCTGTAAATGAATAATGGTAGTCAGCACTGCCGCGTTCTCAAACAAATCACAATCAGAAAGGTCAATCACTTTTTTAAGTGATGTTTCGTTTGCAAAAAAAGTTTTCAATTTTTCGCCAAAAGCAGTTCGCAACCATGCACTATTAGTAATAAAAATGAGATTACCGCTTTCTTTTAGCAAACGATTACCTTTTTCAATAAACAGCATATAAATGTCGCCAGTACGGGCAAAAGTCTTGTATTTCTGGGATTCCAGTTCGGTAGCAGCATCTCTATTCTTTTGCAATTGCACATACGGCGGATTCCCAATTACTACATCGAACCCATCTTTTAAGCCGAACATCCACTCATTATCGAAAAATGGGGAGCTGGCGTTTTGGTCGTAAGGATTCCAATCGGCCAGTTGGCGGGCATCGTCGGGGGCAAAATTACCATTGTCGTCGAGCAATTTAGCTAACTTTTCGCGGAGTTTTTTGTCTTCATCGCGGCACTCTTTCTTTTGTTTCGAGGTGCTGGCCAAGAAGTGTTTGTGCCGTATCTGCATCAATTCGTTGCGGGTAACCTCAATTTGCGGGTCTTCGAACAGATTCAGCTGCGCCTTTTTGGGTGTCAGCCCAATCAAAGTATTGGCTGCCACAAACTTTGTCTCGAGATTGGGCAGCGGTTTAATGCCATAATTATCGGCCCTATCCCCGTTAGGTATTTGCTCACAGATGAGCGAGATAAAGAACCGCAATTTGCTTATTTGAACGGCAATAGATTGGATATCTATGCCATAAATGCAATTTTCGATCAGGTAGAGTTTCAGGTCATAAATCGAGATATTGGCCGGAATGGGGAGCCGTTCGATAATCGCAAGCATCCGGTTCAGTATCCCCATCGGGAAAGCCCCCGAGCCACAGGCAGGGTCGAGGATTTTACAGGCCTTCAGTGAATTAAAGATGTCGCTCTTTTGCTGTTCGGTCAGGGCAACCGGATCGTCGATGTGGTTAATCAGTTTGCGGTATTCGTCCTCCAGTTCATCGCCAACCGTGCGTTTCAGGTGCGCGACGAGACTTTCATCGACCATGTATTGCACAATTTCACGCGGCGTGTAGAACGAACCCGACTGTTTGCGGGCCGTTTCCTTTGTTTCCGGATTGTAAGTACCCAACAGGTTTTCAAATACTTTGCCCAACAATTCGGGATCGAGCGCCACTTCCACATCAAGCGGCGAGTTCTCTTCGATGGTAAAATTGTATTTGTTGAGAATGGAAAGAATCCCTTTTACAGGGTCGAAAAACAGAATATTCGGGATAAATGCCCTTGATTGCTTGTCTTTTCTCCGGCTAAATCCATCGTTGTACATTATTTTTCCATTGCTGCCGGGGGTGTCCTTATCTAAACATTCAAACAAACCTCCGTTGAGAAAAGGCACTTTGCTGAAGACTTGAATTACCTGCTCTTTCGGAACGGAAAATTCGTCGGCATACCTGAAAAGTGTTTTTATCCCAAATTGAACCCTGTTTTCCTGAAAACTACCATCAACGGCAAAGTCTCGCTCCTCAATTTTGTTGTTCAGTGTGGCAAAAAAGAGGTTTTGCAAAATAGCCCTGTAATAGGTATCCTGCTTACCATCAACCGCCTCGAAATTCTTCAGCAGCGATTTTAGTTTGTCAACTTCAAACAGGAGATCAGGCACCAATTTCTTTTGTTTGATAAACCAGACAAACATCAGTCGGGTAATCAAGCGTATCAGGTGTTCTTCTATCTTTCGGTCGTCGCTTTCGGTACTCCGGTCATTCGGAAAGGTAACGCCAATTTCGTCGGACAAAGCCCATTGATACCATGCGAAAAGTTCATTGTAAAATTCTTTGGTAAGTACTTCCACCGAAAAGCGGTCGAGTAAATCTTTGGAATCCTTGACCCGGCCCTTCACTGAAAGGTATTTGGTTGGTGTATAGACCTTGGCTCCTTCGCCCAGTAAATAAGAGTAGCGCCGAGGGTTGGAGTAAGATTTGCGAACTTTATGCTCATCCAGCTCAACATCAATGGAAACCAAAGAAAAACGGTAAGTTTCGGGATGGTCAATGGGTACAAACAAAACGAGTGCTTTGTTTTTTGTAGTCCGTTTGTACAGCAATTGAAAAGCCTCTTTCGACAAAGCTACACGGGCGTCGTGGGTGGACGTATGTTGCACTTCGAACACTTCCAATCCCAGCGATTTGCACTCGCCTAAACGGGTGACATTTCGGGTATAGTTGGATTCAAAATCGAGGGGTTCAATTTCATTCAGAAAATCTTCGGGCAGGAATTTATCTAAAAAACTCAGGAACTCGGAACGGTCGTAGGTTTGTTTGAAGTTGATCATTTTTTAGGATTTGGTTCAGGTAATGCATCTATATTTTTGGTGTTCAAGGGTGTTACTATGCTTTTACCGATGTTGGCTTCAATCTCCTTTCGGGTATTGCCTACAATCGAACCTCCACGGGCAGCTACTTTCCTGTTTTCGGCCAATGTTTTTGGTTTGTGTTCCCTGGATATTTCGGTAGTCGTGGCCTCAGCCAGGGTATTGAGCGCTAATTCAAGGTTGGTCATATTGTCACGAAGGCTCTCTTTCTTTAATCCTTTGTATTGCTTGTATTCTTTTGTGGTCAGACCCGACCAGCCATGGGTAATAATATCGGTTAACGTGGCGTATTCCTGGCCTTTTTTAACTCCCCGCTGCTCCCATTCATCGCTCAGTTCTTTGCGTACTTCAATGCTTTTGAGCCGCTGATTGATCCAGTTGGTTGAGTATCCTTTCCGGTGATAATATTCCAACATCCGGTCGATACCCAATTCGGGGTCTTCTATTTCATCCAACCGCTCGCGGGCAACCTCTGCAAGCCACAGCTTAAATGGCTCAGCCTTGGGCGATGGGATGGATTGGATTAAGCGAAAAATTTGCTCCACATCCGCCACGTCAGTCATCCGCATTTTACCATCGGGCGCTTCCATTTTCAAACCGTTACAATTTGTAACGGTTTGGTTCCCCTCTACCAGCAACCTCTTTTTTAATACACGCCAATAAACCTGCGGATTCGGACTTTCTGTCAATACGGTGATTACATCAACAATGGAAACATACCATTTCCCCTGGTCGTTGTCCCATACGGTACGGACTTTTTTATCTTCAAATAGCTTAAGTGTGTTTTGTTTGGTCATTTTGATTGTATTGTCGATTTGACTTTAGGCATCTCAACATCTTTTGATGTCAGCGTGTCGTTGGTTATTTTGGTTTTAAACACTTCGGGCAAGGTTTTTTGTTCAATGGATTGCTTGATTTGATTGAGTTGTGATTGGTCTATTGTTTCGCTGTGCTTCTGCCATATTCCAAAAAACAATGTAACTATTAATACTAGGATTGGAACAGCAATTGTCCAAAATATTACTTGATTATGTCGCTTTTGTTCAGGAGATTTAAACTTATTTTTTACTAAATCACGCAGTTCTTCGGATACACAAAAAAATCTATTGGCATAATACATGACATCATTACCGATATCAGTAGTAAATACAGCAATATCTTGAAATTTTTTACCAGTGGCATGAGGATCGTCCATTTTTATAAAATACTCCACCTTGTTTCCATTTTCTATTCTCTCATATCTTGTTAGATTGTAAAGCCGATTATCTTGTATTAAATTTTTACTAAGGTTCAAGTTGATAAGTTTTTCATTCTCAAGATATTTCAATAAATATGTAATTTCTTGAACTTGTCCATATATTTTAATCGGCTTTTCAACTGTCGTAGGATAATAAATTGTAAAACTTGCCGGTTCAGTGTTCCATTCAAGCGCAATTGCAGGAATGTTTTCATTTATTAATGTAGCTAAAGATTCTTCCCTATATTCTTTAGCAGCAACCATCTTTTTGATGATATTCTCTTCAAATTCACTAAACTTTCTCATTGCCATTCCGTTTACAATATTTCCTCCGACAAAATAAGTACTTCGCTACCCATCTCTATTTCACCGGCAGTGTCAATCATCTTGTTGATATAGCTTTGCTCGATTTCATTCGGCAGTGTGGCAAACTCTTTTTTGTTCAGTTTATTGATGAACCGCAAAGAGTGCCCCGATAACCCATCCATCTCAATCACTTTAGCAAGGTCTTTCAGGTAATCGTGGCTTACAATATTCTCTTTGAGCATGGCATTTATTTTATCGAGCGCTTCACGTTTCGATTTCTCCACTTTATCGTCTTTGCTGTTTTGGAAAAGGTTTATTTTCACACTTTGATAGATGGCATCGTAACGATCAGAAACTTTGTGTGGTTGTTCAAAAACTGTGGCCTCGAAAAGCGAGATGGCCTGTTCGGGGGTGATTGCAACGACTGCTTCGGGTGATTCACCTATTTTAAAGACAAAATCGTTACCCTTTTTACCAAAAACCAAAATCCCTTGCAACGGTTTTTCCACTTTGCGACCAATTTTGGCACGGTGGGGGATTGCAAGCGCATCGCGGTAATATTCACTATTCATTAATGAATTAAATAGTTCTCTGTATGGAGTTTCCCATGAGAGTGCCTCGCTGGTTTGCAATTCTTTATCGTATCGTTCTTTAAAATAAGAACGGAGATCTTCATTCCTGGTCAGAATTTTCGTGTCTTCGCCCATAATGGCATGAATCATCGCCATCTTTAAAGTTGAAATTTCCTTTGTTCGCGTTTCTTTCTCACCTACATCTGTTGGGAAATAGTTAAAAATATGTAGTTCGTCAAACACCTTTTTGTTAATCCGGTTGATCCGGCCAACACGTTGAATTACCCTTGTTGGATTGTATGGAATGTCGTAATTAAATATCGCTCCTGCACGGTGAAGATTGTATCCTTCGCTGATGGCATCCGTAGCAATAAGAACCTTATAATCATCTCTTTGCATTTCCAACTTTAACCCGGCATCAAAATTGGAGCGGATTGTTTCTTTGTTTGCGGGCGAAGCATCGGCAGAAGTATAACTGAATAGTTGCAAACCCTCATTTTTGAGCTGATCATACAGGTAATTAACTGTGTCGGCGAATTCGCTAAACACAATAATCTTACGGTTTGGTTCATTTTGCAATTTCTGTCGAATGATTTGTTTAAATGATTCAAGTTTTACATCAATTCTTGGATCAGGTTGCTCGAACCATTCCGAACGAATTGATTTTAAAAGTTCAATATCAGCTAAAATGTCTGTTCTAAAATCATCGCGAAGATCTTCTGATTCAATTTCAAACATTCCTTTTTCGGCGAATTTGTCGAACATCTCGGTCAGCTCTTCCTGTGGGTTATCGTTGGTTGATCTGTAAAAATCATCAACCGACGGCAAATAACCCTTCTTGTAGATTGGCACCTTTTTACGTTTATCCATCCATTTTATAATTCCTTCGGATGATAAAATCATAAAATTCAGAGACTTTTCAAAAGCCTTCACCGAACTTTCAAAACGCCTTACCAGCAGGTGGCGCATAAACCTTGACAAGTTTCGTTGGGTTCCTCTGAACAGATTGTAGTCGAAACCTGCATCTTCGATCTTTTTCTTGATGGACTCTTTTTTCTCCTCGTTGATATAGGCAATCGGTTGGTAGCGTGCCGCTTTAAATGAGTTATCTGTTTTCGGTATTCCTTCGTCATCTTCGGGAGGGGCAATCAGATTAAGCGTTTTGACGTAAAGTTCTTCCAGCTTACCAAGCGGATACTCTAACAGCTCGGGGTCGCCAACCTTGGCAAACTCTATTTTTTGAAGTTTGAGGTCATCTTTGTATTCGGTAATTGCTTCCAAATCTAAACGTGAGCGCCGAATAACGAGTGGTGAAATAATGGCCCGTATTTTCCGGGCAATCTGATCAACCGCCATCTTTAATTCATCGGCATTCAACTTTTTCTTTTTTTGATCTTTAGTCAGATCAGTATAGTCCTTGATCAAATTTCTAAACTCGCGTCCGAGGTTATCAACTGTTTTAAGTGTTGATTTTGATGGGATTTGAAAGAGCCGAACCATCGAATAAATATCCTGTGGTTTATTGTTGAATGGCGTAGCAGTGAGGAGCATGACCTTGTTTCCCTGACAAAGTTTATGCAGGTCGGCATAATCCTGGGTAAAATCATTCCGATATTTATGCGCTTCATCAAGTATGATCAGCCATTTTTCTTTTGCAGTCGAAAGGGTACGGTAGAAATCCAACGCCTTTTTAATGCTGCCACTACTGAAAACGGTTGCTGCAAATTGAAATTCCGTTTTGTATTCGTTCCATTGAGGCACAAGGTGAGGAGGCGCTATGATAATGGTTTTCAGTCTGAGATTATGAGCTACGGCCGAACCAATGACGCTCTTTCCGAGACCTACCACATCAGAAATTATTACGCCATTGTGGTTCTCGATGGTCAAAAGGGCCATTTTGATAGCATCGGCCTGATATTTAAGGTTAAGGTATTTACCGTCGGTAATTTCGTGGGCAGTTAGTACCTCTTTGCTATAGCTTATCGAAAAATATTCCTGTAGAACCCTAAGGTAGAAAGCATAAGGCGAATACAGCTTTTCAAACCATGTTTTTTCAATAACCCCGTTTTCAAACTCTTTGATATTATCCTTGTCGGCTATTACAATTGCATTTTCCCAAAGTTGTTCAAAAATAGATTTACCCTCTTCATAATCGCCTTTACTTCTAAGAATTGCATTCAACTCCAGTCTGCCTCTTAATCCGGATACCGAGAGATTGCTCGATCCAGTAATCAAAGAACCGGGATAAGTACCGCACTCGTTAAAATCCCCGCCGTTTTCAAAAAGGTACATCTTGGCGTGATTCGGTTCTTTGGTTTTGCGGATCTCCAACGTTCCGTTTTTTATCTTCTCATAGAATATTTTGAAAGCCTCTTCCTTGTCGGCACTATCAAAATAGTCGGTTTCATTAAAAAGATCAACCAGCGAAGTGAAGTATCCTTCTTTGACCTGTCCGCGAGACTTAATTATTTGCGTATGGTAATCAACCTCTCTGACCCGGTTAATCATATCACGTTCGATATCCAGTCCGACCAATACGCGAAGTGGTTTATCCGCAATCTTCTGGTAAATTTCGGCAAATCCCGAAAAATAGAAATATCCCACCAAAAAACAGGCATTATCACACTTTGGCAATATCCCGTTAATGATTTCTGACAGAAATTTAGTCTGATTGGTAATGAAACTACTTTGCATAGATCTTTTCTTTTAATACTATAAATTTTTATCGCAGGAATCACAAAGAATTTCCCGGCTAAAAGGACATCGATATTGGAATTGTAAGATTCAAACGGCTAGTAATATTGCTAAAAATACTTATTTCTTCAGTAAATTCAATAAAAAGATTTTAACAAGGAATGGTCAAGTAAATAAGTCATTGGATGATTCTTCCAAGATTCCATTCTTCCGTCCGAAACGATGATGTCAGCTATTTTCAAAATACTATCGCGGACTGTTCCTGGTACGGCATTCCTTACCCCGGGTTCTCCCGTAACAGCGGGACTCCACCCGGGGCTATTAGCTTCGCTGATCTTCGATTCATATTTAACCACTCCGTGGTAGGATTACAATAAACCCAGCATTGCAGTCTAAAATGAAAAGTCTGATACCTGATCAATTTTCACATTTCCCCTTCGACTTCGCTCAGGGACCGTTCACATTACTGAAAGCAAAACCTGCCGGGTATAATCCCTGATTTGAAAGTATCCAAAAGTTTGCCGGAGGAGGAAAAGCGGATGATAATGCCGGATTGCTGGTAATCCAGCGCATCGCTGACATAGATATTCCCATTGCGGGGATCTATTCCCAAACCATACAACAATTTTGATTGGAGCGCCAGGAAAGGCTTGGCGGGCAATTGATCAGCCAGAACAGACATTTTATAGACATCATTGCCCAAAAGATAAAACAGATTTTCGCCGGATCCGTCTATGACAAGCTTTACCGGTTTCGCGGTAGTAGGAAATTCATAACTCTTTTCGATCAGTTTGGCAACAGGATCGATTTTCTGCAGCATGGCAATGTTGGTGGAATTATTTCCCGGAAGGGATTGACAGAGTACCCAGATCTTGTTGTAACGATCTAAAACCAGTCCGCATGGCTGTAAACCTGTAGCAATTTCAGCAACAATCCGGTCCTTTTCAGTGTCAATGACCAGAACGGTCTTGTCACCCGACCAGCAGGTGACAAACAGAAGGTTCCCAAATTGCACCATCTCCTCGGTGGAAGGGTGCGAAGGGCAGGGGATTGATCCGATTACCAGGTTGGTCGTAGGATCAATAATGGAAATTTTCCCCGCGTAGAGGTCTGTTACATAAGCTTTTTGTTCATTGATGAAATGGATAAACCTGGGTGAGGTCAATCCGGTGATTTTTCCTGTATATTTTCCGTTTGCGACATCAATCACATAGATTTTTCCCGAATTATTGATCACAATATACCCTTTCGAATTCCAAATAGTCATCGATTCGGCCACATCTCCCAATGGCAATCCGTTTACTTTGTAGAAAAGATCGTTCTGAACCGCTCTTTTCAATGTATCGTAGGAAGAGAGGGTCGCATTTCCATACATGAAGTTCCCTTCATTGACGATAAACATGGCCCCTAAAGGAATTTGAACGTTTTCCTGCTGCCGGTGCTCCCTGATCCAGGCATCATCCTTCATGCAGCCGGCGAAGAGGCCAAACAGCAGTAAAAGAGATAAACTCCTGAGGGTCATATTTCCTGGTTTAAAAATCATAGCGCAGCACGAGTTGGTAATTTCTTCCGGGCATTGGTCGCTGGAGTACTGTCCGGTAATCTTCATTAAAGATATTCAGCACTTTACACTCGGCCGTCAATTTATTCTTTACCGATGGAAAAGTAATTCCGACCAGTAGATTGTTCATGAAATAGGGATAAAGGTAATCAGAGATAGTATCTTCACTGCTGGCGGTGGTGGTGTACCTTTTGCTGTAATAATTCCACATCCAGTCAACATGGAAACAAGACCAGGAGAGATTGATGTTTACATTGGCCGAATTTTCAGGGATATAGGGAAGCTGTTTGCCGTATGCCGGACTATTCTCCGAGAGATTGACCGATTTGGTATAGGCGTAATTTCCTTTTACCGCATACCGGAAGGACTTGTATTGCCCGTTCCATGCCACATTTGCCTCTATTCCACGGCTGACAACCTTTTCAATGTTAAACGGTTCCCAGTAGCCCTGAAATGTTGGTAGCCAGATGATCCAGTCACTGACATTTGAACGATAAACTGAAATTCCGGTATGAAGCCTACTATTTCCAAAAATAAACTCATCGACTGCCCCAAAATCGAGCAGGTTTTCTTTTTCAGATCTTAACAGTGGATTTCCTCCCGGTAAGTAATAAAGATCGTTGAGCGTAGGAGAGTGGATGTTTTGCGCGGCAGAGCCTGAAAAGACGAGTGATTTCGCAGGATCAGGCTGATAATTAATCCTTAACAGCGGCAGGAAACCTTTATGGGCGAAATCAATTATTTCCTCCCGTATCATCACAACAGCATTCCAGTTGGGACTAAACTGCTTTTCAATCCTGGCATATAGGGAATTTTCAAATCTGCTCTTGTCATATCCTGACAGATTGGCGGTTGTCTTTGAATTTTCATTGAGAACATGGTGCAAACTGGCATGGAGGCCTGTTTCAATCGCAAGCTTTTCGTCGAATTGATAACGGTAACTAAATTTATTAACAAAGGAGGTAATTTTGGAATCGGCATCAATAACAACCTGATCAGGAGCCCCGCTGACCTTGTTTTCAAGCATATAGGAGGAGTTTTGAATGTTTAGGGCCGACAGCATTGATAGCCGGCCCTTTGAGCCATAATGCTTCCATTCTGCCACCGAACGAAGGGCATTTTCCGTTTGCCTGTTGATATTCGCCTGCTCATTGCTTTCATTGGTAAGCAATTGCGGAATACTCCGCTCATTGTGCTGCAACCAACTCTTGACAGATAACGAATTGTGAGTGCCAGTTTGAAAATATAACTCCTGCAGAAACCCATAATTAAGGTAATCGGCATTTTTATTGGTCGCAGAGGGATAAATGTATTGATTGGTTTGCGGATCTATCGTCGCATTCAACTTGTTCACAAAAGGAAAGTCATTCCGGGAGGAGTTGTAATAAAAAGCGCTTTTTGACTGAATTTTCCTGTTTCCAATGCTGAGCTGGGCATACTCATCCAAAGTTTTATAGCTCCCGTAACCGCTTAAAAGCTTTCCCGATAGGGTATTGCCCCAGTTCGCCCTGTTGTCGAGACGAATGGTACCACCCAAAGCTCCCGCAGACTCACTCATGGAAGATGATCCGTGAAGCACCGTCACTTCATCCGTAAAATAGACAGGAATCAATGAGAAATCGACCATTCCCAGCATGGGAGAGTTTAATTCCAGGCCATTCCAGCTTACTTTCGTGTGCGAAGGGGCCGTGCCGCGAAAAGAAGCGGTAGCCATCGCACCCCTTCCATACTCTTTGATAAAAATGGGAGTATTCTGGGAGAGAAGTTCTGAAAGCCTTACGGAGCTTGATCTGACGAGTGTTATTGAATCAACTTCCGACCTGGTTTCATTGAATTTGTTTGGTGCTTTTCTACCAAGAATTTGAATTGTCTGCAATTGGAGGGTATCTTTCAGCGATTGTGCCCTCATTGCTTCGCAAAAATGAAGGATGCTTAAGACTAAAACCAACTTGAGGAGCAAAAGTCTCATCAATAGCTTTTTTTGTCCAATAGGTGAATATCTGCCGCACCGCTAATTTCGGTGGAAATCTCATTTAGCCAGCCCGCTATTTGAAATACACTGCTTTGTACCTTGATAAAATTAATTTTTGTAAGAATAACAGGCTTTCCGGAAGCGTCGACCGCCGAAGAGATATCCAGGAAATTGGCTTTCAGCTTGACGTTGTAATCTGCATTATCATAACATTCTGCGTAGCCATATTGGAAGAGTCCGCTACGTTGAAGCCAAAATTCAACAGCCGGATCTTTTGAAGTATTCTCATAAGCATCCGGCAATTTCTCACCGGTAAAAGTGACGGAACTTTTATCTGCATAACCCGACCACCACCAGCTGTCTGTGCCGAATCCAGGAATAAGTGAACCGCTATTTCCCTGGTTATCTTTCCAGGTTACGTACCCTGAAGGTCCGGGCTTGAAATAGGTAACCTGATAGCTATGAATGGTTTCCGGGTTGTTGTATTCACTACCGCGAATCTCTATCCAAGGGCCGTCGTTGGGTAATCCATCCTGGTTTACATCCTCCATCACGTAAACTACGCCTGGCTCAGAAGAGACCGAAGGTTGCGTGAAAATGGCTATATCCGGACCATTCGTATTAACAACAGGATGATCAAAACCGGCCACAACATATCCGCCCCAACCTCCGAGCGATAGAAAGGATTTGTTTTGGGTCCAGGGTTCACCAACAAAATTATCCCCTTTATCGGTAGGGGAGATGAGAGAAGCATGCTGACCAGGACCATACTGGTAATCAAAAATTTTAGAGATATATGCGGAAGAATTAGAGGAGGAACTCGTACTTTCAAGTGTTTCCTGGTCTTTCGAACATCCTGACAAAGAGATGATTAATATAACAAATGCAATTTTGCGCATCAAAACGTATAATTTAGTTTCAAATGACAAAAAGCTAAACGGAGCTAAACAGAATGCTTTGACAAACATCTGCAGGCCTTTATCCCGAAAGCTTCAAAATTGAATGGCTGGTCTTCTGACTTGTCCCGATTCTTGGCCTCCTTCCCGTCCCGACAGGTCGGCACAGTGGATTAATGGCCAAAAACATACTATCCCTTCACAGGATCGGGTTTACAGCAGCGGGAACTGTACCGGATTTTCACCGGATTCCCAATTAAGCCGTGTGGCACCAATTCATCACAAATTTACGCAAAAGATCATATGATGGAACAAAAAGAACCATTACTTTTGAACACTTAATAAACAAATGGAATCTTATTTTCGCTACCATATGTATTATTAAAAATATTTACGTGATCAATTACTTTAAATTATAACCCTTAATTAATTATAAATGAGTGATCTGAATAACCTAAAACCTACCTTGATCTGGCATTATTTCGATGAAATATGCAAGGTGCCCAGACCCTCTAAACATGAGGAGAAAATGATTGACTTCCTACTCAGATTTGCTGTTTTGCACAACCTGGAAGCAAAGAAAGATGATTCCGGAAACGTCGTTTTGAAAAAGCCGGGCACAAAAGGATATGAAAACAGTAAGATCGTCGTCCTCCAGTCTCACATGGACATGGTTTGTGAGAAAAATGAAGGCGTAATTCACGATTTTTTGACGGACCCCATTGTTCCAATCCTGGATAACGGTTGGGTGCGGGCACAAAATACCACGCTGGGAGCAGACTGTGGCATAGGAATGGCTGCTTCTTTGGCAATCCTGGCAAGTAAGGAACTTATACATCCCCCGATTGAAGCACTATTTACAGTTGATGAAGAGACCGGTTTAACGGGTGCACAGGCGCTTCAACCAGGATTTCTGGAAGGAAAGACCTTAATAAACCTTGATTCTGAAGATGAAGGAGAACTTTTTATCGGTTGTGCCGGAGGAATCGACACCCGGGCTACCTTAAAATTTACTCCGGAACCGGCGCCAGCAAGGGGAACTGCGTTTAAAATAAGTGTTTCAGGATTGCTGGGTGGCCATTCGGGAGATGACATCGAGAAGGGCAGGGGCAATTCGATAAAAATACTGAATCGCTTTCTATATCAGTTTGTTAAGTCGTGCGAATGCCGTATTGCTACTATTCATGG
>Ga0209430_1000700_pt1 | contig 31051 bp, 27 predicted proteins | sample BarGraIncub1133A_FD_184504 | JGI IMG/M metagenome (GOLD analysis project Ga0209430, IMG submission 184504) | Arctic peat soil microbial communities from Barrow, Alaska - Barrow Graham LP Incubations 11-33A (SPAdes) (version 2) | ecosystem: Environmental > Terrestrial > Soil > Wetlands > Peat... | reverse complement strand
CATCGTTGATTAAAGCCCTTGAAAAAAATATCGGTGAGGATCGCATTTTGCTGAATTGCAACGAGGTAACGGTCAGACCGGTGGAAGGGCATTTTGAGGTAACTTACTTTGATGCCAACAATTCGCAGCAGGTTCTACAAACTAAAACTGTTGTCTCTACCATCGGTGCCCATCAGCTGGGGCAGGTCTTGCCATTTATTCAACCCAAAATATTAGCGAAAATTACTGCCTTGCATTATACCAGAGTCCTGGAGGTAATTGTGGGTTTCAAGGACTGGAAAGGCATGAAGCTGGACGCCTTCGGTGCCTTGATTCCTTTTATCGAAAAACGTGACCTCTTGGGTTTGTTGTTTATGTCGTCACTTTTCAGCGGCAGAGCTCCGGAAGGTGGCGCACTTTTCTCCATTTTTATGGGCGGTGTAAGGAGGCCTGACATTTATCAACTCTCCGAAGAAGAAGTGTTGAAAGTGCTGCGAAGAGAATTCTGTAACCTGATGCAGCTGGATGAATTCAAACCAGATCTTCTGAAAATTGTCCGCCACGAACATGCAATTCCACAGTACGAAGCAGATAGTGGTGAAAGATTCGCAACTGTCAGCCAGATAGAAAAGCAATTCCCCAGACTGGTAATCGGGGGTAATCTCCGGGATGGCATTGGTATGGCCGACAGGATCTTTCAGGCCCGCCAACTGGCAGATGCAATCGAATAAATATTGCGCAATGAATTTTTCTCTTATTTTTGTTTGTTAAACAGGTTGACATGTCTTTAGCCACGCTACTTTACACCGAACATCAAATCATCAAGATGGTGCATACTTTGATTAGTATGACTTTTCTTATTGTAGCTATATGGTTGTTTTACAGATCAATAAGTGGATTTTATAAGAATTGGACCTATGGTCGTCTCGACAAATTTCTCGCTTATGCTTTTATCGTTAACCTGTATCTGCAGTTAATTTTCGGTTTCTTTCTGATGGCAAGTCCGGCGATAGTACCCGGACAGGAAGTTGTCAGTCAGGACATTACCATGAAACTTGCAACCAGAAGATTCTGGCCCATGGAGCATATTGTTTTAATGCTCTTTGCACTCTTTATCGCCAATCTGGGTCTGATTTTCTCCAACAGCGCTCAGGTCGATAAAGAAAAATACCGCAAAGTCACAGTTTATTATGCCCTTGCGGTAGTCTTAATTATTTTGTCGCTGGGATCGACTTTCCTCGAATAAATTATTTTTTCGCCGTCACCATCTTCTCATAAAGCCCTCTGAGCTCTATGGTTACGACTCCGTAAATCATTCCGATTATGCAATATAACAGAATAATGAGTGCGTCATTGGTAAAAGTTGCAGCTGGATATAATTGAGTAAATGCAAAGAAAACGGCTGAAGAGATAAATAATGCGGGAACGAAGTCGATCAGGGAATGAGCTCTCTCCATCGAGCACATGGGAATCACAATCACAAAAACGGCCAGAGGTACTGCCCAGAAACCGGTGGAGCCCAATATCCCAGCCAGTTTGATGATCAAAATGGCGGCTGTAATTCCCATCACATATCCCAGAAATGTGCGCATTCCGCCTTTTAAGGTGCATCCTGCCATGAAATACATTGCCCAGGCCTGGAAGGTAACCCAGCCAAATCCTTTGTTGCCTGCAATGGGCAGGTAAGGGCTGATAAACTGGTCGAGTGCCACAAGAGTGCAGGCTAAAAATCCGATTGCGATCGGAATAACGATAAATTTTTTGAAATCCATAATCTTTAAAGTTTGAAAGTGAGATTTTATGACAGTTTGTTTGTCTCTATGGAACAAAAAGAATCATTTTTTTTGAAGTTTCCTAACAAAAGAGGATCAATTCGCATATTTAACCCGATACGTCAGAATTTTTTATAAGTTCACTTTCTTTATTGCTTTTCAACTTCTTGGTATAATAAAATGAGACACCAAGGATGATCAGTCCCACTAAGATAAATGCCACGATTCTGTACCCTACCCCCATCTTTGAGATGTCGAACATAAACAGGTTGAAGACCGCTGCAATCAGCGTAAGAAAGGCCAGCCACCTATATTTAGCGTTCTTCAGTATCACACTCATAATCATGTAGGCAACTGCTGCCAATCCCCACGAAATCGTCACATAATCTTTGGAAACCGCGTTATATAGGGTATAAAGCATGATGAAAAAAGTGATAACGAGGTAAAAATTTCTGATGGCATCGGTCTTGAGTTCCAGCCTTTTCTGTTGCCAGTTAAGGATACGTGCAGAGACTATCGCGATCAGGGTGAAAGAGATGTTATAATAATTGATGGATGTGGAGGAGATCAGATAAGCGATAAGGATAATTGTGTAGAGAGCAGTGTTCATCAGTACGATTAGGTTGGAGCGGAACCAGATCGCGATAGCCAGCACGACCATACTCTGCCATGCCAGAAAGATGAACGATCCCGGTAGGTCTGAATAGCCATAAACGGCAATACTCAGCGCCATAAAACCGAAATTGACGTAAAAAAAAGAGTCGAATCTGCTATCGATCTTGTAGTTAAGTATAATTGAAAAGATCAGGCAAAGTATTGAGATACCGAGGAAGATAAAAATATAGCTTTTGGTGTAAAAGGTGAGCACTATCAGCATCACCAGCAGGGAGAAGGCGAGGCTGTTGATGATTACTGTGGCATTGGATACCTCAGGACCGACCTTCCCCATTTGTTTAAGAAATGGTGCGGCAGAATAGATAATTCCGTAAAGAAACAGGTAAATCAGGTTGTTCTGAGGATTGTTAACTGCAGCCATCGGATGTCCCATCACCGGGTTTCCTACCAACCAAATGGTATGACCAAGATATACCATGAATATGGACAGGATCACGAGTGTGTCCCAGCCATTTCTGTAAAGCAGGTAGACCACAGATGCTGTTGCGATGACAAAAAGCAGGAGGGTAACCTGGGTCTGGTCGGCAAAAAGCGCCGTAATGATCAGCAAGGTATAGGCGAAGAATCCCATCATCTGTGATTTTTCGGCGTCGGCCTTGTAGAAGAAGGCTACAATGGAAGCCAGCAGGAGCACTACGCCTAACCAGGCGCTTCCGATCAGCGGATTGTCTACGATGAAGTGAAGTCTCAGCAAGGTGTAGTATATCAGAATATAGGCGCTGAGTCTGAACATAAAGGCCATGTAGCTGAGCGTCTTCTTCAGATATCCTGACAGGATGAAAGTCAGCACGGTGGATCCGGCTCCCAGCAAGAAAGATGCAATGCCACCGAAGGCGTTGTTGACAAACATCATGGTAAACATCATACCCAACAACAATACTGTACTTCCAATCCATGCAAGTCCATGTTCAAAAACCTTGGACTCAGAGAGAGGGTTAGCTAATTCTTCTTCTTTCTCTGCCGGGACAGAACGAAAGGAGGTAACACTAAGCATGGCTTCTATCTTGCTGATCCTTTCGTCGAAAGAGTTGATTTTATCGAGCAACTCTTTCTGGGTCATTTTTTGTTCAGCCATAACTATTCAATCTTAATGTTCCAACTGGGTTTTCTTCCAGGGAGGGAACAGCCAGAGCAGGAAAGCCAGGATAAAAAATGGTACGATCAGCCAGATGCTGGCCACCAGGAATCCTTCTGAGCCGATCAGCGCGAGTTTGAAACTCGTGAAACCAAGAAAACTCTTGGAAAACAGTTGTCCGCCGATCACTACATTCCAGCGCATGAAGAAAATGCCAATTAAAACAAGAATTCCGGTGATAAGGTAAATCCCTATGCGAAGATTATCTTTTGGCTTATAAAACTGCAAGATTCCCAGTGTTGTTAGTGGTAGCAGCATACCAATACCTACCTGCATGATTAGCAGCGTAAAATTGAGATGCCCGGAAATCAGTAAGGAGATGATCTCAAAAGATTCTTCGGCTTCATAGAACCGGTGAATCTGATCGAGCGACTCCATGGTAAAGTCAATGATTATGATGTAAAACAAGTACTTGGCAATGGTATCGAGACAGAGCATATCAATTTTCTGTTTGCGCACATAATTGATGACAACGAAAAGGACCATTACAAGGGCGATTCCGGATACCATGGCAGAGAAAAGAAAGATGACAGGCATCATCACGGTAGACCACCATGGATTAGCCTTGATGGAACCGAAGATAAATCCCACGTATCCGTGAAGCAGGAAGGCGGAGGGAATCCCGATTACTGTCACGATATATCCCAGCTTTTGGTCCAGCTTGAGGGATTTTGGCGATATGTCATCACTTCCCAGGGCAAGCGCTCTGTACATCCATTTCTTTATTCCCTTGGCTTCTCTGGCCCAAATGACCAGATCATACCTGTAATCGAACCAGATCTCCAATACCAGAACGACCATCAGGTACCACAAATAGACGAATCCAAAAATGGCCATGGCTGAAGTAAGGTGAGGAGTCATCATGATTTCCCAGGCTCTTAACGGCTGACCAAGGTGGAAAACCAGCGGCATAGTGGCGACCAGCAGGAAGGCAAAGGAGGTCAAGAGTGCAATAACATAAGTTGGTTTGAGTGATTTAACGTTAAAAACCCTTTCCAGTGATGCCAGGATGAACGCACCTGCTACCAGTCCGGTGATATACGGATAAAGTACGATCAGCACTGACCAGCTGAGCTCAATTTCGTTCGGGTAGATATATCCATCCACCTTCGAAAGAGCCTGATATAAATTTTCAAATTCCGGATTCATATTATCTTACCTCCTGATTTAATGCGTTGTAGTATAATTTACTTCCTGTATTGAGATGCGGCTTCAGCACATATACATTCTTAGTACTGATGAATTTTGAGATGGCGCTTTCGGGATCATTCAGATCGCCTGAAATGCGGGCTTTCGTCGGACAGTTGTCCATACAGGCTGGATTCATTCCTTTTTTTATCCGGTGAAAACATAGGGTACATTTGTCCACTACCTTTTTCTCAGGATGAAAATAGCGGCAGCCATAAGGGCATGCCTGGATGCAATATTTGCATCCGATGCAGTATTTTTCATCTACCAGCACGATTCCTTCGTCCGTTTCATAGGTGGCACCGACCGGACAAACCTGAATACAGGGTGATTTGTAACAATGATTACACATCTTTGGCACAAAGAAGGTCTTCTCGATCTGATCTGTCGGAACAGTCTGGGTAAAGCCGTCTATGCCGCCATTGGGAGATACCACGTTGAGGGTGCCATCTTTCCTGATCGTGTACTGTTCGACCCAGCTCCTGAAGAAGAATGGCTCCTGAGGTACGTCGTTTTCTATTTTGCAGGTCTTGGCACAGGTTCCGCATCCGATACATTTCTCAATATCGATCGCGATACCATACCAGGGTCCTTTTGTGTTGCGTTTAACTGCGGCAAACAAAACCGCATTGAAGGAGGGAAGGGTGGAGGCTACCACCAGCGTTCCCGCTGTCACTCCGGCATTCTTCAAGAAGTTGCGGCGGGACAGGCTTGAGATTTTTTCTGTCATGGCTGATGGGGATTATGGCATTTAACACAATTTGCTTCGGGATGGTGATCTTTGATGTTCTGCTGGACAATGGCTTTTGCCGGACGCGCCGGATTGATAGAATGGCACTTTCCACAGAACTCCCTTGTGTTGGGTTTGATCAGTTTCTCCGTCTTCGGATTTTGGATGTGTTTGTAAGCCGCGCCATGACAACCTTCACAGGACAAATCACTGTGATAGCTTTCAGTCTTCATGGTGACAATCGTGTCGTGGCAACTTTTACAACTCTTGTTGCCAACAAAATGTATAGGCAAGGCTGCAATTTCAGTAATGGAATTTCCCCTGTAATGACCGAATTGGCCGAAGGAAACAGGGGTTAGGGCGTGTTTAAGGAGCAGAAATAGCAAAACTACAACAACTCCCGTCATTATCAGACGTTTCAGATGTAGAGGCATACACTTGATTCTAGTTTATAAAATAAAGTTATTATCGGTTGGAAGTTTAACTCGATAATATTCCAAATATATAAATATCTCCATGTACTCCAAATTTAAATGAATAGCTTCTGCTTGTAAATGACGCCTTAATTGGCTATTTATAACAATTCTTATTTATGAAAGACTGTTGCTTGCCTAATTCTGTTCCATAAATTTGATTAATCCGACCAGAGTTCCAACGACAGAATCCCTTTTGCATCGGTAAGCCTGGTTTCTGAGAATACAACCTCTCAGACCGGAACCGTTTCGAAAGGCGATGGCTCTTTCGAAATTGATAATGTCAGTTTTGGGAAGTACAGGCTGATCGTATATTTCATGGGCTACAAGACAGATACAATCAGCAAACTTGAGATCAGCAAGCAAACTTCCAGACTGAATCTGGGTACTATTCGTTTGAAACCTATTTCAATTAGCGTGCAGGAGGTTCAGATTCAGGCGAATGCCAAGACCAATCTAAATAAAATTGATAGGCAGACTTACCGGGCGGTTGATTTTGCCACTGCCAAAGGCGGTACTGCAACCGATCTTCTCAGCAAACTTCCGTCCGTATCCGTGGATCCTGACGGCAGTGTGTCGGTACGTGGGACGACTGATTTTGTTGTTTACCTGAACGGAAAACCAACTCAAATGGATCCTTCCGCTTTGCTGGGCCAGATTTCTGGCGCTCAGATCGAGAATGTTGAAATAATTTCCATCCCAACTGCCAAATATGATTCTCAGGGGAAAGGCGGGATCATCAACATCAACACCAAAAAGACAGGAGCAGAAGGTCTGTCGGCTTCCGTCAACGGACTTCTGGGCGGGGCACCCTGGAGCAATGTTACAGATCGGTATGATGGATTCAAACTGAACGATGATCGCTATGGAGGTGGTCTCAATCTGGTTTATTTCAAGGATAAACTCACCATTTCAGGGGGGCTGAATTATAATGACCGCAATGTCAACGGCCGGAGGGTCGGAGATGCAAGAATATTGGTGAATGACGGAACTTACCGTCACATGGTTGCAGATGGTGAACGACCGGAGTGGTATGAATATTTTTCGGCCAACTTAGGTGTTGATTATCAATTGTCTAAGCAGTCAACTTTATCCGGTTCCTATTTTTATGGCAACAAGACGGAGGGCCGGTCGGCTTTCTACATATACAATATATATTATGCGGATGTCAATAGAGCCACTATCGCGGGAGTCAACAGAAAAGATACCTGGATCTACAATCCAAATTCAGATAGCCGTTTTGGTCAGTTTCACAATGTCAATATTGACTATTCGCATCAATTCAGCAAGACGACAGACCTGAAAATATCGGCACTTTACGAGCATTCCAACTTAAGCAGGGAACTAAATAATCAGAACTTTAGTTTTGACAATAACGCTAAAAATGTTGGTCAGATTGCACTGCAGTACAGACAAAACGACGAAACTCCTTTGGATGGTTACCGCTTTTCGGCAGATTATTCCACTGTTCTGGATAATGGATCGAGGCTGGGACTGAGTATCCAGCCCCAATATTTTTCTATCGCCGGAAGTTTTAAATACGATACCCTGGATGTTAAAACCGCCAGGTTTTTGCCTTACACGGATCTCCAGAATGGCATCGACGTCACCAAGGGTATCTATGCCGCCTATGCAGATTATTCTGGCACCTATAAAAAAATCAAATACATTGCCGGGTTGAGGATGGAATATACAGATCAGTCAATCAGCCTGTTGTCTGCGAATTATTTTTCACTGTTTGATGGACTGAAGAAGTCTCAATATACTGACCGTCGACTCGATTTCTTTCCAAACTTGCACCTTGAGTCCGAGCTTTCGGGTAAAGACAAGCTAAGTTTTGCCGCCAGCCGTCGTGTAAGCAGACCGCCTGTCAAGAACCTGGCTCCCCTTCTTTACCGGCGTCACCTGGAAGTGTATGAGGTTGGAGATCCTCAGTTGAAACCGGAATATCTGTTGAATGCCGAGCTTTCCTACGATAGGAAGATCAGTAAACACAATATCACCTTAACAGGATTCTACCGAGGAGTCAACAATGCGGTAAACCGGGTCAATACCGTTACCAATGAAATTCCGGCTGTTCTGGCTATTACGAAAGAGGAAGTACTGATTCGCAGCTACACAAATGCCGGTAATTCAACTTCGATCGGAGCAGAATTGAATGCCAATATCGATGGAGGTAAATTTGCCAAGTTCTTCGTTGGAGGATCGTTATTTAACTATGCCGTAAAGGGTAATATATTTGGTTATCAGGTAGATAACAGTAGTTTGAACTGGAGTTTGAAGTCCAATGTGAATCTGACATTTACAAAAGAGCTCAAACTGGCGCTTGATTTTAACCTGAAATCAGCTACTGTAACGGCCCAGGGGAAAAATCATTTGTTTTATCTGGTTAACTCCTCCTTTAGCTATACGCCGGCAAGACTCAAAGGATGGGATTTGTCTTTTAGGGTACTTGATTTATTCAGTTCAAACATAGAAGGATTAGATACACAGGCATTTAACAAATCTGGCAAGGAAATATTTTACCAGGAAACCACCTATTACAGAAAAGGTGGCATCGTTGAACTGGGTCTGACTTACGCCTTTAACAGGAAGGGAAAAAGCACGCAGAAGACGGACAGCACATTTGGGAAAGATCAGTTTTAGGCCTTCGGCCGTTTGAAATGCTTGCGCTTCGCGCGTTTGAAATGTTTGGCCCTGCGGGTCGTTTGCGCTTCGCGTGTTGGCCCTTCGACTAAGCTCAGGGACCGGGAGATCTCCGGTCCCTGAGCTTAGTCGAAGGGCCTCGTGGGTTATACAAGTTTGAAAATTGTTATTGTTTCTTCCAGTGCAGGTCGGCAAAATCCATGAAGTAATTCCAGTCCTTCAAAAGTAGGTTATGTTTGCCATCGCGGATGTGATAGGCAACATTACCGCTTTTGACGGGAGTGTTCCGCGCCGGCATGGCTTCATTCAGATTTGACTTATCCTTGAATAAATTATAGGCGGGAACTGCGTTTAGGAGCGCAAGGTATTGTCCGTGTGGGTCTCCCCAGAGATCGTCCTCGGCGCTGGCAATATATAAAAGCCGAGGTGCAGAAAGCGCCAACAGCATGTGAAAATCTACAGGAAGAGCGTCTTCATTGTTGTTGTAGATTCTGAAATTCGTACAGAACCAGTGAGGAAAGCCCCTGTTGATCTCGTAAATAGTCTCTCCAAACCGTCTCCTGCTTATGGAAGAGCCTCCACAACCGGCTTCGTTAGCAATTATCATCGCGAAGCGCTGGTCGTTGGCACCTGCCCAAAGGGAGGTCTTGCCACCCCGCGAATGTCCGACTACGGCAATTTTGTGTGCATCAATCCTTTTGTCGGTAACGAGGTAATCCATGCACCTGCTTGCTCCCCAAGCCCAGGCTGCTAAGGTCCCCCATGATTCAGGCGTCCTGCCATTATCGAGCAATCCGTGTATTCCATTCTTGAATCCGTCATCCTTATCCGGGTCAACATCGGCATTGTCGAATGCGGCAATGGCATAACCCCGGGCAATGACCTCTTCGGCAGGCCAGAATTCACTTTTTTTGTTTCTGGTGAAGTCAATATTATCGGCAGCACGGTTGCAGATCAACAGAAACGCCGGGACAGGTTTCGTCGCGCTGTTCGGGATAAAAAGTCCCAGATGAATTGTCAGTGATTTCCCCTTAGCGGTGATTGTGATATCCACCATCTTCAGCGTAGCTAACCCATTCATCGCAGTTTTGTCTTCCTTCACTACCGTGACAGTCTTTTTAAAAGCAGTTGCGGGAATACGGCCAAATACCTGTGAGGTAAAGAGTTCCAGCAACTCCGGACGACGCATTTTTTCCCAATCTTTGCTGATTGCGATCTTCCGGCCATCTTTGGCAGTTAGAAGTTCGGGTAGCGTATAGGCCGGAATTTTTGCCTCATCGTAATTCACTACCTTTAATTTACCGGCTGGTGTAGCGGATTGTTTTTCAGTTGTCGGTTTGGTAGCTTCTTTCTGGGCGCAAAGTGACCAGGGAAGCAGAAACAAAATACAAAGAATTAATCTCATAAATATCAGATTTAGAGTTGTTTGAAAAGTTTTTAAGATATTTCTGCGTCTTGATTTTATCAATTACTGCTTGTTTGTCCTTTTCACTTACCAGTACGTGAGGGTTTTGGGCGAAAGTAGCGATTGAAACGCCAATTAACACGATTAATAAAAAAGAGAATTTGGCTAATGACATGATTGATTTTTGTTAAGCCACGTTGATATTGATCTCTTGACCATATTTAATGATCTCACTCACAAGAGGATTAGATGATTCAAATTCACTTTCTCTAAATGGATGTGGCTCAATTCGACTGTCAACTTTACGTCTAAGTCTCATTAATTCCAATTGCATATCAATTAAATTGCTATAGTCCTTGAATATCACAGTAATATCGATATCACTGTCATCATTGAAGTTCCCCTTTGCATAGGAACCAAAGAGGATTATTTTGATGTAATTATAATTTGCTTTTACAGCACCCGCAAACTTTTCTGCGATATTTATAGCATCTGCTTTATCCATGATCTTAAAATTTTAATTTTCTCAATCCATTCTCCAGCAAACTCTTCATGGCAAGAAGTTGATCAACTGTTTCAAATTTTTCCAGCCTGGATGCAAAAAGCCTACGCATTAATAACCCCCACGGCGAATGACTGCTTGTTGGTGGTTGGCAATTAGTTCATCGTATTCATTACGACCTTTTTTTATGTATTCCAATATTTGATCCGGACTCATATTCTTAATATCAGAACTTACTTTATCTTTGATTTCACGCATCATTTTGACGCTGTCAAATTTTTTATTACTCTCCATAATTAATCAAATCTTTGGGTGAACGAATTTCACACATTAGATAATCTGGCCGTAAATTAATTGATTTTGAACGTTTTGGCTAAGTTGGTGTTCAATAATTTAACCTGCATTTGGTCTAACGAGCCCAATCGTCCAATTATCAAATCCTTATCAATTGTTGCAAATTTATTTAACCTAAGAAGAGAGATGGTTTTAAGTCCATTTAAATCAGATGGTTGTAGTATCATATCGAATTCACCCATCCACTTAAATTGTGTGGTAATAAAACATACCGTTACATCCTCGTCCGATTCAATCAAAACTACTGTTGGTCTATTTTTATTGCCTGATAAGTCAGTAAATGGGAAAGGAATTAAAACTATGTCTCCTTTTTTCATTGATACCTTTCTTTTAAGTCTTCGACGGTATAAAGATCTTCTTCATCCTGTAAAAAGGCAAATGTCTTTGAATCAGTTATCATTTTCTGATTGCCTTCCAGGATAATTTTATCGTCAATTTTACTTAATAAAAAATCAGCAAAATCATTAACCTCTTTTATCCTGATATCAGGTAATTGCGTGATTTTATTAAGGGTACTTTCTATCAAAATCTCTCGGGTCATAACTACTTTTTTTTCAAATTTACTAAATAATCATCAGTAGTTGCATCTTGGAGGAAACATGTTTCCAAGCCAGATTACCGGATGCCTGACTGGCAAATTTCTAATTACTTCGGGATGGGTGGGATTAGACGGCAGCTTCAAAAACGTTTGGATGTACAGTTCGTTTTGGAAAGCGATTCCGGCAAAAAGCAGACAGGACTGCCTTACCGGCTACTCGTCCCAGATGTAAATATCTTTGGCAAAAGGCCATTTCGATTTATCTCCTGCGCGTAACGGGTTAACAATCAGATTCAGCAAGAAGCAGAGGATCAAAAAGGTGCCGGTAGATTTTTGCATTTCGTGGGGCTTGGACTCCTGCCGGTGGGAAAATCCCGGTAGGTAAAACACCCGTCGGACCAATCCGCCCAACGGGTGTAAAATATAAAGTGTGGGACGGATCAGAGTTTGTAATACTGTTCCCAACCCTGGCGGGGAGGCGCTCCTACCAATAACTCATTGGCAATCTTGTTGTTGGTTATCTGTTTCTTTTCGCGATCGAAAGACAGTTTAGTGTTCAGTTGTTGAGCTAAAACACCCAAGTTGAATACCTGGCTCAAAGGACCGGCAATTTCGAACCTCGAACGGCAAACTTCTTCACCCTTGACGCCTTTCCGGAAATTGGCGTAGTGGTTGGACGGGCTCTTTGGAACCTCAGGCAATTTGGATGCCATCTCTTTTGCCTTTGCTTCTGGAATGATTGATAGGGTGCTGCCATGGGATCCTCCCTTGAAAGTCAACTCCTTGCTGTAGATGATCTTACCAGGATTAAGCTTGGAAGGCTGGATTTTTCCATTGCTGGCTGCCGGAATATTGGGATCGAGTGCAGTAGTTCCTCCATATCCCTCCGGAACCTGAGGCACATTGTTTACACCGTCGTACCAGGTAATATTGAGCGGTGGCATATTTCCCCGTTTCGGAAACTTGAAGGAGAGGGTAGTGGATTGTGGGAAGAAATAGGTGTTGTATCCCTCACTTTTCAAGCACTCAACTTCGTATGGAAGTCCCAGTTCCAGGAATTCGTGTACGGTATCGATGATGTGCGCGCCCCAGTCGCCCAGTGCACCCATGCCGAAATCATACCAGCAGCGCCATTGTCCGTTCACATAATCCTTGTTAAAATCGTGGTGCAGTTTGGTCGTCGTATGCCAGGTTTCCCAATCGAGCGTCGAAGGAATTGGCTGAGCTTCGGGATATTTGGCATTCTTGAAATCCCATCCATGCCATCTCCGGGCAGAATTCATGTGAGCGGTCATGGCGGTAACATCCTTGATGATACCTGCTTCCTTCCAGGTTTTGAACTGGAAATAGTTGGCTTCGGAATGGCCCTGGTTACCCATCTGGGTGGCTACCTTGTATTTTTTGGAGGCTTTGATCATCAGTTCTACCTCATTGAAGGTGCGCCCCATGGGTTTCTCCGAATAGATACCTTTACCTTCACTCATGGCCAGCATGGCGATCGGAAAGTGAGCAAAGTCGGGTACTCCGGCGGTAACGGCATCAAATTGTTTTCCCATTTTGTCAAACATCTCCCTGAAATCCTTAAAACGGGGCACATTCGGAAAATTTTTGAGTGTTTCCAGTGTGTGTGGAGCACCCATGTCTACATCGCACAAGGCCACAATGTTGCAAAGACCGGTTCTGGACATATCCTTAATGTCCGATCCTCCCTGGTTGCCAATGCCGCAGCAGGCCAGGTTGACTTTGTCACTGGCGGCAACTGGTTTCGAAGCCGGACTGGCTCCCATCGCCTTCTGGGTAAGCAAGGTAGGGAGAGATACTGCAGCGGTCAGGGCTGCGGCGTTCTTCAGAAACAAACGCCTTGAAGAATCATTTGATTTCATAAAATAAATTTTAGAATGTTTGAAGATATTGTATTTTGCTATTGTGATAAAATATTATTTGGTGTTATTTTTAATTTGAATATTGTTTATTCCCGGCTTAAGTTTCAAAAGTTTCATGCCTGGATTAAGCTTCTTACCGTTGAATACAATTATTTGATTATCAGCCAGATCCATTAGGAATTCTGCTATCATTTTTGGCGGAAGTTCAATAACATAAGCTATCGCATGATCCTTGTTTAAGGAATAACTTGCGTTGATTGGTCCCAGGAGTGTCGGTACCTTGATCGTGCTGAATTTCAAATCACCCATTTGGGGATGGATCGTTGCCTCGCTGTATCCGGGTACTTTGGGACGGATACCCCACAGGCATCTTGGAATGATGTTAGCGGGAGCTGCACCCCAGGCGTGGTTCCAATCGGAGTTTGGTTTGTATTTCATGTCCCAGGCTTCCAGGGAAATGGTAGATCCGGATCTGATCATGTTCCACCAGCTGCGGTCGCCGGTACTGCGCAGAAGATCGAGTGCATACTGACCTTCGTTGTATTTGTAGAGCCCTTCGAGCAGGAATTGCGAGCCATAGACACTGCAGGCCATGCCGCGGGATTTAACGAAATCCGTGACTGTTTTTACATGGGCTTCTGGTACCAGGCCAAAAGCCAGGGCAACCATGTTCGAATGCAAGGAAGAGTGATTTGACCCTTCGCCATCGATATAATATCCTTTTGTGGGATCGTAGAGTTTCTGATTGACAGCTTTTTTGACCTTATCAGCCATCACTTCAAACCGGGCTTTGTCGAATGGTTTGTTCAGTACTCCGGCAATTTCTGCCATCACTTTCATGTTTTCATAGAAGAAGCAGTTCACGACCGTATTGATAGGCAATAATTCGTGGCCATCCCGTTCTCCTTGAGGATTTACCAGTTTCCAGTTGGTATCTTTTTGTCCGGGAGGCCAGTCCACGATGTCTTTGAGACGCTGTTTAAAATCAGTGAACCCGAGATTCTTCATCAGCTCATCCGTCACTCTTCCGGTGGTAGTACTGATCAGTCCGTCTTCCCGGGCAAGGCCCATCAAGGTCTTGTATTTTAGCTGTTCGTAGTATTTTTTCAATAAATCAGTGTCTCCCGAATAGTAGTAATCCTGGTAAGCCATTAGCGCTACATGAAGCTGCCATTCGGTTGGCCAGGTGGGATGCGTCATGAAATGTTCGATGGTTGCCCTGGCCATATAATACTCCCGGTCTGTGCAATAATGACCAAGCTGATTGATGTAAGCATCTGCTTCATAGGCAATTCGCTCGCGATCGCCGTCGATGTAAATTCCAGTAAAGGAAGTAGCTTTCATGCTGTATTTACAAAGATTCCAGACCTGGTTAAGAACAGTGTCAGAACTTGAAAAATCACTCTGTTGAAGATCGAAATAATGGAAAAGCGCCTTCTGACGGACGTCTGCTCTCGTAATCATCTGCGTCGAATTCCTGATTTCAGCATATCTGAAAGGCATGACAACCCCCAATGAATCTGGAAGATGAATGGCGGCATCTCCTGTATTCCTTTTGTCAGCTGTTAATTGGATGGTGTAATTGATCTGTGCGGGAGATACCGACAACTTTACCTCCGCAAAGCGGATGGTCCCTCCAGGTTTTGTGTCGATCTTCCCGTTTAAGAGTTTTTCGCCCAGCGAAATGGTAAGCGTTTCATCTTTGGAAGCCTTGTATTTCAGTTCCAGGGTACCGAAAGCATCTTTGCCGAAATCAATGAAATAGCTGCCGTCAGCTGCCTTAAACATGTTGACCGAAGCGATCCTTTCAATTCTGAATCCCTTGTTCCGGAACGCCGGATTTTCTGCATAACCAATAGTTGGCATGACTGTCAGCGCCAGAAGGAGTATGCCGATAAGTTTTGATTGGTTCATTAGAGAAAATAAGCTTACAAAGTAAAATTGATGAACAGAGACAGTAAGATTCATTATATTTTAATTAAATAATTGTATGTGAATACTTTGGTTAGTTATTTGTACCTTCCTGTTAAGATTCTGTTTATGAGATTCTTCCATCAAAGTCAAGTCGGTCATTTTCAGGTTCAAGTGGAAATTTTATTGGTTTATTATCACGTTGCGAGCGGTAGATAGCCGTAAAAAGTTCAACTGTAATTCGTCCCTCTTCGCCTGAGACCTTCGCTTGACGGTTATTGATAATGGCATCGCAGAAATCTTCATTTTGAAGCTTCATGTAGTATTCCATCGCATTAACAGACAGAAAGAATTCCGAGAATTTCGTGTTCCATTCTTTTAATTTTTGCTCTTCACCCGGGACCGTCCAGAGATCGTTGAGCGGGGGTTCTACTATAGAGGTCATTCCCGCAATGAACATCGCTCCACCATCTGTTTGCACACCAACAGACGCGCCATTTTCACCATGAACCTGGACTTTCCCATAAATGCCAGGCTTTTGGGAATTACTGACGATGATGTTGCCAATGGCTCCACTCTTAAATTTGACGATTGCCAGGGCGGTATCTTCTACTTCGATGTAGGGATGATTCAGGTTCTTCCAGGTACCGTAAACTTCGTCGATAGGACCCATCAGCCATTGAAATATATCCAGCTGATGAGGTGCCTGGTTGACGAGCACACCGCCACCTTCCATGTTCCAGGTACCCCGCCATTCATCGCTGTCGTAATAATTTTTGTCCCGCCAGCCTAACATATTGATGGTACCAAAGACAGGTTTTCCTATTTTACCTTCATCGATTGCTTGTCGAACGCGCAACACGGGTTCATAAAATCTTCGTTGACTGACGACTCCCAGTTTTACATTATTTGATTTACACGCTTGTATCATGGCATCGCAATCCTTTAAACTGGATGCCAAAGGTTTTTCTACCAGGCAATTAGCGCCGGAATTGGCCGACTTGATTACTGCTTCTGCATGAAAGGGGTGAGGGGTACAAATGACGACAGCCTCAATGCGGGCTTCCCGGATCATTATTTCTATATCATCAAATGGCTGAATATCATATTTTTGTGCAAATTCTCTTGCTTTTTCAAACGTCCTGCTGTAAATGGCTAATAGTTCGGCATTATAGCATTGCCGCAGCGCGGCAGCATGCAGGTGTGAAACCTTTCCGCAACCAATTATTGCAGTTCTGATTTTTCGCTGGGTCATGGTTTCAAAATTACTTTCATGAGTCCCGGTTCCCGATTGTACAATCTGGTGAACCAGGAGGCACCTTCCTCCAGCGGTGCTAAAGCGCTGATTAGCGGATCCATGCTGATCTGCTTCCTGCTGATCAAATCGAGTACAGCTTCATATTCCCCACAAATGGCACAGCTTCCCTGAATGGTGAGCTGTCGCGTTACTACCTGTTGCAGCGGAAACTCTATTTCTTTTGAGACGTTTCCAATCAGCGTGATCTGGGCTCCTTTTCGTACGGATTCTATGACGGTCTTCAATACCGGAGATATGCCTACGACTTCGAATCCGATATCTGCACCGCGCCCGTTGGTTAGCTTCTTAACTTCCTCAGGAATGTTGACTGAACCAACTCTGAACGCACGGGTGGCGCCTAATTTTAGTGCCAGATCAAGCCTTTCCTGTTCCAAATCGAAAGTAATAATCCTGCTGCATCCCGCAAGTTTCAGGAGTTGGATCAGAAAGAGGGAAATCATGCCTGCTCCTCCAACGATGACTGTATCATTCAGTGCAATCCTGGTAAGATTGATGGCATGCATGGCAACAGCAACTGGTTCTACCATGGCTGCGTGTTCAAAACTTACCTTACCAGGAATCCTGTATAGAATATGTTGTGGCACAGTAACATACTCTGCAAATGCACCATTCTTTTTGAAATCCGGACAGGAAACGCCCAGCACCATGCGGTTGTCGCTCAGGTTATAATATCCTTTTCGGGTGTACCAGTCGTCCAGTTGGTAAATGGTCGAATCGAAAGTCACCCGGTCGCCGGCTTGCCATAGAGTCACTTGCGATCCCACAGCTGAGATAATTCCTGAAGCTTCGTGCCCCATGATGATCGGAGGAATTCTTCGCCCGGTACTACCATCCATACCATGAACATCACTGCCACATATCCCTACGGCTTTTACCTGAACCAGTACTTCATCCGGCAGGCACTCTGGCATAGGAACATCTTTCCATTCGAATTTTTTGTAATCTGTGAGAACCAATGCTTGCATCTGAAAATAATTTGTTTTTATATACCAAATATGTCAATTTTTGTTGAATTTTCAACCTCAATCAATAGATATAATTGCTCTTTGCCTGGGAGATGTTTCAGTGCCAGGATTAATCAGTCAATTAAACTTATCGAAGCCGGAGAAACTAATGTTGATGATATTAAAAATTCGCGTAAAGGCAAATAATTGTAATAATCATTTTTTAATAGTCAGCCTTTAACTAGTTTTAGCTGGTTAAAGGCTGATATATTTTTGACTATGAAAAATAGAGAAGAAGCTATCCGGATTTTTCTTTCCGGGGTGGAAAGCGTTAAACCGGACAATTTGATTAACCGGTTTGTATCCTTGAGGGATAATATATTGTCATTTAATAATATAGAATTTGATATAAGGTTTATCGAAAACATATACATCATCGGTGCAGGAAAGGCCAGCGCAAGGATGGCACAGGCCATCGAATCAATTTTAGGATCCCGGATTACGGCCGGCCATATAGTCACTAAATATCAGCATTCAGTTCCTCTAAAATATATCTCAATTACCGAGGCTTGTCACCCGGTACCGGATGAGAATGGAGTCGAAGGCACAAGAAAGATCCTGTCGCTGCTTAGCAAAACCAAAATAGATGATCTCGTCATTTGCCTGCTCTCCGGCGGGGGGTCTGCTCTTTTGGCCGATGTTCCGGAAGGCTGTACCCTGGATGATGTCAAATCGGTCAACAACATTTTATTGAAATCAGGCGCTACTATCAGTGAGATGAATTGTATCAGGAAACACCTGTCTGCCGTAAAAGGAGGATTGCTTGCGAAAGCTGCCGCTCCAGCTTCCTTGGTCAGTTTAATTCTCTCAGATGTGATCGGCGACCCGTTGGATGTCATTGCTTCCGGACCCACCGCGACTGACCCTTCCACATTCCGTGATGCGCATGCAATCCTCAGGAAATACGAAATCGAAGATCATATCCCGCTGAAAATTAAACAATTTCTAAAGTTTGGTTCGGAAGGGAAATATCCGGAAACCCTTAAGAAAGGTGATGAAATCGTGGATTATACCTATAATCTCGTCATCGGAAACAATAGGCTGGCACTCACATCAGCCAAAGAGAAGGCAGAATTTTTTGGGTATGAAGCCCGGATCGTTACTGATAGACTTGAAGGGGACGTTGAAAATGTTTCGGCTGAAATTTTTAATCTGGCTATTCTTATGAAACAACAAAACCCGCATCAAAACAGCTGTCTCTTATTCGGTGGCGAACCTACCGTGAAAGTCAGGGGACAGGGTCTGGGAGGCAGAAACCAGCACCTGGCGCTGCTGATGGCTAAACTCCTGAAAGATCATCCTGGTATCACCTTTCTTTCTTGTGGAACAGATGGAACTGACGGTCCGACAGATGCCACCGGTGCAGTGTCGGATTCTTTCACCTCTCCTAATGCCCTGGAACATAATTTAAATATTGATTATTACATTGAAAATCACGATTCCAACCATTTTTTCAAGCAAGTGGGAGGATTGATAATCACCGGACCAACCCAGACGAATGTGATGGATCTTATGGTTGTACTTATTCGGAAATAACCTTATGCACTGGACCCAGGTCATCGATCCCTTTCATAACCTTACCGTATCGGCAATGGTGGCGCTTATACCCATCCTGGTCATCTTCTGGGCCCTGATTATCAAGAAAATGAAAGGGTATCTGGCAAGTCTTCTTGCCTTATTAATAGCCTTGCTGATTGCTGTAATTATCTATGGCATGCCTGTAAAACTAGCCTTGCTGTCTACCGCCAATGGTTCACTTTACGGATTGTTTCCCATTTGCTGGATCATCATTCCTGCAGTATTTCTGTTTAACCTGACCGTCCGAAGCGGTAAATTCGAAGTCATCAAACATTTCATGGCATCCATCACCTCCGACCGGAGAATCCAGGCGCTGCTGATTGCTTTTTCATTTGGCTCTTTTCTGGAAGGAACCTGTGGCTTCGGCGCCCCGGTCGCTATTACGGCCGCAATGCTGGTGGGACTGGGTTTTGATCCTCTTTATGCAGCCGGAATCTGCCTGATAGCCAACACAGCACCTGTGGCGTTCGGTTCTATCGGTATCCCGATAACAGTGGCCTCTCAGGTTTCCGGTATCCCGGAAATGGCCATTTCTCAGATGATCGGCAGAACCTTGCCATTACTTTCGGTCATTCTTCCTTTTTATATAGTTGTTTTTATGTCCGGTTTTAGGAACAGTCTGGCAGTGCTGCCGGCCATCCTCGTGTCTGGATGTTCTTTCGCGCTGCTTCAATGGTCTACCTCCAACTATCTTGGTCCTGCCTTGCCCGATATCATTGCTGGGATCGGATCAATTGTTTGCCTGATCATCTGCCTGAAGTTCTGGAAACCTAAATCCGTCTGGCGTTTTCCAAATGAACCGGGGGCGACTATCAATACCCAAATTAAATATTCTCCAGGTGAGGTATTACAGGCATGGTCTCCATTTATATTATTGACTATCATGGTAATAGCATGGGGATTGTCGCCTGTAAAGCAGGTGTTTAATGCGATCGGACAGCTGCAATTCGAAATGCCGGGCCTCCATAATGTGATCAATGATCAGAATGGCAATTCTTTACCACATCTCTTCAGGTTCAATTATCTTTCGGCCGCCGGAACCTCCATTCTTCTGTCTGCGGTGATCGCTATACCCCTCCTGGGATTGACTTTTCAAGTAGCCTGGAAAATCTTTTTGGCCACACTCGATCAGCTGAAATTCTCTGTTCTCACGGTGGGGGCAGTGCTGGGATTTGCCTATATCCTGAATGATTCAGGAATCACGATCACGCTGGCTTCCGGGCTCGCGAATACTGGTGTATTTTTCCCGTTTTTTGCCCCGGTACTTGGTTGGTTGGGGGTATTTATTACCGGTTCTGATACTTCCGCCAATGCATTGTTCGGGAAACTTCAATCCGCTACGGCAACTTCAATCGGTATCGATCCGGTTGTGACAGTCGCCGCCAACGCCTCAGGCGGAGTAGTGGGAAAAATGATTTCGCCGCAATCCATTGCAGTGGCCTCGGCCGCAGGAAACCTGGTGGGCAGGGAGTCCGACTTGTTCAGGTTTACCGTCAAACACAGTTTTATCATGCTGATGATGATCTGCCTGGTGGTGCTGGGTCAGGCCTATTTATTTCCCCACATTATTCCTCACTATCAATTAAATGGCACAAGGGCAGTTGCAGGAAATCCGGATTTTTTCACCGGTTATATCTACCTGCTGACACTGACCTTCGTGATTATTGCTTTTGCAATTATTATCAGAGTTCTCAATCGCGACAAATCGTAAAAAAACACCAGGGCAGTGCCTCCCTTGAATCCCAGCCAGGAAGCAAGTTCGATTTTGGTCAGATAGCTCGCTAATCCCAGGGGTTGTTGGCTACTCGAAGGCCGCCGATTTTGTCAATGGCCAAGTCCTCTATGTGGATGGCGGAATTTTAGCTAATTTTGTTTACGTAAAAGGCGAAAATGATCTTGTATAAACTGTTGATATGGGAAAAGTAATCACATTCGGTGAAATTATGTTACGTCTGGCTACTCCCGGCTTCGAGCGGTTTGGTCAGTCGGGCAATCTGAGCGCCACCTTCGGAGGCGGCGAGGCCAATGTAGCCGTCTCTCTGGCCAATTATGGCATCGAAGTTCAATTTATCACCCGTCTGCCGAAGAACGAAATCGCCGATGCCTGCATCCGCGAGCTGAGGGGATTCAGCGTCGACACGACCGGAATCATCAGAGGTGGCGACAGGATGGGCATCTATTTCCTGGAATCCGGCGCCGTCAGCCGTGCCGGTAAAGTCATTTACGACCGTTCCGGTTCTTCGATCGCCGAAATAAAATCCGGCATGATCGACTGGGAAAAGCTTTTTCAGGGCGCTACCTGGTTTCACTGGACGGGTATCACACCTGCCATCTCACAAGGGGCGGCAGATGTCTGCCTGGAGGCGATCAAGGCTGCCAACAGACTGGGAATAACGGTCTCGACCGACCTGAATTTCCGGAAAAACCTGGAAGTATGGTTCAAAGCAGGCGTGGCATGTGTCGGTCTGGGTTCACAACTCACACCACCTGAGGTGATTGCAAAAGGTGATTTTGGATTCATCGAGCAAAAAGTTCGGGAGGCCATTGCCATCGTCAGCGAATTAAAGGCAAAAAATTAAGATAAAACTCTTGGCAAAACTATACCTGATTCCTACCACACTCGGCGAAACGGCTTTTGAAAGGGTTCTGCCGGCGGAGATCAATGCAGTCGTCCGGAAGCTTCGTTATTTCGTAGTGGAGGATCTGCGAACTGCCCGACGGCATCTGAAGAAAATGGTCCCGGAGATCGTAATTGACGATCTGGATTTCATGGAGCTGAATGAACATTCCAGGCAACTGGGACTCGAAACACTTTTGGATCCTATCAAACAAGGGTTTGACGTAGGCATCCTATCGGAAGCTGGCTGTCCCGGCGTGGCCGATCCTGGTGCCGACCTGGTGAAAATCGCCCATGAAAAGGGAATCCAGGTAGTGCCGCTTGTCGGTCCATCGTCTATCCTGCTCTCCCTGATGGCTTCCGGCATGAACGGCCAGAATTTTGCCTTTACCGGATATCTTCCGATCAAGCCAGCCGAGCGGACAGCTGCCATTCGTAACCTGGAAAGAAATTCGGCGAGAGACCAGCAGACACAGATTTTCATCGAAACGCCTTACCGGAATAATAACCTGCTCGGTGACTTGTTAGCTGCCTGTCAGCAGCAAACGCGGCTTTGCATTGCAGTAGATCTGACCATGGAAAGTGAATTCGTGGTAACCAAGACCATTGCTGACTGGAAAAAATCTGTGCCGGATATCAACAAGCGTCCGGCAATTTTTTTACTTTCGGCCTCCGGAACAGAACTACAGAGATAATACGTATGAAAATTACACTCCTGGGTACGGGTACTTCACAGGGAATTCCGGTGATCGCATGCCATTGCAAGGTTTGCCAGTCGGCGGATACCAGGGATAACCGGTTGCGTTGCTCCATTTTGGTTGAAGAGAAGGGCACCAATCTGGTGGTGGATGCTGGTCCGGATTTCAGGCAGCAGATGCTGAAACACAGGGTTACCAATCTTGATGCCGTCCTGCTCACCCACGAACATGCCGATCATATCTTCGGACTGGACGATATCCGCAGCTTTAACTGGGTCCATAAGTCACCCATGGATATCTATTGTGAGAAAAGGGTCGCCGACAACCTGAAGACCATCTTCAACTATGCTTTTGCCGAAATAAAGTACCCTGGAACGCCCCAGATGCACCTGATACCCATTGATGGAACCTCTTTTAGCATCGGCGGAATTGAGGTGACACCCATTCGTCTTTACCATCATAAATTGCCGGTTTACGGATTCCGGTTTGGCAAATTTGCCTATCTGACAGATTTCAACAGAATTGAACCGGAGGAATTGGAAAAGTTGAGAGGTCTGGATACATTGGTAATCTGTGCTTTAAGGAAGGCAACACACATCGCACATTTGAATCTGGAGGAGGCGCTGCTGCTGGTAAACAAAATTTCTCCTGGAATGACCTATTTGACGCACTTGAGTCATGAAATGGGGCTGCATGCCGAATTAGCTGTAGAGTTGCCGGCGGGGGTGGAACCAGGTTACGACGGATTTGTGTTTGAAGTGAAAAATGAAATGTGAAAAATGAAAAATTGGAGGAGAATAGTGTTTTTTGTGGTGATAGTTTTGGTGAGTGCAATGGTAGGCAACGCCCAGGATGTGCTCAAACTCGATCGCGAACAGGCGGGAAGAATGGCCCGACTGGCATTTAAGTGCATTCATACAGAATATGCCAACAACCTGTCGCACTCCATGCAGTCGGACAAGGATGTGGGAACACCCTCCCAGCTGCATCCCGTTTTCTACGGATGTTACGACTGGCATTCATCTGTCCATGGTCACTGGCTCCTGGTCAAACTCCTCAAGGAATTTCCGGATCTTCCTGCCAGGGATTCCATTATTAATGCCATCAATCTTTCTCTGACGCCCGAAAATATTGCCGTTGAAGTGGCCTACCTGCAAGCCAAAGACCGTATCAGCTATGAAAGGCCCTACGGCTGGAGCTGGCTGTTGAAATTGTCTACTGAACTTTCCTCCTGGGATAATCCATTGGGCGAAAAATGGTTTGGTACCCTGAAACCCCTGGCAGAACAGGTTGTCAAAAATTACACGACCTACCTACCGGGATTATACTATCCCCTCAGAAGAGGAGTGCATGCCAATACAGCCTTCGGAATTTCCTTTGCGTTGGATTACGCCAGGGCAATGGGCAACAAGGAATTTGAAAAGCTACTCCTGGAAAGGAGCCGTTTTTACTACCTGAAAGATAAGAATATTCCGGCCGCTTGGGAGCCTGAAGGAGACGATTTCTTCTCGCCGGCACTCATTGAGGCAGATTTGATGCGCAGGGTATTAGGCAAGGAAGAGTTCGGGAAATGGTTCAAAGATTTCCTGCCCGCAATACCAGCGTCGCTGCAACATCCGGCGGTAGTTGCGAACAGGGCAGATCCGACAGGTGTGCACCTCGACGGACTCAACCTCAGCCGCGCCTGGTGCATGTTTGAGGTGGCAAAAGCGCTCCCCGCTGGAAGCGCGATGGCAATAGCGTTGAAAAAAACTGGTGATGAACATGCGAAGGATGCCCTTCCGCATGTCATCTCGGAAAATTATTTGGGTACACACTGGTTGGCAACTTTTGCCATTTACATGTATTTTGCAAGATAGGATGCCATAAAATGTACTTTCCGCGGTAGCTATCTTTGCCATATCTTTTATAGTTCGTATCATTGCAAAAAACAATATTTAAACATGAAGCTCTTTTTTCCCGAGAATTATAAAGCTAAGCTCGATCTGAAGCAGACAGAGAAAGCAATCAAGTTTATTAAGGACTTTTTCCAGGACAATCTTTCCTCGGAATTGCGTCTTCGAAGAGTTACTGCCCCTCTTTTTGTGCTGAAAGGAACCGGTCTCAACGACGATCTGAACGGTATCGAACGTCCGGTCAGCTTTGCCGTCAAAGAGATGAATGACGCAAGAGCAGAGGTTGTTCATTCACTGGCCAAATGGAAGAGGATGATGCTCGGACAGTACGGAATCCCGGTAGGGTATGGATTATATACCGATATGAATGCCATTAGAGCCGACGAGGAGCTAACCAATATTCATTCGCTGTATGTTGACCAATGGGATTGGGAAAAGGTGATCACTGCCAAACAACGCAACATAGATTTTCTTAAAAAGATTGTGAATCAGATTTATTGCGTCCTGTTAAGAACGGAATTTGTGGTCTATGAGAACTATCCGTCCATTAAACCCCTGCTGCCGGAAGAGATCACCTACATCTATTCTGAAGAGTTGTTACAACGTTATCCGAAGCTGACACCCAAAGAAAGGGAGTATGAAATTACTAAAGAAAACGGTGCGGTATTCATTATCGGCATTGGTGGTAAGCTGAGCAATGGAGAGATTCATGACGGAAGGGCTCCCGACTATGATGATTGGACTACTCCAAATGCCGCTGGATTCAATGGCCTGAACGGCGATATCCTGATATGGAATCCCGTTCTTCAACAGCCATTTGAGATCTCGTCCATGGGTATCAGGGTCGACAAGGAAGCATTGCTTCACCAACTGCAGCTAGCAGGTGCCAACGACCGGAAAGAGTTACTTTTCCATAAGAAATTGCTGAAGGATGAACTACCGCTTTCTATAGGTGGCGGTATCGGACAGTCCAGGCTTTGCATGTATTTCCTGCGCAAGGCCCACATCGGTGAAGTACAGGCGAGTTTGTGGCCGGAAGAGATGATACGGCAATGTGCTGAGCACAATATCTTCATAGTATAATCCTTCACCGACCGACGAAAAATCCCTGAACCGTTTCCGATTCAGGGATTTTTTCTTAGTTTTGCACCCAATTCAGGCCGGTCCAGTAGCTCAATGGATAGAGCAACAGCCTTCTAAGCTGTAGGTTCTGGGTTCGAGCCCCAGCTGGATCACTTCAAAGCCCTTCAAATCAGTTAGTTGCATATTCATGCGATTGGCTGATTTTCTTTTTCTATGCGTTATTTATGGCTTTCATGTAAACCAGCATGACTCTCCACCAATACAATTATCTTTCTTGATAAATATTCAGGTATGGAAATTATACGAATTTCTGTCGAACAACAAAAATAATTAATGTTCATCCTGTCCTGGAGAAAACGAAAATCTACGATTGAATCTACGCTATGAAAAAATCGAAATATGAAAATGATTTCATTACATTTGGCTTGTTGTTTAGGAAATTCATTTTAAAATACATATTATGAAAAAATTGATCGGTGTTCTGCTTTTAGGGTCATTGATTTTAAGCACTTTATGTGTATCTGCTCAATCAAATTACAAAATTGCCAGAAAGATTCCTGTCGGTGGCGAAGGCGGCTGGGACTACCTAAATGTGGACGGTAAGGCTTCGCGGATATATCTTTCACACACTTCTACCGCCGTGGTCGTTGATATTAAAACAGGGAACATAATCGGATCAATTCCCGATACCAAAGGCATTCATGGTATTGCTTTGGCTCAGGAGATCAACAGAGGCTATACGAGTAATGGCCGAGATTCGTCTGTCACCGTTTTTGACCTGACCACCTTAAAACCAATTGAAAAAATTAAGGTAACCGGCGCAAATCCTGATTGCATCATGTACGATGCTTTCTCCAAGACAGTTTTTACCTTTAATGGCCGTAGCTCCAATGCATCGGTTATTGACACAAAAAATAATAAGGTCGTCGCTACCATTCCACTGGATGGAAAACCCGAATTTGCAGCCACCGATGGTAAGGGGAATGTCTTTGTGAATATCGAAAACAAGAGCGGCGTTATTGATGTCATTAATACAAAAGATTTTAAGGTAATTCAACACTGGTCAATCGCTCCGGGTGAGGAACCGAGCGGTCTCGCACTGGATAACGAAACTCACAGGTTATTTAGTGTTTGCAGTAACAAAATGATGGTGATCACAGATGCCCTTACCGGAAAGGTTATTACCACATTGCCTATTGGAGATCGTTGTGACGGTGTTGCTTTTGATCCGGAGAAAAAACTTGCTTTCAGTTCAAATGGCGATGGAACGATGACCGTGGTTCAGGAAGTTGATGCCAATACTTTTAAGGTTCTTGCCAATGTCCAAACCATGCCGGGCGCCAGAACCATTGCCGTTGACAGGATATCGCATCATCTGTATTTACCTGCTGCTGAATTTGGAGCATCGGCACAGGGCCAGAATCGTCCTTCCATCAAGCCAAATACCTTCATGGTTCTTGATATTGAACCTATCCAGTAATTTTACCCGATCTTTTTACCAGCCATCGGACCGGGTTTCAGGCTGTGAATCTCTTCTATGTGTGTCAACACAAGGGCTTTCGGCTTGGACATTCCGTTTTTCACGGACATTTCAGCCGCTTTTTCGTAGATCTCACCTTCTGTCTTCACTTCGGGCGTACCCAAAAATCGGTATCCATCAAGGATCTCCCGGTTGACCACCGCTACCGCGACTTTTGAACCTTCAAGGATATTTTTGAAGGTTGTGCCACCGGTTCCTTCCGAAAATATCAGGGTGCTGTCGTCGAAAACCCGTGTGGAACGTTTGGGTGCATTGTTCGGAATGCCATTTTTGTTAACTGTGGCAATAAAACATTGCTGGGTCAGGATCATATCCTTCATCTCCTGTGTAAGTTGTGACATAATTGTAAAATTTTATTTCCCTTCCGGGGATTGTCAATCAAATTTACGCATTTTATTTTTCACTCTTTATTTTTCATTATTCATTTTGGGCAGACACACAGGGCAGCCCCTACTCATTGACCCTTCGACAGGCTCAGGGACCGGTGCTTTTTTTATTTTTCGCTTTTCACTTAGAAGCTGTATAAATAAAAAAATAATAAGCGTAAAATATACGTTTATTATATTATTATTGTATATTAGCGTTATTAAAATAAATGTAATAAATACCTTTATTCTATTGCTAAACAAACTAATTATTAATTCCTAAAATTCAATCAAATGACATTATTAGACTGGACGATTGTTGTCATTTTCCTGTTTTGCCTTATTGGTATTGTAATTTGGGTGGTCAAACACAAGAAAGACAACACCAGCGACTATTTCCTTTCGGGCAGAAGCGAGACCTGGCTGGCTGTGGGAGCAGCAATTTTTTCCGCCAACATCGGTTCTGAGCACTTAGTCGGACTGGCGGGCGCCGGCGCCGAAAGTGGCATGGCCATGGCTCACTGGGAGATGCAGGGCTGGATGATCCTGGTATTAGGCTGGGTGTTCGTACCGTTTTACGCCCACAGCAAAGTCTTCACAATGCCGGAATTCCTGTTGAAACGATACAATAAAAATACGAGTTCCACGCTCTCCATCATCACCCTGATCAGTTACGTTCTGACGAAAGTATCCGTCACGGCCTTTACTGGTGGGATCTTTCTTGAGTCTGTGATGGGTATCGATTTCTGGGTCGGAGCCATCGGACTGGTCCTGCTAACGGGGATATTTACCGTGCTGGGAGGGATGAAAGGGATCATGACCATCTCAGTCATCCAGACTCCTATTCTTATAATTGGTGCAATCACTATCCTGATACTCGGTCTGCTGAAGGTTGGCGGAGGCGGTATCCTGGAAGGCTGGAATGAAACAGTTAAATATGCCGGCAACAATATCCACCTGATCCATGCGAAGGGGGATCCTTGGTATGACAAATTTCCCGGTATCGGTGTATTTTTCGGGGCAGCCATCATCGGTTTTTGGTACTGGTGCACCGACCAGCACATCGTACAGCGTGTCCTGTCCGCAAAAGACCTGAACAACGCCAGAAAAGGAACCATCCTTGCAGGTTTTCTGAAGATTTTACCCGTCTTCATGTTCCTGATTCCAGGTATGATAGCCGCAGCATTGAAGGCAAAGGGTGTTGCCGGATTTGATTTCGATACCAACGACAAGGCCTATGGCAGCATGGTGACCAACCTATTGCCTGCAGGAGTCAAGGGTATTGTGGTGGTTGGCTTTATTGCCGCACTGATGACTTCCCTGGCCGCTCATTTTAACTCTTCCGCCACCCTTTTTACCATCGATTTCTATAAGAACTACAAACCGGAAGCAAGCGAACACAAGCTGGTATGGGTGGGTCGTATGGCTACCATCTCGGTGGTGGTGCTGGGTTTGGTATGGATCCCGATCATGCGCGGACTGGGAAGCGTTCTGTACGAATACCTGCAAAACGTTCAGTCGCTTATCGCGCCAGCCATTGCCGCAGTCTTCCTTTTGGGTGTCTTTAACAGGAAAATCACACCAAAAGCAGGGGAGTGGGGATTGTTGGCCGGTTTCTTTATCGGAATGTTCCGCCTCACCCTGATGATTTTCAAGAGTTCTATTGCTCCGGATTCAATTTGGGGGATGCTGCTGAATATTAACTGGCTGCATTTCTGTCTGTTCCTCTTCTTCTTTACCATGGCTATCATGGTAATTATCAGCATGTTTACACCAAGGGCGGGAGAAGCTCAGCTGCAAGGTCTGACTTATTTTTCACAATCGCCTGAGCAGATTGCCGAGACCCGCAGCAGCTGGACAGCCTGGGATATTGCCACATCAGCCGTTGTGGTAATCGTTTGTATCGCATTTTATGCCTACTTCTGGTAATTACAACGTGTTGGAATAACACTGCATTTTTCAAAAAATGGATGACACAGCGAAAATAGAATTTGTGCATAATATAACAATTGTGCCAAAGGCTGTTGGTACGGCTTCTGCTGAAACAACGACTTCTGCCGTAGCTACTGCATCTGCTCAGCTTGCAGCCTCTGTGACATCTGCTTCATCTGCTGTTACCTCAAAAGGCGGTGCACCTGCGGCACATCCGGGAATCTATTCGGGAGAACAGCGGTTTTACATGGCGGTGGACTGTATTATTTTTGGGTTCAGTGACTCAGAGCTTAAGCTTTTAATAATCAATAGGATACTGGAACCTGAAAAGGGTAAATGGTCGCTGATGGGGGGATTTGTTCAACCCGGAGAGAATCTCGACCAGGCAGCCAACCGGGTACTGTTCGACCTGACCGGGCTGAAAAATATCTACCTCAATCAGCTGATTACACAAAGCGAGATCGTCCGTGATTCCTGCGCCCGCGTCTTTTCGACTCCCTATTATGCCCTGATCAAGGTGCAGGATCTCGATCCTTCGAGGGTGGAACTGAGTCATGCGAAATGGTGCCCTATTTCTCAGTTACCCTCCTTGATATTCGATCATAACAATATGGTTGATATTGCGTTACGGCATTTGCGCATCGAAGCACAAAACAAGACAATCGGGTTCGAGCTGCTGCCGCATAAATTCACTATTCCTGAATTGCAATCGCTTTATGAAGCAATATATTCCCAAAAATTCGATAACCGAAACTTCAGAAAGAACATTCTGAAGATGGATCTGCTGGAAAAACTGGACGAGAAGGACCGGCAAAACTCCCGCAAAGGAGCCTGGCTTTATCAGTTTAACGAAGAAAAATACCATGATTCCTGTGAGAAAGGAATTTTCTTTAATATACCAATATAAACAACTTAATATTTTACGCATGAAAGTATTTAACAATCTTGAAGTTTGGTTCGTAACCGGAAGCCAGCACCTGTATGGTCCGGAGACATTGAAACAGGTCGCCGCTAACTCGCAGGTTATCGCCGCTGCCTTTAACGAATCTAAGGAAATTCCGGTTCATATTGTCTTTAAACCGGTGTTGATCAACCCCGACAGTATCACCACGTTGTGCCTCGAAGCCAACGCAGATGCGGCTTGCATAGGTCTGATCACCTGGTGCCACACTTTTTCACCGTCCAAGATGTGGATCAACGGATTGAAAAAGCTTCAGAAGCCAATTCTGCATCTGCATACGCAATTCAACAGGGATCTTCCATGGGGTGAGATCGATATGGATTTCATGAACCTGAACCAGTCCGCTCACGGCGATCGCGAACATGGTTTCATCATGACCCGGATGCGCATCAACCGCAAAGTGGTGGTCGGTCACTGGCAGGATGCTGATGTGGTGAAAGATATCGCCATCTGGACCCGTGCGGCTGCGGCCTGGAATGACATGCAAAACCTGAAGATCGCCAGATTCGGCGACAATATGCGTGAAGTGGCTGTCACGGAAGGAGATAAGGTTTCCGCTCAGATTCAGTTCGGCGTTTCTGTGAACGGATACGGCGTGGGCGACCTGGTGAAACTGGTGAATGAAGTCTCCGATGCCGATATCGACGCCCTGGTGAAGGAATATGAGACCATCTACAACATCAGCGCAGAAGGCAGAAAGGGTGGAAAATACGATGAGAACGTCCGTTACCAGGCTCGTCTGGAGCTGGGAATAGGCGGATTCCTGATGAAGGGAAATTTCGGCGCTTTTACGACTACTTTTGAGGATCTGCACGGACTGAAACAGTTGCCCGGACTCGCATCCCAGCGACTGATGGCAGCCGGATACA
>Ga0209430_1000698_pt1 | contig 31100 bp, 29 predicted proteins | sample BarGraIncub1133A_FD_184504 | JGI IMG/M metagenome (GOLD analysis project Ga0209430, IMG submission 184504) | Arctic peat soil microbial communities from Barrow, Alaska - Barrow Graham LP Incubations 11-33A (SPAdes) (version 2) | ecosystem: Environmental > Terrestrial > Soil > Wetlands > Peat... | reverse complement strand
GGTTGCTGATGTGTATGATGCCTTACGTTCAAAGCGCTGCTACAAGGAGGCCTTCACGCATGAGACGAGCCGTGACATCATTCTACAAGGACGAGGCACCCAATTTGATCCTGCCGTTGTTGACGCATTTATTGCTCTGGAGCACGAGTTCAACAGTGTTCGCACAGCCATGGATAATGAATGACCCTGTCGGTTGCATAAAATCCGTCTGTTCGTGAAAAACTGCTCAAACAGGTTTTTCCACAGAGTAGTCCAGCTTTTTCAGCTCATAAACCTTCTCCTAAAAAACCAGCAGTTTAGCCTCTGTAACGCAAAACCACAGATTTCCCTGGCGTTTCCGCTCATTTTGAAAGTGTATCAAATTCGGACATTTCTGCCTGAGTAATCCGTGCCATTTTGGGATCATCACACGACCGAAATTAAGACTATCTGGAATGATGATGCTGATACTTTAAAACGATTATGTGGCTTGAAGGTTTAAAATATTATCCCGAGCTTTTTCTGAGAAATGGCTGCCTAATAGCGTTTTTCAAGTAAAGCTCGGGATAACGGATAATTCGGGATAATCCGACTGCCAAAGCTGACAGCGGTTTGGTTTGACAAAGCGTCGGGCCGCCAGACCTTTTCCCGTGTAGATCCTCATCTGTCCACTGCTGAATCCTCGATCGGACATAGTTCTTTGGAGGGTGCTTCGTTTCAAGTGTCCGACGGACACCCGCTCCTCCATCTCCAGAATCCGGATAATCTGTCTGACACTTCGGGACGGAATTTCTCTTCGAAGAAGAACGGCTTGTTCCAAAATCTCCGGAACGATCGTTGTAGACGGTTCAGTAGAAGTACGGTGGGTGGATAGGCCCTCATATCCGCTCTCCCTTATATAGTAAGCTATCTCCTGCCATTGCGATTATAGACGTTGGAGCAGATAATTCATATGGGTTACCGGATGAAGAAGTTATACAAGGTCTTACTGCAGTTGGAGCAACTATCTATCGTACAGATATAAATGGGACAATTGTTGTGGAATCAGACGGCTCCACGGTAACCATAAAATCAATAGAATGTCCGACGCCAGTCGCTCCAGAAACAACTGCAGCAGCAACAACTCCTAAGGAAACAACCGTAGCCACCACACTCGCACCAGTCCTGGATACAGGTACTGGTGAAGTTTATAAAACAAAAACTGGATCAAAGTATCATAGTGATGGGTGTAGCTACCTAAGTAAAAGCAGAATACCGATTAGTTTGGCCGATGCAAAAGCGGAGGGATTAACTCCGTGTAGTAAGTGTGATCCTCCGCAATGAACTTTAGGTGTAGGTAATGAAATACATAATCGATAGATTTGAAAGAGCGGTTGCTTTTGCTGAATTGAGCGACAAGACCATCGTAAATATTCCAAAATGGTAATTCCGCTAGAAGCTAAAGCAGGCCCTTCATTGATTTAACTATTGAAGATAAGGAAATAACGGTTAGCTCACAAGGAGTCAACAAGTTGATGAGGGATCTATACGAAGAACCTTCATAAGGTACATATATGAGCCGTACAATTACCACTATAGCCAATCTCATACAATTCATGTACGTCGCCTAGAATTGCCTTTGGTGGAACTAGAAAGTGGTCGGACCTGAGTAGGTCATTTGATTTTTGCTTGAAAAGACAAATCATTGGTTGCTAACAATTCAAATATGATTATAATGACTTTATGTGTTGTTCTTTGTTATATATTAAGAAGGAGATAAATCTATGAAGTGGTATCAAAAATCTATCTGGATTGTAGTTCTCTTGATTGCATTCTTGTCGATTGGTGGCATGACAAGCTGCAAAGCTTCTCCATCATCAGCCTCATCCATAACAAGTACAACGATCAAAGCAGCAGTAACTACGTCGACGACAAGTGCCGCAGAAACCACTATACAGACAACGGCAGTAAAAGAAACGCCCGCTGTTACTTCAGTGGAAACAAAATCAACAGAAACTAAGCCGAAGGTTACATCAACTACGACTGCAAAAGTCACTACAGCATCTACAACACAAAAGGAAACAGCAGTAGCAACGACAGAACCGGCAGCAACAACACAAGCACTTGTGCTAGATACAGGTACCGGTGAGGTTTACAAAACTGCAACAGGATCAAAGTATCATAGTGACGGGTGTAGCTACCTAAGCAAAAGTAGAATACCGATTAGTTAATGTCAGGAACGGATGTTTTGGTTAATGAATTTTTCCGGACCCCAATGCTTAAGCTTATCTTTTCATTCGTATCTTCAACCACATCCACAATGTGAAAATAACGGGGATACATAGTTTGCAAGTTAATGTTGGCCTTCGGCATAGTTTACACCCCCCTATAGCAAACATACCTCTTTGCCTCTTGCGTATGGTTACATACTCCTTACATTATCATCACATTTGCGGATGATCCCCGGTTTGCCGTGATTCGCAGTTGATCGTCCGTACTTTATACTGCGGCTAATTTGGACGTTGATAACAGCCAATTTCTTGATCCGAAGTGCTCCCCTAATTTTCACTGTTGCAAACCTCCTCATATTAGGTTCACCTCTTACAATTGATTCTTCAATTGTAAGAGATAACGTCGCAAGAGGTGTCCTCATTCAATCGGAACGGGGTGTCTTGGAGAAATCAGATTACCCTGTCTTGATCACTCTAGAATACTCAATATTTATTAAGTGTAAATAACAAATTGTTACTTGAATAATTTATTGTGCAAAATGCAAAACAAGAAAACGAATATTAAGCTTGACTTTGTGCAAATAGTCTTGTAAATTAGTAATATATTTAGCTCATAACAATGTAATGTCGTTACATAGATATGAGTTTTGTTAAAATAAGGAACAATATATAAGGAGGAATGTAATGAGAAAGAAAAGTTTACTGTCAATGGTTCTTGTTTTTGGTTTAGGTCTTTCAATGTTATCTGGTTGTGGTTCTGCTGCAAAAGCAACTACAGCAACATCCGCCGCTGCTACAACCGCTGCTGCTGCCGTAACAACCGCTGCTGCTGCTGATACAACCGCTGCTGCCGGTAAAAAATTCAAAATTGGATTCGCTCTTAAGACACAGGATTCTCCGTATTTTGTAGCTCTTGCTGAGTCAATCGACAAACTCTGCAAAGCAGAAGGATGGGAAATCACGGTTCTTGATGCTAACGGCGACACAGCCAAAGAAGCACAAAACATGGAAACATTCGTCTCACAGGGTATGGACATCATTTTTCTTGACAGCGTAGACCCGGAATCCTGTATTCCGAGCATCAATGCAGCAACTGCAGCCGGTATCGGCGTTATCAATCTTGATAGCGGCGTAGGCGAAGGCGCAAACTACATCACAACCGTTTACTCAGACAATAAGCAGAACGGCAGAGCTGTTGGTCTTGCTTATGCTGAGAAGATGGGAACTACCCCAATAAAGGCTATCTTGTTAAGCGGTGCCAAAGGCAATATTGCTGGTGACGAAAGAAGAACAGGCCTCTTCTGCGGAATCATTGAAAAAAGAGCAGGAATTTCTGAGGCTGATGCTTGGATAGCAGCAAACAAGTTTGATGATGAATTGCTTGCAAACGGCAAAGCAACAAATGCAGATGCAAACTTCACTGTAGTTGGACAAGGCTGGGGCGGTTGGACTGCTGAAGAAGGTTTGACAGCAGCAGAAGATCTTATCACAGCAAACCCCAGCATCACGACCGTTCTTGGCGAAAATGACCAGATGCTCTTCGGTGCCATGACTGCACTTACAAATGCCAATATCACGGGTGTTGACATAGTAGCAGCAGCAGACGGCGCTAAGGCAGCGTATGATCTCATCAAAAAAGGAACATACTTCGCAACTGGTGAGAACAGCCCATACAAGATCTCTGAGCTTGGAATGAAGATAGCAAAAGAAGTCCTAGTTGACGGAAAAGATCCTAAGGGTTACGCAAAAGTCACAATGACAGCTGCTGCAGCAGTAACAAAAGCAAATGTTGACCAGTACTACCAGTATGGTTTCTAAGTCCCGATAATGGTAATTGAAAAATGAATCTGGCGTAAGATCCTCCTCTTGTGAAGGAGGATCTTACGCCAAGCATATTCAGTTTTGGGAAAAGGAGACGAATCATGCAAAGCGAATACATGCTTGAAATGAATCATATAACAAAGCACTTTTATGGAGTAAAGGCTTTATCAGATGTTTCGCTTAAGATAAAGCCGGGAGAGATCCATGCTTTAGTCGGTGAAAACGGAGCAGGTAAATCCACTTTAATGAAAATATTGTCTGGAGCGTATCAGAAGGATGGTGGCCAGATTATTGTTAATGGCGAAGAGGCAAAAATTCTGTCGCCCCGTGATGCCAAGGACCTTGGCCTTGCCGTTATATATCAGGAGTTCATGTTAGCACCGGATCTTACCGTTGCGGAAAATATCTTTATTGATAATCTCGCAGCATCTGGAAAGTTTATTAACTGGAAAGACTTGAAGACCAAAGCAAAGCAGCAGTTGATCAAGCTTGGATTTGACGATATAGACCCCGGTACAAGAGTAGGAAGCTTAAGTGTTGCGTATCAGCAAGTCATTGAGATCTGTAAATGTCTGACAAGAAATTCAAGGGTTCTGGTTCTAGACGAACCTACAGCGGTTCTGACATTCTCCGAAATCGAGAAGTTATTTTCAGTTATACAGCAGCTGAAAAACCAGGGAGTAAGCATAATCTATATTTCTCACCGTTTGGAGGAAGTATTTGAACTATGTGATAGTGTTACCGTTTTAAAGGATGGAAAATACGTTGATACGGTTCCTGTGTCGACTATTAATAAAAACGATCTTGTTTCTATGATGATAGGAAGAGAGATCACCCAGTTGTTTCCTACCAGAGATGCAAGAATTGGAAAGGAAATACTGAAGGTAGAAGACTTAAAGGCGGGCAAGTCTGTCTGCGGTGTGAGCTTCTCTATAAGAGAAGGCGAAATCGTCGGGTTCAGCGGACTTGTCGGATCAGGGCGTACGGAAACCATGCGCGCTCTTTTCGGTGTGGATAACGTTGATTCCGGCAAAGTTACGTATTTTGGTGAAGAGATACTGTTTAAGAATCCGAAACAGGCGATTGAGCATGGATTTGGACTCCTTCCTGAGGATAGAAAAAAGCAGGGGTTACTGCTGTCACAAAGTATTCGAATGAATACGACACTTGCCTCAATGAAAAAAGTAAAGAACATGTTCGATATAATTAATCATAAAAAAGAAAAGGCCTATGTAAAGGAGCTGCTCGCCAGTATTGCAACCAAGTACAGTTCAACGGAAGAAAATGCCAATAGCCTGAGCGGCGGAAATCAGCAGAAAATCGCCCTGGCCAAGTGGCTTGCTGCTGACTGTCGGTGTGTTGTGTTTGATGAACCGACACGCGGCGTAGACGTTGGTGCCAAGACAGAAATTTACAAGATAATGAACACTCTCGCAGAGAATGGTGTCGGTATTATCATGATTTCCTCTGAAATGACAGAAATCATCGGTATGTGTGACCGGGCTGTAGTAATGCGTCACGGAACGGTGGCAGGTGAGGTTGACAGATCAAACCTTACGGAACAATCGCTAATCAAATTTGCAATGGGGGTATAAGAAAATGCCAAAGAGAATGATGAATAACGGTGTCAAAAAGCTTCTGATAGAGAACAACACATATCTAATCCTCCTTTTCCTGTTTATTATATGCAGTTTCCTGTCAGATACCTTTTTCTCTTCCATGAATATCCGGAACATTCTTCTCCAGCAGTCGGCACCCATCCTCGTTGCGATTGGCATGCTGTTTGTTGTTCTGACAGGTGGAATTGACTTGTCCGTAGGTTCAATCATGGCAGTAGGCGCAGCAACCACCGCTATTTTAATCCGTGACCTCAAAATTCATTTTCTTCTAGCCATGATGATTTCCATTGCCGTGGGAATTGTATTCGGCATGTTTACCGGATTCCTGGTTGCGTATGGTAAATTTCAGGGATTCGTTGCTTCTCTGGCCACGATGACCATTGCCCGTGGCTCCGCCTTCGTACTGACCAACGGAACTCCGGTCAAGGTCGAGATAGGCACACTGGACAATCTTGTTAAGAAGGAGAATATGTTTCCTATCATCATCATTGCACTTGCCATTGTTGTAATTTTCGCGCTAGTACAGAAATTCACTGGCTGGGGTCGAATCGTTATCGCGATTGGCAGCAACATCACCGCCGTGCAACTGGCAGGAATCCGGACCAAGCGGTTCCTCCTTTCGGTCTATGCAGTATCAGGCGCACTTGCGGCACTGGCTGGCGTGTTTGTAGCTGCCCGTTCCTCCACGGGAAGTGCTACCGTCGGACAGGGTCAGGAACTTGATGCAATCGCTGCCTGTGTAATCGGCGGAGCAAGCCTTGCAGGAGGACGCGGTAATGTCATTAAGACGGTCGCTGGAGCTCTGGTACTTGCACTTATCGGCAACATCATGAATCTGATGGCTGTTCCTTCTTACCCACAGGACATCATCAAGGGTTTCATCATCATCGCTGCTGTTTTACTCCAGATTGCAACGAATAGATCGGAAGAAACTGTGTAATTTAGGAGCTATTATGAAAACTTTGATTGTAACTTCAAATAGTTCTTTGAAAGTTAAGAAAATATCGGTTTCCAGATTCAGATCTCGGCATGCAATTGAGAAGGTCGTCAGCTACGGAATATATGGGACGGATAATAAGGTCATTAATAAGTGGTTAAGGGTTTTTTCAAAGAAGAATATCCTATTATGCTCAGACACGAGGGCGTTGGCCAGGTCGTAAGTGTTTGCTCCGAAGTCCGCGGCTATAAAAGAGGAAAAAGAGGAAAATTATGCTGGATCACGGTGCAACACATGTAATGAGCAGCAGAACATGCTGTCTTGTTAAGGAAATCCGAAGCATATGTCCTGATGGAGTCAAGTATGTGTTCAATGCAGGCGGGTCATCCGATATCATTAATCAGGATATGGAAATCATCCGTGACTGCGGAGAAATCCTTTGCTATGGTGCTTCGGAAAGCTGCAAGATAAAAATTGACTGGAGTAAAGCACCCTATAATTGGAAATTAAGTTTCCAGCAGATGCCTTTCAAATATGAAGAAAGAGAGGCGTTTGGTTAGGTCTAACATGGATACGGTCAAGAGAGCTTTCCCTTAAGAATTTCATTTCTGATTGCTTCAAATTTGAAAATATTCTGGAAGCTTTCAAGAAGTCCGCTGCCATTAGATTTTCAAAAAAGGAAGTCATATCTTATATATAGTCTGACTAGTACTTTTTAAACCGTGTTCAAAAAGAAAGTTTATATTAATCATACATGGCTATTGTTGTAATTTGAAGGGAGAAAAAAATGATTCAAGCAATTATGGTCCAGCCCGGAAAAATTGAATTCAATGATGTTCCAGTGCCTGAGATCCGGTCTGACCAGATTGAAGTTAAAGTGAAACGCATCGGCGTATGTGGTTCCGATATTCATGTCAATCACGGCAAACATCCCTATACGAGCTACCCTGTCGTACAGGGTCATGAAGTATCGGCTGAGGTTATTGAAATCGGTTCCGCAGTAACCAACGTCAAGGTCGGAGATAAAGTTACAATTCAGCCGCAGGTAGTCTGTGGCAAATGTTATCCATGTACACATGGAATGTATAACGACTGTGAAGAACTCAAGGTTATGGGATTCCAGACAACCGGTATGGCAAGTGAATATTTTGTCGTTGATGCCAAAAAGGCACTAACCCTTCCTGCAACCATGAGCTGGGAGCACGGCGCAATGATTGAGCCTTTGGCTGTTGCTGTGCATGCTGTCAGGCGTGCCGGCAATATCAGCGGAAAGAAAGTTCTCGTATTAGGCGGCGGCCCGATCGGAAATCTTGTAGCCCAGACCTGCAAGGCAATGGGAGCAGACTCAGTTCTCCTTTCAGAACTGAGTCAATATCGTCTGGCTGCGGCAGAAAAATGCGACATCAAAACAGTTGATACGACAAAGCAAGACTTACTTGAAGCCATTTATATACATTTGGGCCCGGATAAAGCGGACGTCATTTTCGAGTGCATCGGAATCAACCCTACTATGAAACAGGCAATCGAGTGTGCAAGAAAAGGAAGCACAATCATTGTTGTCGGTGTATTTGGCGAGATGGGATCCATAAACATGGGTTTCATTCAGGATCACGAACTGACAATGATAGGCAGCGCGATGTACAGAGAAGAAGATTACATCAAGGCGATTGAACTCGTTGGTGCAGGAAAGATTGAATTTGACACATTAATCACTCACAGAGTGAAATTTGTAGATTATACCAGTGCCTATGCGCTTATCGACGAACAAAAGGATAAGGCAATGAAAGTCATGATCGAAATGGAATAGGTCCAGTTCAATCGTGCATTGCAGTATATAGAAAAGTTACCTATGCGTGAAAAAGCACAACATTACTCTTTACTATGACATGAAAGGAACAAAAATATGCTGGACGGTAGCAAACTTAACAAAAACGTTCCGATTCCTTTGTATTTTCAATTGAAGGAATTAATTCTGTCGGAAATTAAGAATGGGTCTTACAGGAATGCGGAGTTGATTCCTACCGATAATGAATTAAGCGAGATATTCAAGATTAGTCGTACAACAGTACGTCATGCCGAAACAGAACTTGTGCAGGAGGGCTGGCTGTACCACATCAAGAGCAAGGGTACATTTGTTTCGCGGCCCAAGATCAACCGGGATTTTGTACAGACATTAGAGTCATTTAATAATCAGAAACAGTACTCCGGTAGGACGGCACATACCGAACTGCTGGACTTTAAAGTCATTACAGCTCCTACGGCGTTGATTATTGCCCTCAAACTGCAGCATAATGACAAAGTCATCTATATTTACCGAAGACGATTTGCTGATGAAGAGCCAATAGTCATGGTAGAAACATATGTCCCTTATGATAAGTGCAGTTTCCTCTTAAGCCACGATTTGGCAAAGGAATCCCTTTACCAGATTTTGGCTATGTATGAAGAAACGCATATTTTCAAGATTCATCATCTGATTGAAGCTGTGGAAGCTTCGACAAACGACATTCAGAACATGAATATCAAGCGCGGGAGTGCGATTCAGAAGTGCATTTCGATGGGTTACAACCTATACGGAGACCCTATAGAATATTCATCTGCCCGTTATAGAGGGGATAGAAACAGTTTTGAAATTATTATTGCGCCGAACATTGATTTTGAAGAACATCCAAAGCAATTGGATGTTGAAGTATAGAGAAATGATAAAATACATTCTGTTATATGACATATGTACATCTGGAAATAAGGCAATGCTATTTTCCGAGCACGAAAAAGAGATCGGCAGCCAAGTCTCCTCCTATAATACCAACTATTTCAACAGCACATGGGTTGAGCAGGATGCGGAAGTTTGTTGGAGTGCGGTGTGTATTTCCAGCAAAAATCTGATCAGTACTCAGGAAATTGATCCCTCCGATATAGATGTCGTTAGCTTCAGCGGACAGATTGTAGGCTGCCTAAGCAAGGATAAAGTTGAAAGACCATTGCGCAAATCAATTATTTGGGCAGATCAGCGGGCTCAAAATCAGGCAGCCGTTATTGCGGAACAGATCAGCCAGAAGGATTTTTATCATATCGCAGGGCACCGCAATACGGATTCCTATGGAATACAGAATCTGATGTGGATTTGTGATAACGAACCGGAGATCTATGAACAGATCTACAAGACTCTAAACGCAAAGGATTTCATCACGTTTCGCCTTGTTGGAAACTTCTATACGGAATATTTCGATGGAAACAGTAACGGATGTTTTGATCTGATGAATCTGAAGTGGTCTGGTCGAATCCTAGAATATGTAGGTATCGACCCCGATAAGTTCCCGGAGTTTAAACCTTCAACTTTCATAGACGTCGGCGTAACAAGGGCGGCGAAAGCTACCGGCTTTAAAGAGAGAACACCTGTTGCCCTCGGCGGCGGAGACTGCATTACGGCCAATGTAGGAGCCGGATCCATCAGCCTTGGTAAAACATACTACTGCATGGGGACATCGGCCTGGATTACTACAACAGAAAAACCAATATTTGGTGATGAAATGTGCACAGTTACCTCGGCACATATTATCCTAAGTCTTTATGCTCCGAACGGAACCATGCATAGTGCGGGCGGCGTCTATAAATGGGTGAAAAATACGATTTGTAGGATGGAAATGCACGAAGCAAAGGCAAACGGAAAATCCCCCTATTTCTACATGCATAAGCAAATTGAACCCCCCCATAAGTTCAAATGGTGTCATTTCACTTCCCTACCTTCTGGGTGGAAGAGCGCCACGGTGGAATCCTAATGTCATAGGTGCCTTTATCGGATTAAAGTCGGAGAATCATGAATGCGATTTGCTCAGAAGTGTCACTGAAGGCGTCACAATGAACCTTTCGATCATCCTCGAAATTCTTCGGCAGCAGGTGAGCATTGATGAGCTTCTTGTTATCGGCGGGAGCGCCAAGAGACTCATGTGGAGACAAATCATGTCCGAAATATTTGACGCCATAATAATATTTCCGTCAATTTTGGAAGAGGCGGGCTCCATGGTCGCGACAGCGACCGGAGGAGTAGACGAGGGGTTATTCAAGGATTTAAGTGTCATTGATTTCTACCTATTTATTGATTTCATATACACGTCAAAACAGGAAGCGGTAATCGAATATAAACCTTGTCAAAAAAAACCATATTGACGAATGCAATTAAGCATAAATCAATATATATATATAATTGGCAAAAATGTGATGAAATACATGTCCGGATAAATGCATGTATGCAGAACGTTTATTTGAAAAGGAGATGATTTATTAGGACGGATGTAGACTGGTTTCTCATATTAACAATGCGCACAAATAAAAAAGTACATCTTTAATATTATTACATTGCTACAAAAAAAGGAGAAATTTCAATGGATATGCTAAACAAAATGTTCTCTCTTAATGGTAAAGTTGTTGTTGTTACAGGTGGTGCCCAGGGTATTGGAAAAGCTGTTTCCGAGCGTATGGCAGCGGTTGGTGCAGATATTGTCATAATTGACAGACAGGCTGAAAAAGCACAGGAAACGGCTGATGCAATCGCAAAGGAATTCAATTGCAGGACGATCGCCTTCGGCGTCGATGTTACAAAACCGCAGGAAATTGCAGATGCGCTTATTAAAGCGGATGTAGCCATGGGTAAGCTTGATTTTCTCTTTAATAATGCAGGAATTGTTCTTCATAAGGCAGCCCTTGATTTAGCTCCCGAGGAATGGCTCAGTGTTATTAGTGTTAATCTGAACGGCATTTTCTTTATGGCTCAGGCGTTTGGAAGATACCTAATTGCCCATAACAAGACGGGCGCTATTGTAAACACAGCTTCCATGTCAGGAACAATTGTAAACTGGCCGCAGGAACAGGCTTCCTATAATTCATCCAAAGCGGGTGTTGTTCACCTAACCAAATCACTTGCTGTTGAGTGGGCCGATAAGGGAATCCGTGTGAACTGTATCAGTCCAGGGTATATCTTCACAGATCTGACATCCTTTGTCAGACAGGATTGGCAGAAATTCTGGGTTGATGCAACTCCATTCAAGCGCATGGGCAAACCGGAAGAACTCGCCGGTGCCGTTATTTATCTTCTGTCTGATTCAGCGTCATTCACATCAGGCTGCAACCTAGTTGTTGATGGATGCTTCACTGTTGTCTGATTATTTCATTTGAACTATTACCACCATTGACCATCCGGCGAATTAGTCGGATAGACAACATATACGTGGCCGATCCGAGAACCTGAGGACGGGGGGCTTTCCGCAACTACCGCACATTTAGGAGAAAATCCATTTAAGCAAGCAATTCGCAACTGTGGATTTTTGAACTATGGGATGGTTTTGAAAACGAGAAGGCGAAGGTATCGCAAACTACTATTAGGAATCGACGCAGCCTTTTGCACACTCAACGCCGGCGGCTTACACCCTAGGTGGGGAGACTCAAGAACGGGGCGGCACAGTAGGCGGAGGCGCAGTGATGATATGGTTTTCCTTCTATATATGGAATGAAAGCGTTTCCCAATCTGGGATATCAGGGCCAAAGGAGTCTATTAAAGAATTGATTTTGCCATAACCCGGGCGCATTTTATCTGCGCAAGTATGAAAGGGTAGTCTTTTCACTTGAGTACAATTTCAAAACAGCACAGAATGCTGGAGTGGGAGTCAAAGTGCTTCACACGATGGGAGGGGTAGCTAACAGTATGGTATAGACCCAGTTCAATGCTAATGTGAACGTTAGTAAAATTACCGTTACTTCGTCGGATGCGACAACAACCCTCGGAGCCGTATACTGGTTGGTGTCGGAACTGGTGTCTTTACGTGTCTTGAAGACGTCGTTGTCAGGACTGTCGTTTTAAAGCGCGAATATGAGACTGACATAGAAAAACACCTGGCATATGAGGAAGGAATATGCCGAGATTTCCTCACAAGGGCGCGAATTTTTACCCGGTTGTCCTAGGATACGAGTTAGCCGGCAACAAATCACACGTCTTCTTCATCGGTATCCGCATATAGACCTGACTTTCATTACCGAAATCTGGGAAAACATGAACCGCAAGGAGTTTGGATTTACAGAAAGCTGGATGAGTTACAGCTCTTCTTTGTCCGGAAGAGAATGGAAACTGACGGCGTATTATTTTGCCACTGGGCAGCTCGCTTATGATAAAAAACTGATATTCAAGAAATTTTCTATGCTAAAAGTTGACAAGGCTTTTGCTTTTTTCAGAAACCCAGCTCAGGTTCACGGCAAGATTCTCTTGATGAATTAGTAGGAAGGGAGGCTGTATTCATTTAGTCAGCGAGTTTTAGTCGTCGTGATACTCAGACAGATATTTTTGATAATGAACCAGCTCAGCAAGGGAAATATTCAATGGTTGTGGGTACTCCATTTTCATATATTTCAAATTTGAATTTGTTTATAACATTGCGAAAAGATCCACTATTCTTGAGTTTATAAAATTATTACGGAGGTAAATAGGAATGACAGGAAAAATGAAAGTGGCTTTAATGACGTCTCTGGGGGAAATGGAAATTATTGAAAGGGACATTCCATCTGTCGAAGAAAACGAGGTATTGGTTCAGCTTGAATATGTTGGGATATGCGGTTCTGATTTGCATTATTTTGAGACGGGTCGACTTGGTGATTTTATTGTAAAATATCCGTTTGTGTTGGGACATGAAGCATGTGGTATTGTTGTTGAGACGGGAAAGAGTGTTAAGAACCTTGCTGTTGGGGACCGCGTTGCCCTTGAACCCGGGAAAACATGCGGACAATGTTCCTATTGCAAAGAGGGAAAATATAACCTGTGTTCTGAAGTTGTATTTTTCGCGGCACCACCCGATGATGGAGTTTTTCAGGAGTATGTCGCTCATGAGGCAAAACTTTGCTATAAACTGCCGGAAAATGTCAGTGCCAAGGAAGGGGCTCTGATTGAGCCCCTAGCCGTTGGATTTCACGCGGCTATGCAGGGGGGCGCTAAGCTAGGACAGACAGCGGTAGTCACAGGAGCAGGTTGCATTGGTCTTGTCAGCATGATGGCACTCAAAGCCATGGGCGTATCAAATGTCTATATTGTCGATGTTCTGAAGAACCGATTGGATAAAGCACTTGAATTAGGAGCAACAGGAGTCATCAATGCACGGGAGGAAGATTCTGTGGCTGCAATCATGAAGCTCACGGACTCCGTCGGCTGTGATTTGGCAATCGAAACGGCTGGAACAAATGTGACTACGCAACAAGTAATAAGGATGGCGAAAAAAGGGGCAACAATTGTTCTTGTAGGGTATACACCCACAGGGATTGTTGATTTGCCCGTAGGAATGGCTTTGGATAAAGAACTTACTATTAAGACTGTATTTCGATACAGGAACATGTATCCTATGGCCATTCATGCCGTCGCTGATGGCAAGGTTAACTTGACGGGGCTCGTCAGCCATGAATTTTTGCTTGATGACATTCAAAATGCAATGTCTTTGAGTTCAAGCAATAAAACTGAAATTGTTAAGGCAGTTATTCGGATAAAATGACGGATCATTGTAAAGATTTCGGACAGTTTGATAATATAAGCAAAGACAAAGGAGCTTATCAAAATGCCAAAAAATCGAAGAAAATATGATGAAGAATTCAAAAAATGATCCGTTCGTATGAGTTTCCGTAGCGAACGGCCCGTTGACGGAAGTTGCCAAGAGCTTGGGCATCGCCTCCAAAATGATTTATATCTGGCACAAGAAATATACGCCGAAAGGTGATAAAACGAAGTTAGCGCAACAGTATGAGATGAGAGCGGACTGCGAAGGCGGATTATGGAAATTGAAGAGGAAAACTACATTCAAAAAAAACGTTGGCCTTCTTCGCGGAAATCAAAAGTAACCATAGTGGACTGCAATTCTTTGAGGGAAAAGAAACGAATTATGCAGGAGCGAAGTGGGCCGAAAAACTAGGAGTATCAGCATTGGAATGAGTCGACTTTTGTTGAGTATAAATCAGTTAACTTTATGCATATGAATGCCGCAAAATGCCAAGCAATAACAGTAAATATCACAGGCTTTGCATTTCCTCCTTTGGTTTTGGTACATATGAATGAACCGGAAGTTTTTGCAAAAACGCACTCTATTTTGCTGCCTAAAGATTATATTCGATATAAAATGTTTGATGAATTCAGCATGGAAATATCGGATGCATATTCAAACACTATTTTTAATAGGCCTGAATGGTGTTGAGTATGGGATATTATTCATAAAATAATCTATTAGAAACTATTTTTCCTAAATGTGGGGAGTCATATGAAATAGCTGGATTTTCAATAGCAAAATGTGAAGAAGAAACAGGATAAAAACCGGGATACCAATTGAATATGGATCTGGAGATCAACAAGCTCAAAGCATTGAAAATGATGTTTTTAGAGAAGGAACTGTTATTTCTATCATTGGAACAGGTTGACAGATTTCGACGTACATAAAGACACCTATTTTGTCATCAGAATTTACGCGGGGATAAAAGAAACAATTATAGTTCATCCTATCAACAAAGGACAAAATTCCTGTGAGATATTCTTATTTTGCATTGCATAAAAACTGTGCTGATTTGCAGAAGAATTATATTCACATGGTTTCACAAGATTGGTGTGAGAAGTGATTCGCGTTACGGATAACATCTATATTGAAATCTATTATGAACTTGCATAAGTGACCGTTTGGAATGTGATTCATGATCAATGGATCATCTGCGTTGTGTAATTGAAATGTAAATTTAAAAAATAGTTTTTTGTAGCAATTCAGCTCTCTGCAGTCATCAAGCCTGCTGAGAGTTTTTTGTCCAAAAATGATGCTAACTTATTACCAATTTATAACAGGTATATAATGATTTTTAAATTGATTGTTTGTGTTATTGATGGGGGCATAAAAAAATGAAATGGTATCAAAAACCCGCTGCAATCTTGATTGCCTTACTTGTATTAATTCCTGCACTAGGCATGTCCAGCTGCAATACGTCTGCAGCATTAACATCATCTGTAACTACCCTGAAAACAACAACAATGCAGACAGAAAGTACTTCCGAATCCACGCTTCCAATAGTCACAGAGATAGAGACAATCGCGCCTATTGAAACTACTTCGCCAGAAACATCTGCAACAATAATGCAAACTGTAAGTGGGGGAGTATTACGAGTACACTATCTTGATGTCGGACAGGCTGATTCAGAGTTTATAGAATTGCCGGATGGCAAGACGATGTTGATTGATGCCGGCAATAAAGGGGATGGGTCCGCTGTTGTCAGCTATATAAAAAATCTTGGTTACAGTACGATCGACTACCTTGTGGCAACACATCCCCATGAGGATCATATCGGGGGGATGGCCACCGTAATCAATAGCTTCAATATCGGACAAATCTATATGCCGAAAGTAGCATCTACAACCCAGGCATTCGAAGGTCTTTTGACTACGATCCAGGACAAGGGATATTCAATCATCACAGCTCAAGCGGGAGTGCAAATTGCTCCTGGTATTAATATTTTGTCTCCTGGAGTGGGTAGTGATTATGGGAATGAACTAAATGATTGGTCAGCCGTGATTTCAATTGTTTACGGAAGTAAGACCTTTTTATTTATGGGAGATGCCGGTACGGATCCGGAAAGTTCCTTCACGATTGATGCAGATGTTGTCAAAATTTCGCATCATGGTTCCCGGACGGCATATTCAGCTTCTTTATATAGTAAGCTATCTCCTACCATTGCGATTATTGACGTTGGAGCAGGTAATTCATATGGATTACCGGATGAAGAAGTTATACAAGGTCTTATTGCAGTTGGAGCAACTATCTACCGAACCGATACGAACGGAACAATTGTTGTGGAATCAGACGGCTCCACGGTAACCATAAAATCAATAGAAAGTACAACGCCAGTCGCTCCAGCAACAACGGCAGCAGCAACAACTCCTAAGGAAACAACCGCAGCCACCACACTAGCACCAGTGCTGGATACAGGTACCGGTGAAGTTTATAAAACAAAAACAGGATCAAAGTATCATAGTGACGGATGTAGCTACCTAAGTAAAAGCAGAATACCGATTAGTTTGGCCGATGCAAAAGCGGAGGGATTAACTCCGTGTAGTAAGTGCAATCCACCACAATAAATGAGAGGTGCAGGAAGTGAAATATATTATTGACAGATTTGAAGGCAATTTTGCAATAGTGGAATTAAGCGACAAGACATTCGTTAATATTCCCAAAGCAGCGATTCCGCCTGAAGCAAAAGAAGGTGCTGTCATTGACGTTTCAGTTGACAAGGGCAGTACAGAGGCTCGGACTGAAAAAATCAATAACCTTATGGGTGACTTATTCAAATAGAATCATGAAATGCATGAGGAAATGGAATGCAAAATGTAATTGCTAAAATAGTCAACTTCATGTAATACGCGTATATCGCTTGGAATGCTTGCATGTGGAACTATCACATCGGTTGCGCTCGTCTGCATGACCATCGAATTGCGAGGCTGGATCCGGAGTGGAGAGAGAAGACGTAGAAGAAGGAACCGCCAATTTGCCTGCTTCTTTTCTCATGTGACTTTAGTCAGTTAAGCGCAAACGAGCGCGAAACAAAAGAACCGCTAATTGCGCCGCTACGCTCTTTCCGAATTTTTTGGTTTTTGATCTACTGCAAAAGAAGCGAGGAATGTGGGCTAATCATACAGGCGTTAACATTTTTATTTTATCTTCGTCGTATTTGGCATATGAATATTTGATTATTTCGCATAAAATTGAAGACACTGGTTGCCCTGTCAAAAGCCCTATTTTATGCACAAGTGAATTATTCTCTATACATTCCGACTTGAAAAAGAGTAAGCGTGGATATTTTTTGACTGTCAAGGCGGCCAAGTATAGCAGGAAGAGGGGTAGAGGATACTGCTTTGAGTACCCTCATCACATTGATCGCACCGACTTTCAGAAAATACATGCATTTTGTACGGATGTATCCCCTTACAGGCATGTGATCCACCTGATATCTGCGCCGCAGGACCGAAGGCATTCCTTCTACTGCATTTCTTTGCCGGGCGATTTTCTTGTACTGACTCTCCGACATTTTTCGGACATGCTCGGCTCTTCGAATGGTTTTCGTACTGATTCGAACCAAGACCGTCTTCTTTTGGAAAGTCGCGCCGCAGTGTTTGCGGTGAGGACAATGCATGCAGTAGCTCTTGTCGAAATGGGCGTAATAACTTGCTTGTGTGACCTTATATTGGCAGCTTTGCGGTGAACGTCCTGCCGGGCAGCGCAGCAAGGTATGCTGTTCCTCATCAATCACATAATCAGCCACAACTGCGTCCGGACTTTTCCCGATCAAGGCGGTCGTAATCAGTTGGATGTTCTTTTCTTTGGCCAGTTCCTGGGTTTGGTCACTTCCATAGGTGCCATCGGTAATAAGAATAACAGGTTCTTCCTGCGTTTGTTCTTCTGCTATGACTTCTTTACAAAAAGCGATGTCACTGTGGATGTTTGGTTTATAGCTCATCCCTGTGATAATGGAGCCCTTGTCATCGAAGGTTTCCACCACATTGCCAACATATCCTCTATACTTCTTTCCTGCTTTTTCTCTGAAAGTTGCCTCTTCATCCGAAGGATTCTGCAGGCTGTCCGTACGAATCTCTTTTTTGGATCGAAGACTCCGGACGTGCCCGGTTTCCTGCGTTTGTTCTTTCACAACACGTTCAGAAGCATATATTCCTTTATATCCTGGTAGCCGTCTGCACATATCTCCCACAGTCTGACTGCATCCGCACAAACTTCTTCAAGCTTGCTTTGGGTCTGGCTGCTATGAGTACGGTATAAGGTGTTGTTTTCCTTCTCCGGATCCAGATATGCAAGCAGCCGACTGTCCAGTAAGCCCATTTCTCCTGTTGCCTGTATAGCCTTTACCATATTACTGACACAACGGTAGAAGATTTCCAGTCGACTCATCTGCTTACAGCTTGATGCAATCATCAGACTATCCATTCGTTTCATTTGCGGGTTGATCTGCAGAAGTTTTACAAAGTCCTCATCCTACACGCACCGAACTGGCGCACTCCTTGCATCCATTATATCATTTATTGCCCCAAAAAAACGGCTATATCTACGTTTCAGCCTTGCTCAGCAACCCCTAATTAATGGCATTTTTGCCTATAAATGCACCATATTACAAACTGTTGATACAGTTATCAACACCGGATTATTTTTGCCCCCTGTGTTCATTTTGGTTCCTTCGTCATACATAATCATTTGAAAACTTTATTCAATTACTTATTCAGATTGTAAAGATATATATATTTATTATATCTTTCATTATAATATTCTTTCATATCCGGATTCGGATAAATTGGGGTTTCCTTCGAGAGGATAAAATTTGTGATAACAGTTTCATTTTCTCCTAAGGACTTATGGGCTAGAATAGCGCCTCCTAATAAGGAAGCCTGATCAATATCTGAACACCTTATTTCCTGCTGCAGGATGTCTGCCAGCATCTGGGTCCAAACCTTGGAATTTAAGATGCCTCCAGATACTTTAATCGCCTCTGGTTTTCCTGACATTTCCGTCAAGGCGGAGTAACTCTGTCTTATATTGAAAAGAATGCCTTCGAGAATAGAATAATATAAATCACCAAGAGTGGTTTCTTCTGTGATGCTGTAGAATCCGCCTTGTCTGTCATCATTCCAGCCAGGGCTTCTTTCTCCAAATAGAAAAGGCAGGAATGTAGGGTTGCTTTCTAAAAATCTGATTTCATTTTCCAGTTCCTGGAAAGAATAATTATTATTGGCGACCTTATTTTTAAACCAGTCGATGCAATTTGTCGCACCGGATATAGCAGCTCCCTTTATAAACTTATTATCCGGGGAGAGATAGCACCATGTTGAATAATCATCTGTCAGTGAAACAGAATCATTTGTATATCTTAAAGCACCGCTAGTGCCTACAGAAATAGTCATTATTCCTTTTTCAAGTGCAATCGCGCCGGTCTGATTTAGGGCTCCATCAGGATGGGCAGGAATTACAGGTATTCCGCTTTGAATTCCCATTATTTCAGCTGATTCGATATTTAGTGGGTAATGGTTCTTATAATTTTCCAGACGTCCTAGTTGGTCCCTGGTTATACCGACCATTGAAAGCGTTTTTTCATCATAATCAAGAGTTTTCATGTTTATCCAACCACCACCTGACATCATACAGGCGGTTTCAACTCTCTCACCGGTTAACTTGTAAAACAGGTAACTTCCCTGTCCAAGAATGTTGCTTTTTGAAACATCAAGCTTTTCTTTCTTAATAAGATGATACAGTCTATATGCTGAATATATGCTGTGAGGAATGCAGCCGGTTCTCTTATACATCTCCAGAGAAAATTCTTCATTCTTTCTGATTTCTTTAATTGTGTCTATGGCTCCCATATATGTCCATGAATAAGTGGGCGTCTGTGGAATCATATCCTTATCACATATCACCAGACTTAGCCAAGTTCCGCATATGGATACAGCATCAATGATCTTGTCCCTGGAAGCTTCTTTTCCTGCTTCAAGAACTGCTTCAACTACCTTGTCCGTATCGACGGTTCCTTTCCATTTTATGTCTTCAGGGTATGGAGTGGTAATAATGCCGACTACGCCATCCTTATCGTTGTAAACCATTGCTTTTGCTGAAGTAGTACTCGCTTCCAATACTAGTATGTTCATAAATTTCTCCTATTATTACAACAACTATAAAATGCGTTTTAAAAGTTAACTTTTAATGGTTTGGAATAAAATCATTAAATTCTGAAATCTCTCAAATATTTTGTGCTTTATGAAAATCACGATGTCACTATAGTATATTTAAATCCCTGATAATTCAATAAAAAATTGAAAAATATAAAAATAAAATTTTTATATTGAAGAGACTTCATCAGAGTGCTACTATGAAAACGATAGAACTTAAACTTTATATTGAAAAATTTTAGGATTCAGTTAGATACAAAACATTTTTTGAAAGGAGATTTGGAATTATCAATTTGTAATTCCGATATGAGTATGAAGATTTTAGTAACTCCCACATCCTTCAGATCAAGTACAAACAAAAAAGCAATCGATAAACTGAACAGTTTTTCCGACGAGGTGGTTTTCAATGACTATGGAAGACCGCTGAGTTCTTCAGAACTGAAAGAACTGATAACCGGGTGCGATGGGTATATTGCAGGACTTGATTATATCGATAAAGAATCATTAAAGCATGCTGACAACCTTAAGGTTATTTCAAGATATGGAGCGGGTTATGACAGAGTTGACCTGGAGGCAGCAACCGAAAAAGGTATTGTTGTAACAAATACTCCTGGTTCAAACGCTGCTGCAGTGGCTGATCTTGCTTTTGGCCTCATATTGTCTGTCGCCCGGAAGATTCCCATGTTAGATAGAAAAACCAAGGCTGGTGAATGGGTGAGAAGCACGGGAATAGAATTGAATGAAAAAACAATAGGTATTCTTGGGTTAGGTGCTATAGGAAAAAACGTAGCAAAAAGGGCACACGGTTTTTCAATGAAAGTCCTTGCCTATGATCCATTCATTGATTTGAATTATTCCGAGGCAAACGGAATACAGTCTGTAACACTTGAGTATTTAATAAAAAACAGTGACATCATCAGTCTTCATCTTCCCATTAATCAAGATACTAAAGATATCATTGGTCAGAAGGAATTTGAAGAGATGAAGAATAACGTGATTGTTATCAATACATCCAGAGGAGGACTGATCAATGAAGCGGCAGCGTTAGAATATCTGAAGAACGGCAAGCTTGGTGGATTGGGACTTGACGCATTTGAAGAAGAACCTTTCAGTAACTACGAAAGTTATCAATTGGATAATGTGGTACTGACACCGCATACCGGAGCACATACTTTTGAAGCTACTGAAAACATGGCAGTAATGGCTGTCGACAATCTGATTGATGTTTTAACAAAAAATGAATGCAAATATATCTTGAATAGAAGTGTTAACAGGGGGAAATGAAATGAGTGATATTTTAAATGTATTAGGCATCCACAAGGTAATTCCCGTAGTTGTATTAAACAATTCTGAAGATGCAATACCATTGGCAAAAGCTCTGGTAGAAGGAGGTCTTCCTGTTGCTGAAGTAACATTCAGAACAGATGCAGCTTTAGAAGCTATCAGAATCATTGCAGAATCTTATCCGGAGATCGTCTTAGGAGCAGGATCAGTCTCAAACATAGAACAGGTGAAATGCGCAATAGATGCCGGAGCAAAATATATTGTTTGTGCAGGATTCAGTAAGAAAGTTGTTGATTACTGCGTTAATAATGATATTCCGATAGTCCCGGGAATATGCACGCCCACTGAAATGATGATGGCACAGGAATGCGGACTAAATGTAGTCAAATTTTTCCCGTCTGAGCAGTGCGGTGGATTAAAAACGATAAATGCTATTTCAGCGCCGTTTCCTAAAATGAAATTTATCCCTACGGGAGGGATAAGCATGAAAAATATTAAAGAATATCTGAGTTGTGACAAAATATTAGCATGTGGTGGAAGCTGGATGGTTAATAACTCGCTTATCAAAACAGGGGAGTTTGACAAAATCAAGGAATTAGTCGCTGAGACGGTAAAACTTGTCAATAGCTAAATTACATAGCAAATGTCATAAAAATTACATTGACAGACCATAATTTTTGATCTATTATGTGCTTGAAAAGGTTTAAAATTGAAAAACGTTAAAAAAAAATTGAAAAATCAAAAAGGTGGATTTTGGGGAAAGGAGAAAAAATGAACAAAGAAATTCTTAAATCTACAACGCTTATTGAGACCTCTTATAAGAATTTGAAAAAAGATATTATCGAAGGATTTTTGAAGCCAGATTCCAAAATAATTATCCGAGAGCTAAGTGAAAGGTATTCAGTAAGCGAAACACCGATCAAACAGGCACTAAACCGACTCGTAACAGAGGGCCTTGTAGAAAGCATTCCGCGTAGAGGCATGCGTGTGAAAAAAATAACCTGGACTGAAATTGATGATATTTTGGAAATTCGACTAATGATGGACCTGCACTTTGTTAAGAAAATTATAGTGGCACTTCGAGACAATATTGAACTTCAAACTGAATTTCAGGATACCATCTCAAAAGCCCTGGAATACGCAGATACCATTACGAATGTCGTAGATTATCAGACGGTTTATCAATTGGATAAAAAATTCCACGAACTATACCTGCAGTGTTCCGGAAACAAAAAGTCTCTGGAAGTTTTCCAAAGACTTAACACACATGTTTATTCCACCTATCTTTACAGGAAACAGCCACGAACAAAGACTATTGACGGAATTAAAGAACATCAGATGATATTCGATGCACTATTAGAGGGCAACGAGGAGAAGATTAGAAATTACATAGAAATTCATTCACATAATGCAAAAGATGTTATTTACTCAACTTTGAAAAAGGCAAACTTAATTTAAACGTATTTTAGATTCAAAGAAAGCTATTTTCTATAATCGTTAAATGGTTTCAAGATTAATCAATTAGAAAAAATAGGTTAGAAGTATAAATTTAATGGAGGATCTTAATAATGATAAACCTTAAAAAAATAATTTCCATGACTCTTGTTGCCATGTTGGCAATTACTGCTTTTACTGGGTGTTCAAGTAAAAAAAGCACTGCTGGATCTGCTGATGTTGTTGAGTTGAAATTAGGCATGGTTGACGGGGATAAAAGCAACTATTACAAAGGGATGATGAAGGTAGCCGAAGAAGTAGACAAAGCGACAAATGGCAAAGTCAAAATTACTGTATATCCCAGTTCTCAGCTTGGCAACGAAAGAGATATGTTCGAAGGAGCGCAGCTTGGTTCAATGGATATGATATCTACAGCCAACTCTGTAATGACTTCATTCATACCCGAGATGGCTGTGCTTGACCAGCTCTTCCTGTTTGATTCAACCGAACAGGCAAACAAAGTGATTGACGGAAAACTTGGCGATAAAATTGCAGAAAAAGCCTTGGCGCAGGGTGTTCACGTTTTAGGATGGATGGAATCAGGATTCCGTAACGTTTTCTCAATGCGCCCTGTCCAGAAACTTGAAGACTTTAAAGGCCTGAAAATTCGTACAATGGAAAATGAGTTTCAAATCGCTGCATTCAACGCTCTTGGCGCCATAGCAACACCCATGGCATATGGAGATGTATTTACTGGATTACAGCAGGGAACAATTGATGCTGCTGAGAATGCAAATGCAAACGTTCTGGCCCAGAACTTTTATGAAATAACTAAGAACATCACTCGAACAGAGCATTTATTTACTTTTATCGCCATCAGTATCTCCGACAAAGCATGGAATAAGATTCCTGAAGATTTGAGACCCGCCTTTGCTGCAGCAGTCAAGGCAGGATGTGTCGCTCAACGCCAGTACCTACTGGATGCTAACACGGAAGCGGAAAAAGAATTAGTTGCAAAGGGTGTTACCTTTTATGATATTGACAAAGCGTCATTAAAAGCAGCAATTGCTCCGAAAATGGAACCGCTCACGAGCAAACTGAACAAGGAATGGCTTACCATCATTGAAGAAGCCAAGAACAGTTAAATCGTTTTTCAATGGGGGACGCATAATCCGCGTCCCCCATTGAAATATTGACTAAAATAAGTATATTGGCTGAGACAGCGGGAAGCGCGGGTAACCGGGTATCACTCTTGTACAGTGAGGAGGCTATTAAATGAAAAAAGTTTTATATTATCTGCAAAAATGTGAAGATTCTATTCTTATAGTTACTTTTATTATCATGGTCCTTGCTTCATTTGCACAAGTATTAAACCGCAACATTTTTCACTTGGGAATTTCATGGTTTGAAGAAATATCGCGTTATTGCATGATTTATATGGCATTACTCGCAGCCGAAGCAGGTCTGCGTGACGGAACCCAGATTTCAATCACTGCTGTTACAGAGAAGATGAACAAAGGACTGAAGCATATTGTATATATCATATCAAAAGTTATCGTCATTGCATTTTCTTCCGTAATTTTTATTACTTCATTCGATCTATTGAAAGTGCAACTGGTCTCTGGCCAAACCAGTCCAGGACTTAAGATTCCAATGGTCGTGCCATACTTCGCCCTACCTTTAAGTTTTGGAATCATTATTCTGGTACAGGTTGCGCTCTTAATAATAACGATTAGGAATTCAACCAACAAAAAAGAAATTGTTGTGGAGGAGAAAGTATGACCGCATTTTTGTTATTTGGAGTGTTGGCCCTCTTGCTGATATTCGGAGTCCCGATTTCAGTGTCACTTGGTGTAGCTACAGTAGTGACTCTCTTCACATTTGACGTACCTCTGGCAGTTGTATCACAGCGTATGTTTACTTCCCTTGATTCCTTTTCCATCATGGCAATACCATTTTTTGTATTGGCAGGAAACCTGATGACAAAGGGTGGTATTTCACGGCGGCTAGTTGATTTTTCAAACAAAATTATCGGCAATGTCCGAGGCGGTATGGGGTTGGCAATGGTACTTTCATGTGCCTTCTTTGCAGCACTTTCCGGTTCTGCTCCCGCAACCGTTCTTGCAATAGGTGCCATGCTTTATCCTGAAATGATTCGACTTGGCTATCCAAAGGCAAGATCGGCAGGTCTACTTGCCGTTTCAGGGGGACTTGGACCAATCATTCCACCAAGCATCATTATGGTTGTTTACTGTACCATTACAGAAAGCTCTGTTGGAGATATGTTCAAAGGTGGTATTGTTGCAGGAGTAATGATTGCGATTGTATTAATCGTCATAACTATTTTTCTGTCTAACAAGGAAAAGTGGCCAAAGAATGTTGAAAAGTTTACCTGGTCTTCCCTGGGAGTATCATTTATTAAGGCTATCCCGGCATTGTTTTTGCCGGTTATTATCCTTGGAGGGATATATTCCGGAATATTAACTCCAACAGAATCAGCTGCTGCAGCAGTTGTATATTCATTTATTATCGGTGTGTTTGTATATAAAGAAGTCAAACTTAATGAAATCTTTAAAATTATACTGGATTCAGGCAAGAACAGTGCAATGATCCTATTTATTATCGCAACTTCAACTGCGTTCTCATGGCTGTTTACTTTCTCCGGGATATCCAATCAACTGGTAACCGGAATATCCAATATGAACCTCAACGCTTTCATGTTCAACCTGATCGTTGCACTTATCCTGCTGATTTTCGGAACTTTTCTGGAAGGAATTGCAACCTGCGTGCTGCTGGTGCCGGTTTTATGGCCCATTGCTTCTTCCCTCGGAGTCAACCCCATTCATTTTGGAATGATTGTATGTATCGCCAATGTTATAGGTACAATGACACCGCCTGTTGCTGTCAACTTGTTTGCGGCAGCAAGTGTGTCAAAGCTTAAGATGGGAGAAATTGCAAAGGGTGAGTTACCTTTCTTCTTAGGATTTGTAGCAGTATTTTTTCTGATTGTCTTTTTCCCGGCATTAAGCTCACTACTCCTGTAATTTGGGAGGGATGATGAATTGAGAAACGAAAATTGTTTTTACTGTTCTGGTAAGAAACCACTGTCCGACTTAATGACTGAAGTCATTCAACTTAACTTTTCAACCGTATATTTCTTTCTTGATCAGAAAAATCCAGGAAGATGCGTAATTGCTTATAAGGATCATTACAGGGAACTGTATGAAATTCAAGAAGCTGACTGCTGTGAATACATAAAAGAAGTACGAATCGTTGCCAGGGCGGTCAGCGAACTGTATACCCCGGACAAACTGAATTACGCCATTTACGGTGACGGAGTGCCGCATCTTCATTTGCATCTGGTACCCAAATACAAGGATGGAGTTTCATGGGGAGGACCGTTCAGTGACAAGCTCCCTGTTGTTCATCTATCTGATGAGGACTATATCTCGCAAATTGAGCAGCTTCGCAGACATATCAGCAAGATAATGGAGGTTAATAAATGAAAGGAAATATGGAAAATAGAAAACGAATGGAAAATTGGGATTTTACATCTTCTCCCTTACCCGGTTTCCATGAAGTAATCATTCCGGGAAAAGCAGACTGCAAAGCAGTATACATATACCGTCTGAATTTGAATGCAGGGGACAGTTACCATCTTATTTCCGGGGAACTTGAAATGCATCCCGTTCTGATCCAAGGCAGTGCAAACCTCAGCGGGCATCCAATTCTTGATCAAACCATGGAGAAGTATGATTCCTTCTATATTCCATCCAATACTGAGGTAAAAATAACAGCAAATACGAATTCAATTTTCTACATAGCGGGAGCCAGGTACAAAGGAATCGGTGCAGCTAGTTTTCGTAAGTTTGATATGACATTGCCTATCGGTGATATTCACCAGATACATGGAAACGGTGTAGGTCAGCGGGAAGTTATGTTCACACTTGATCCCAAAACACCTGCATCCAGCCTGATTTGCGGATTGACCTGGAGTGGGGAAGGTGCCTGGACCAGCTGGCCGCCCCATCAGCATGAGAATGATCTGGAGGAAGCATATTGCTATTTTGATATGGATGCGCCAAAGTTTGGTTTTCATATCAGCTACCTCAAGAGTGGTGAAGTAGAAGATATCGTAACACACACGGTTCAGTCAGGCAGCATGATTCTTGCTCCATGCGGATATCATCCGACTGTGGCGAGTCCAGGTACCAGGAATACATATTTATGGGTACTTGCATCGTTCTCACCTGAAAGCCGTAGATATGATTTAGCGATACTGGATCCGATTTATAAAGACACATAAGTTGAAAAAATGGTAAAAACTAACATAACTTTACTTACCAATTATTTGACAAGGAAAAAAGGAGAATAGAAATGATTATTAATAAGTTTGATATTACAGGAAAAAAAGCAATTGTTACAGGTGCAGCTCAGGGCTTAAGTTATGGAATGGCTGAAGGTCTTATGGAAGCTGGAGTGGAAGTAGTTATAATGGACCTTTCCCCGAAAACGGAAGAAGTTGCTGCTGGCTTTGTTGCTAAAGGATACAAATGTCATGGTTTAATAGCGAATATCGGTGATAAAAATTCCAGAGAGACCGCATTTGCAAAGGCAGTGGAAATTTTGGGCGGATTAGATATCCTGGTTAATGGTGCCGGTGTTCAGAAACGTCATAAGAGCGAAGAATTCCCTTTGGAGGATTGGGATTTTGTAATAAACATCAATCTTACGTCGGTTTTTGCATTGTGTCAGCTTGCTGCACGTCATTACCTGAAAAATGGTGGAGGGAAAATCATTAACATAGCTTCCATGTTGAGTTTCTTTGGAGGATATACAGTACCGGCATACGCAGCCAGTAAAGGCGGAGTAGCTCAGATCACTAAGGCGTTTTCCAATGAGTGGGCAGGCAAAAACATCAATGTTAATGCGCTGGCACCTGGATATATGGATACAGAAATGAATGTAGCCCTTGTAAATGATCCGGGACGCAACACTGAAATATTAAACCGTATCCCGGCTGGACGATGGGGAACTCCTGAAGATATGAAGGGCGTTGTGGTATTCCTCTCATCATCCGCCTCTGATTATTTGAACGGTGCGATAATTCCTATTGATGGTGGGTATCTAAATAGATAGAATGGTCGTCTCTAACAAATTCTGATAAGAGTTTCCATATTTTTAGAACCTTTATATGGCAGCTCGCTATATACTTATAGTTGGCTGGGGCTATTTTAGCAGATGTTGTAAATTTGCTGAAATAGCTCTTGTTAACATTACTATGAAGATCGTTTAAATTCACAATAGATAATAATGTATATTTAATAAAATGTAGTGCAGATAAATCAGGAGAACTCAAGGTATGGATCGAAACAGGAAAACTCAAGGTATGGATCGAAACAGGAAAATGTAAGAGTGAAACAATAGGAGGCTTTTTATGAATCAGGCAGGCATTGGCATGATCGGACTAGGTGTCATGGGTAAGAACCTGACCTTGAACATTGAGAGTCATGGTTTCACAGTCACGGTCTATGATCCGTGGACCGACCGTATCGACGAATTTATCAACTCGCTTTCCGGTGAGAAGATCACCGGTGCACATTCAATTGAAGAATTCACCAAGTCCCTGGAAACGCCCCGCCGCATCATGATGATGATCAAGGACGGCAAACCAATTGATGACATGATCGACCATCTCAAGCCTTTCCTCGACCAAGGTGACATCCTTATCGACGGCGGCAACTCGTTTTTTTTGGATACTATCCGCCGCAGTGAGCAGCTTGAAGCTGAAGGTTTCCGGTTCATCGGATCCGGTGTTTCCGGTGGAGAAGAGGGGGCCCGCAATGGTCCGGCTTTAATGCCCGGCGGCCAACCTGAAGCTTATGAGAGGATCGTTCCGATATTCGATGCCATCGCAGCTAAGGTCAACGGTGAACCCTGCAGCACCTATATCGGAGTCAACGGTGCCGGGCACTACGTTAAGATGATACATAATGGAATCGAGTACAGCGATATGCAGCTGATCGCCGAAGCATATTTTCTACTCAAGAATGTTCTAGGTATGTCTGCACGGGAACTGCATGAAGTCTTCACTGAATGGAACAAGGGTGAACTCGATAGTTATCTGATCGAGATTACCGCCGATATCTTCACCAAGTATGATCCGGAAACCGGAAAGCCAATGGTTGATATCATCAAGGACGCTGCCGGCCAGAAAGGTACCGGCAAATGGGCCAGCCAGAGTGCCTTTGACCTCGGTGTTGCCGCCCCGACGATCGCCGAAGCGGTCTTTGCCCGCTGCATGTCTGCCATCAAGGATGAACGCATCGCCGCCAGCACACAGTTGAAGGGCACTACTGCTGCATTTATGGGTGAAAAAACTTCTTTTGTCGAAGCCATTCGGCAAGCCCTTTATGCAAGCAAAATCTGTTCCTATGCCCAGGGATTCTCTCTGATTAAAGCTGCTTCTGCCGAATATGGCTGGAATCTGGCCTATGGAAATATCGCTATGATTTTCCGTGGCGGCTGCATCATCCGCGCCCGATTCCTGCAGCAGATCAAGGATGCTTATACCACCCAACCAGACCTGGCCAACCTGATACTGGATCCCTGCTTCAAGACGATCCTTGAGAATTATCAGGATGCCTGGCGTGAAGTTATTGTCACCGCCGTACGAATGGGTATCCCGGTGCCGGCTTTTGCCAGCGCCTTAACCTACTTTGACAGCTATCGCACTGCTACCCTGCCGGCCAATCTTATCCAGGCACAGCGCGACTATTTCGGAGCGCACACATATGAGAGGATTGACCAACCCAGTGGAAAATTATTCCATACAAATTGGACCAGCGAAGGTTGAAACATTTCGATGACAACATAAAGTGCCTGATATTGCGGTACATTCAATTTTTCTTGTACATGGTGGATACAAGAATGGAACTAAGGAAAAACTATACATTCGACCTTGCCGCACCAACAAGCATTTGGGGTTCGTATTACACCCGTTGACCGTCAGTCAGTAAGCTGGGCTATACCTATACTATGCAGTCAACAAGCGAGGAGTCAAACGTCGCCAACATCCCTGCATCCCTGGGTTTTAGAGTTGTGCTGCTGACAACTATAGGGAATGAAGCATCAGTCAGAGATAATGTTAAGATTGTATGGCTTGTGACATTTACATAATATTCAAACATTATCGGGAGTACTTCGTCACGTTTCAATTTATCAGATCTTTTACGGTGATCAGGTATGTGAGCAATTTTTGCACATGTACTTTCATATTCCAGATAACTATTGGAAGAAGCGTTGTGAATAATGTTTCTTAAATGCAATTCGTAGTGGGTGCACCTTTTAGCGATAATCCCTAATATCGCCAAATTGTATCAAAGTATAGGTTCTTAGACACTATCAAACACAATGTTTGATACAACAAAGCCCTGATATCAGGCTCTGACTGGTTAATCAGGTTATGAACACTCCTAGCTCGTGATGATCAGGCATTAAAAGGTGCATGCTTATTGTTATGAGTAGGATGTCAATACTAGTTGAGGGGTTCCCCATTCGAAGAACCTTTAAAATGTTCCCGCTTATTGTAAATGTAGGGTTAATCGTAGTAACCGCAGGATTAACTATTTACCCGAAAAGGCCTGATAACAGGCACTTTTGCCATTAAAGTAAAGCGTACTGTTACTTTCAAAACCGCCTCCTAAGCGGTAGGCCGGATGTATCCATATATTACGAGACAAGAATTATAAATTTGTTGAATCAACTCAGAATGAACAATTCAAAATGATAGCTGTCATATTTTGGTAATTATGAGATCTCGAACACTTGTCTTTGATTGTATCTTATCAAACTGTCCGAAATTTTAACACTGACCCATTGTCGGACCATGATAGTACTATTTTGTGATTTTGTAAGTTGTCCCGTTTTTGTCCCGTTTCATTGTAACCGTAGGGTTAATCGCAGTAACCGTAGGATTAACTTTTTGCCTCAAAAGGCCCGGAAACAGGTCGTTTTGCCATAAAAGTAAACGTCAGGTTAACTTTGGAAGATCCATGGTAAGGATGAGGTCATCGGTTCGATTCCGATTAAAGGCTCCAACA